>OLPT01001480.1_pt1 | contig 14158 bp, 10 predicted proteins | sample 1673051 | NCBI WGS metagenome assembly OLPT01 (sample SAMEA3136750, study PRJEB25190) | human gut metagenome | biome: human gut; feature: human-associated habitat; material: faeces | place: Austria | collected 2013
AGAATGTCTTTGTGAATACGCTGCCGTCAGCTGTCATAACATTTTCAGGAGCTGCAGCAGGTGTACCAACCCATTCATAGCCTGTAAGATTTGTTGTACCGGCAACTACATATGTAGTATCGGCAGCAGGAGCTGTTGTAGGCTCTTCTGTTGTAGGCTCTTCTGTTGTAGGCTGCTCTACTGTTGTAGGCTCTACTGTTGTAGGCTCTTCTGAACCGTCGGGAACTGTTACAGTTTTAGCAACTGCGACATACTTATCAAATGCATCCTGATTTAATACAGATTTGTCTAAGAGTACTACTTCATCACTAGGGATTTCCAACTCTGATACAGGGTCTTGATTTGAAATAGTAAGATACTCTACATCAAGGTCAACAGTAGTTGCTACAGCCTCGGGATTGATGACATCGAATTCAACAGAAGAAAATACTATTTCTTTTTCTGATGAAAAATAGAGACTTGTGTCACTTCCTATACCCATAAGTAAACCAGGAGCTACATTTTTGTTGAATTCGAAATTTGGATATTCGAATGAAGTACTCTTTCTTGTATTATCTGAGACCTTGAGAACAGCAGGATCATAGTTCATTTTATACTGGAAGTTCAACATACCATCTCTGTCCTTGGTCTGGAACATGTATGTAACCCTTACAGTCTTCTGATCTGCGCTGAGAGTAACCTGCTTCTCAGAAAAGAGGTTTGAAGTAGCTGTAACTGTGAGACCCTTTTTTGCAGGAGCTGCAGTTGTAGGCTCTGCTACTGTTGTAGGCTCTGCTACTGTTGTGGGCTCTGCTACTGTTGTAGGCTCTACTGTTGTAGGCTCTGCTACTGTTGTAGGCTCTGCACCAGTAACGATGTCAACCTTACCCTTTGCACCCTGCTTTGTAGCATAGTTAAAGTTTGAAAGGTCAAGTGTAAGAACGATGTCATAACCGTCTTCGTAACCAGCTGCATCTGTATCAATGATCATGTTCTGACCGTTGTATGTAAGGTCAAACCACTCATTGAGAGGAGCTGTGCCCTGCTCAGGAAGGCCCCAGTTATCTGCCCATGAACCGTTGGCAGCAAACTTGAACTGATAGTTCTCATAAGCGTCAAGGCTCTCAAACTTAATCTGGTAAACCTTTGAACCCTCAGATGTTTCTGTCATGTAGTTAGCTTCAGCATCTACCTTCCAGTCCTTACCGTTGAGCCATGCATCTTCACCGTTACCAACGACTGTAATGTGGTCAACAACAAGTTCTTTCGGAATTACAACACCTTCACCTGTTGCAGTGATTTCATTTGTTGTAGGGTTGTAAGTTACTGTTACATCACATTCCTTTGTAACATTGAATGTGAAGTTGTCATTGCCGGTATCGCCTACACCAATCCACTCTGAATCGTTTTTAACGATCTTGAACTGGTAGCCGTTGCCGACTGCTACGTTGGTAAATACTTTTTCGTAGTTACCGTCGCCGTTTTCTGTCATTACATTATCTCCGCAAGTTGCTTCAGTCTCAGCCCACTTGTAACCTGTGAGTTCTTCACAACCGGATACGAAATATGAATCGCCGGCAGCAGAAACGCTCACTACAGTTGCAACGAGTGATGTCACAACAAGCATCATAGACAGTAAAAGGCTAAGTGCTTTTTTGAACATTTTCTTTTCCTCCTTATGTGATAATGCTTCTATAAGCAGTTTAATTATACAACAATCAACCACCAAAAGTCAATGCTAAAAACTCTTGCTGGCTGATTATTTGACAAAATATTGTTTTTTTGTAGGAATGCACAAATAAAATATCATTTATTTGTTATTTGTAACCATTCACATTGTGAGATTGCCAGTTCCAACTGTCACGGCACATATCCTCAAGACTTTTCTCGGCAACCCATCCAAGTATTTTCTTGGCTTTTGTTGCGTCGGCAAAGCATTCTGCAATGTCGCCTGCTCGGCGTGGCTTTATAACATAAGGAATTTCAATAGAATTTGCCTTTTCAAAAGCCTTTACAATATCAAGAACGCTGTAGCCCACACCTGTTCCGAGATTAAAAATCTCGGTTCCCTTGTGCTCTGCGGAATATTCAATAGCCTTTACATGACCTTTTGCAAGGTCAACAACATGGATATAGTCACGCACACCCGTGCCGTCATGCGTAGGGTAATCGTTGCCGAAAACACCGAGACACTTGAGTCTGCCGGCGGCAACCTGTGTTATGTACGGCATAAGGTTGTTCGGGATTCCGTTAGGATCTTCACCGATTCTGCCGCTTTCGTGAGCGCCGATCGGGTTAAAGTAACGAAGAAGAACAACAGACATATCGGGATTTGCGTTTGCGGTGTCTGTAAGAATTTGTTCCATCATAAACTTTGTCCAGCCATACGGATTTGTAGGAGAACCCTTTGGCATTGTTTCAACAAGTGGAACAGTTTCCGGAGTACCGTAAACCGTGGCACTTGAGCTGAAAATAAAGTTATTCACACCGTGTTTTTTCATCACTTCAAGCAATGTGAGCGTTGAATCAATGTTGTTACGGTAATATTCAACAGGCTTCTCACAGCTTTCACCTACTGCTTTAAGACCTGCAAAGTGAATTACCGCATCAATCTTATTCTCCGAAAAAATCTTTTCAACGGCATCTCTGTCACATACATCGACCTCATAGAGCGGAATTTTTCTGCCTGTCAACTCTTCAACTCTTTCAACCGCTACGGGACAGCTGTTTGAAAAATTATCTGCAATTACAACATCGTGACCTGCGTTGATGAGTTCAACACAAGTGTGCGAGCCGATATATCCGGCGCCGCCTGCAAGCAAAACATTCATTTTAAAATTCCTTTCTTAACAATCAACATTTTTCAGGCTCGGGATAGTCAACACCGAAGGTTTCGGCTGTAACCTTTGCCATAATCTGAGGATCAAGAGGCTTGTCGGAATAGTCTGTGTCACACTCTGCGATTTCATTGACAACATCCATACCCTCAATCACCTTGCCGAATGCGGCATACTGACCGTCAAGGTGCGGAGCGTTCTTGTGCATAATGAAGAACTGCGAGCCTGCTGAATCGGGCATCATTGAACGAGCCATTGAGAGAACACCCTCTGTGTGCTTGAGATTGTTTTCAAAGCCGTTCACGGCAAATTCGCCCTTGATTGAATATCCGGGACCGCCCATACCCGTGCCTTCGGGGCAACCGCCCTGAATCATGAAACCGTAGATTACACGGTGAAATGTGAGGCCGTCATAGTAACCCTTGTTTACAAGGCTGAGAAAATTATTTACAGTATTCGGAGCAATTTCGGGATAAAGCTCCGCTTTGATTGTTTTTCCGTTTTCCATTTCAAAAGTAACAATAGGATTGCTCATTTTAAATCGTCCTTTCGGTTTATTAACACTATTTTAGTATATTCTTGATAAAATAGCAAGTGTCTTAGTGATTATTTGCGAATAAATCAACCTTTTTCAATACTCATTGTAGCAAAAGCATTGAGGTCTGTTCCTGCAATATTTCCGCTGAGAAACTCGTAATATCCCTGTGAACCGACCATGGCGGCATTGTCACCGCAAAGAGATTTTTCGGGCATATACATTTCCCAATCACGCTTTTTACACTCCTCTGCAAGGGTTCTTCTGAGAAGTGAATTTGCCGAAACACCGCCTGCGATTACAAGCTTTTTCTGTCCCAAGTCTTCAGCCGCCTTGATAAAGTTTGTAACAAGGCAATCGACAACGGCATAGCGGAATGATGCACAGACATCGGCTTTGTTAAGCTCAACACCCTTTTGTGCCGAATTGTGGATGAGGTTGATTACGGCTGTTTTAAGTCCCGAAAAGCTGAAATCATACGGCGCATCGTGAACTGTGGGACGAGGAAGCTTGAATGCAAACGGATTGCCATTTTCAGCAACTCTGTCCATTTCAATTCCGCCCGGATACGGCATTCCCATTGTCCTTGCGGCTTTGTCAAAAGCCTCGCCTGCGGCATCATCACGGGTTTTGCCGATAATTTTCATCTTTGTGTAGTCCTCAACCATAACAATATGGCTGTGACCGCCTGACACAACAAGGCAGAGAAACGGCGGTTTTAATTCTATATTTGAAATATAATTTGACGCAATGTGTGAACGAAGATGGTGAACAGGAACAAGCGGAATTCCTGTTGCAAGTGAAAGTCCTTTTGCAAAATTCACTCCCACAAGCAACGCTCCGATAAGTCCGGGGGCATATGTAACGCCGATTGCGTCAATGTCGGAAAGCCTGCAGTCTGCATCTTCAAGAGCCTGTCTTACAACAGGAACAATTGCCTCTGCGTGACGGCGTGATGCGATTTCGGGAACAACACCGCCGTAAAGCTTGTGTTCCTCAACCTGAGATGCAACCACCGAGGAGATTATGTTTCTGCCGTCCTCAACAACCGCTGCCGCAGTTTCGTCACAGGACGATTCTATTGCGAGTATCTTCATAATTTTCCTTTCACTACGAAACATTTATGATGAAGTTCCGTAATATCGTTAATATAATGTTTTATTACATATATATGTCAAAAACAGCGTGTCATTAAAACAGCGTTTTCGGTTGGAGATGAGTAGTAATTTTTCCTCTCTCCCACCTTGATGAATCCGAATTTTTCATAGAGAGAACGGGCGTTCCCGTTACTTTCACGAACCTCAAGAGTGAGAAAGCAAAGGTTATTTTTCTTGGCATAGGTCACAAGCGTTTCAACAAGCGCCGAACCTATTCCCCGATTTCTGTGTGTACCGTCAACGGCAACATTGAAAATGTAACCCTCATCAACAACAACACTCATTCCTATATATCCGACAACGGCATTATCTTCCGTTGCGGTAAAAAACAGCGAGGTTTCGTTGTTCAGTTCTTCTTCAAGGCTGTTAAACGACCACGGATGCGAAAAACACCGCTGTTCAAGCTGTGCAACCGCCTCAAGCTGATTTTCGGTCATTCTGTCAATTTTCATACGCTTTTAATATTTCCTTTACAGAATTAACAATTTCATCACGGCAATGTCTGTACACCTCAATGTCGCCGCCGTAGGGATCGCTTATACCGAGCACGGCGATTTTTTCGGGCTGTACAAGAAAAAACTGCATCAACATTTTTGCGTGACTTTGCGACATACAGTAAAATTTTTCGTATTTTTCAATGCCGGCATCAGCTACGGCTGTTGAAGCTTTGCCCGAAAGATCAATTCCGATTTCCTTACAGGCAATCACGGAATTTTCCGACACGGGAAGTCCCGTTGAGGTTGCAATGCCAAAGCTTTCCGCCCTGACGCAAACACCGTTTTTCTCTGCCATATCATTAAAAATTGCCTCTGCCATGGGACTGCGACAGGTGTTGCCCGTGCATACAAAGGCAATCGTTCTGTTATCCTTTTGCATCATACCAAGTCCTTCCGATTGCCGCATCGGCTGTGAGCGGAACGCTCATTTTAACTGCGTTTTCCATTTCTTCCTGAACGATGAGTGCAACTCTCATGCTCTCATCCTGCGGGGCTTCGACAATAAGTTCGTCGTGAACCTGCAGCACAAGCCTTGCACGGAGATTTTCGGCTTTCATTCGCTCGTCAACCTTAATCATTGCAATTTTGATAATGTCTGCGGCTGTGCCTTGAATAGGCATATTTCTTGCAACTCTTTCACCGAATGCACGAATCATATGCTTGCTCGAGGTGAGTTCGGGAAGATTTCTTCTTCTGCCGAACATCGTTTCAACATAGCCGTCAGCGTTCGCCTTTTCAACAACATTTTTCATATAGCTGTCAACACCGCTGTAGTGTGCAAGATAGCTTTCAATGTAGCGCTTTGCCTCTCTGTTTGAAACACCGATATCCTTTGCAAGAGAAAATGCACCGATACCGTAAACAATGCCGAAGTTGACCGCCTTTGCACGGCTTCTCATAATCGGAGTTACCATATCAAGCGGCATATTAAACACCTGTGACGCTGTGATTGCGTGGATATCTTCGTTATCCTTGAACGCTTTAATCATATTTTTGTCACCCGAAATATGGGCAAGCACACGGAGTTCAATCTGCGAATAGTCGGCGTCAACAAGCGCCCAGCCATCTCTTGCACAGAAAAACTTTCTCATCTCTCTGCCAAGCTCGGTTCTTACGGGGATATTTTGGAGATTCGGCTCTGTTGAGCTGATTCTGCCTGTTCTTGTTTCGGTCTGATTGAAATTTGAATGGATTCTGCCGTCATCTGCAATGACCTTTAAAAGTCCCTCGCAGTAGGTTGAATTCAGCTTTGAGAGCGTTCTGTATCTCAGCACCATTTCAACAACGGGATGTTCATACCTCAGGCTTTCAAGCACCTCTGCATTTGTGCTGTAACCGCTCTTCGTTTTCTTTTTGCAAGGGAGTCCGAGTTTTTCAAATAAAACTACGCCAAGCTGTTTGGGAGAATTGATGTTAAACTCACAGCCCGCACTTTCGTAAATTGCGGTTTCAAGCTCCTTAATCTGTGCAGAAAGCATTTCGCCGTAGCTTTCAATACCCTGTCGGTCAACACAGACACCGATATTTTCCATTCTTGCAAGCACCTTTGCAAGCGGAATTTCAATTTCACTTAACAACTTTTCCTGACCGTGAGCCTTGATTTTATCTCCGAGTTTTTCGCACAATTCTGCGTAACAGGCAAATGCCTCGTATTTTTCATTCTGCTCATCAGCACAGACAGGCAGAGTGATTTCGTAAGAGGCACAAAGATTTTTGTCCGAATAATCCTTTGACGACGGTTCAATCAGATATGCCGCAAGCTCAATATCAAACACAATATTTTCAACATCAATATTTTTCTCATCGGCATAAGCGTAGAGCGTTTTGATGTTTCTTGTGTACTTTTCAAGTTCGCTGTCGGCAATAAACTTAACAAAAAGTTCTTCGTCCGTGCTTATATACACCTTGCCGTCAAAAAGTACGGCAAAGGATTTTAATTCTTTATTCTCTGTTTCAAAGTTGAGATATAGCTTTTTCTCTGACTTAACATTTTTTAAAAGTTCATTTTCGTCAAAATCAGACACAACCTCAAGCGAATTTTTCTCAACCTTTTCGGGCTTTGTATTTTTGTCAGCCTTGATGCCGTATTTTTCTATTAAAGAAAACAGTTCAAGCTTTGCCATAAATCCGGCACATTCATCGGCATCTTTCATATCTACAACATAATTTTCGACATTTGTGTCAACAGGAGCGTTGCAGTTTATTTCACCGAGCATACGGCTGAGAATTGCATTTTCCTTTGACGCAGTCAGCTTTTTACGCACACCGTCCTTGATTTCAAGTTCATCAAGATGGTCATAGATATACTCAACCGTGTGATATCTCTGAATGAGGTCGCCTGCACCCTTTGGTCCTATTCCCGCAACTCCGGGAATATTATCCGAAGTATCGCCCTGAATCGCCTTGATTTCTATAAGCTCCTTTGGAGTTACACCGTAAGTTTCAAGAATCTTTTCGGGGGTATAGAGTATATCCTGTTTGTTTGAGCAAAGATGAACGCTTGTTTTGTCCGACACAAGCTGAAGGCTGTCACGATCACCTGTTGCAATAACGCACTCGTTTCCGTTTTCTTCACAAGCCTTGGCGAGCGTACCGAGAATATCGTCAGCCTCAAAGCCCTCACAGGTAACAAGCCTGTAGCCTAAAAGGGTAAGAAGCTTTTTCAGCGGTTCCATTTGTGACGCAAGCTCCTCCGGCATACCTTTTCGTGTTGCCTTGTAGCCTGCATAGGCCTTGTGTCTGAAGGTAGGTGTTTTCAGGTCAAAGGCAATCGCCACGGCGTCGGGATTTTCTTCATTTTTAATTTTGTACAGCATTGTAAGAAATCCGTAAATTGCGTTTGTAAACTGACCGTCCTTTGTAGTAAGCGGTCTTATTCCGTAAAACGCACGATTTACAATACTGTTTCCGTCAACAGCAAGTAATCTCATAATTTATACATCACATTCTCAATTTTTCCGTCTTTAATGTAAATTCTCGGAACACGCTTTCCGACAAGACAGACGGTTTCGTAGTTTATAGTTCCTGTATTTTCGGCAAGTGAATCTGCAGTAGGCTCACCGTTTTCGCCTGTACCGAATACGACAACCTCGTCACCTGTCTTGACATCTTCAATATCGGTAACATCAAGCATTGTCTGATCCATACATATTCTGCCCACAATTTTCGCTTTCTTTCCGTTTACCATCATATAGCCGTCTTTTGCATTCTGTCTGATGAATCCGTCAGCGTATCCGATAGGAACGGTTGCAATTTTCATCTTTCTGTCGGCTGTAAAAGTTCTGCCGTAGGAAATTGTTGCACCCTTTTGAACCTCTTTTACAAAAGCGACAACTGTTTTAAGAGTCATTGCAGGAACAAGGTCAAGTCTGTCGGCAAGCTTTGATGACGGAGCAAGTCCGTAGAGGATAATACCTGCCCTTACCATATCGCAACAAGTTTCGGGGTAATCTTCAATTGCGCCGCTGTTTGAGCAATGAACAACGCTGATATCAACGCCTCGCTTTTTAAGGCTGTCACGCACATGAATAAAGTTTTCATACTGCTTGTTTGTGAACTCTCTGCCCTCGGCATCTTCATCAGACACACAAAAATGAGTAAAAAGCCCCTCAACCTCAAGATTCGGAAGGCAACAAGCCTCGCAAATTTCTTCAATAGAATATTCATCCCGTGGGAACTCCTGACACATAAAGCCGATTCTTGACATTCCCGAATCAACCTTGATGTGCATTTTGCAGATACAATCCTCTTCAACACATTTTTCGGAAAGCTCCTTTGCATACTCAAGTGAAAAAACAGCCTGAGAAATATCATATTCAGCAAGATTTTCAGCCTCTGAAACGGGAGTGTAGCCAAGAATCACAATAGGGAGTTTTGAACCGCTTTTTCTGATTTCTATACCCTCGTCAATATTTGAAACAGCAAAAAAATCTGCTCCGAGTTTTTCATAAACCTGTGAAAGCTCAACTGCACCGTGGCCGTAGCCGTCAGCCTTTATAACACAACAGACCTTTGTATCGTCTGCAACCTTATTTCTTATTACATTATAGTTATGCTCAATTGCATTAAGTGAAATTTCAGCCCAAGTTCTTTTTACCATATTCATTTCTATCTCTCCACATACCTTTTACAGTCAATTTGCAATCAATGTAATTATAATACTTTTGATTCTTCAAATCAACACAAAATCCCCCTTTAAATGCATATAAAAGTTATTTTATTCGTAATTATGTGCAAAATGTTACTCCTGAATTTTTGCAAATGCACAAATTATCTGCATAAAAGTCCTAAATACTGCAATTCACTTGATTTATTTATTCATTTTTGGTAGAATTAAAAGGTATTTGATTTATAAATTTAATTTCAGGAGGGGCATAATGACAACAAACAACATAATAGTTCTTTGTGCATTTATAGCTTATATGATTATTATGATCGTAATAGGCTTTGTTTGCTCAAAGGGCAACAAGAACAATGAGGACTACTTTCTCGGTGGCAGAAACCTCGGCAGTTGGACAGCCGCAATGTCGGCACAGGCATCTGATATGAGCGGTTGGCTTTTGATGGGACTTCCGGGCGCTGTATACCTTGCCGGTACAGGCGAGGCATGGATTGCCGTAGGACTTCTTATCGGCACAATTCTCAACTGGTACATTGTTTCGGCAAGACTTCGTAAATACACAATTGTGGCAGGCAACTCGCTCACTATTCCGAGCTTTTTCAAAAATCGCTACCGTGACCATAAAAACATAATCAAGATTGTTTCGGCTTCAATCATAGCAGTTTTCTTCACGGTTTACACAGCATCGGCATTCAGTTCGGGCGCAAAGCTTTTTGCTACGCTCTTCTCGGACAGCGCAAACGGTGACGAAAACTACAATCAGGTTTATGTTATCGGTCTTATCGTTGCCGCAGTAGTAATTCTTGTATATACATTCATGGGCGGTTTCAAGGCAGTTTGTACAACCGACCTCATTCAGGGACTTATGATGATTGTTGCAATCCTTACCGTTCCGGTGCTTGCATATGCAATTCTCACATTTGACACGAGCTTCAGTTCTGCGCTTGCCGCAAAAGGTGTTGAACAACCTGCTCAGTTCCTTAACTTCTTTGTAAACGGTGACGGAACTCCTGTTTCGGCTGTTTCGATTATTTCAAACCTTGCGTGGGGACTCGGTTACTTCGGTATGCCGCATATTCTCGTCAGATTCATGGCTGTAAAGAGCAATGAAGAAATCAAGAAGTCAAGAAAAATTGCTGTTGTTTGGGTAATTATTTCACTTACTGCATCATGCCTTATCGGTCTTATCGCAAGAGGCTACCTTACAGCACAGCTTGACGATGCAACAAGCGAATCTGTATTCATCAGAACAATCCAGCAGCTTTTCTCAGGCAACGGTGTGCTTATCTTTATCGGCGGTATTTTCCTTTGTGGAATCCTTGCCGCAATTATGTCAACAGCAGACAGTCAGCTTCTTGTCACTGCATCGGCTGTTTCGGAGGATCTTTACAAAGGTGCTGTTAAAAAGAATGCAAGCGAAAAGAGTTCGCTTTTGGTCGGCAAAATCGCAGTTGCAGTTGTTGCTGTAATCGCATTTTTCATTGCGCTTAATCCTAAATCAAGCATTATGGGACTTGTTTCGGATGCATGGGCAGGATTCGGTTCGGCATTCGGACCTGTTGTTCTGTTGGCACTTTTCTGGAAACGCTCAACACTTTCGGGTGCAATCAGCGGCATGGCAACAGGTGCTCTGACAGTTATCATATGGGACTATATTCCGCTTGTAAACGGTCAGACGCTTTATGCGGCAACAAATCTTTATTCACTTGTTGTAGGCTTCGGACTTGCGCTTATTGTGAATGTTATTGTTTCTCTTCTTTCAAAAAAGCCGTCAAAAGAAATCATGGACGAATTTGATTCAATTAAAAATATTGAAGTATAAAACACAGGGGCAGTCGCTTTATCACGACTGCCTTTTTTGTGTCTGAATTTAATTTTTTCCGAAAATAAGAAAAATAAGGCATGGAATATCACAAAAATCAATTGAAATGTGCAAATCTTTGTAGTATAATTTATCGTATTGTTTGTTACTATTTTATTTTTCAGAAAAGAGATTGATATGAAACTTTTAGAAGACAGAATTCTTAAAGACGGACATATTGGTGCCGACAATGTGTTAAAGGTTGACAGCTTTCTCAATCATCAGATTGATGTCAATTTTGTGTGTGAGCTTGGCAAGGAATTTTACAGGCTTTTCAAGGACGAAAACATAACAAAAATTCTGACAATCGAAGCGTCTGGAATCGGCATTGCCTGTCTTGCGGCTCAGTATTTTGGTGTTCCGGTTGTTTTTGCAAAAAAGACAAAGACAATCAATATTTATTCCGATACATACAACGCAACCGTCCACTCATACACTCATAAAAGGGACTATGACATAGTTGTTTCAAAGGAATTTTTGAACAAAGAAGACAATGTGCTTATCATTGACGATTTTCTAGCAAAGGGCAGCGCCTTAACGGCACTTCTTATGCTTATTGAAAAAGCAGGCGCAAAAACAGCAGGTGCGGGAATTGTTATCGAAAAAGCTTATCAGGGCGGCGGCAACCTCGTTCGTGATATGGGCATAAGAGTTGAATCTTTGGCAAAAATCAAGTCAATCAGTAAAAAAGACGGAATCGTGTTCTGCAAGCAGTAGTAATATACTGCTTGCTTGTACTTGACTTTTGCTGATATTTATAGTATTATCTAACGGTAGGTCTTGCAGAAATTGAAAATGCGGGTGTGGCGGAATTGGCAGACGCGCTAGATTTAGGTTCTAGTGTCAACCGATGTGCAGGTTCAAGTCCTGTCACCCGCACCAGTAAAGGTGGTTTTTTAACCGCCTTTTATTTTTTGCCAAAATTACTTAAAATGCCTTAAAAGTGGCTTAAACACTGGGTTTTTGAGATTTCAAAAATTCAGTTGAGTAATTTTGAATTAAGTTAAAACAAGATAAAATGCAGTCAAACTTACTGTCAAACTTACTGTCATTTTAGTTTGCCTGCCGATTTTCAAGGAAACAAGATAATATATTTTTAAAATTTATTACATCGTAACACAAAAGATTTTTTATTTTGTTGATTACAGAGCATTCCCATACCATAACTATCCTCTTCGGGGGCTGTATCTTTTCATATAAATACCTTCTTTAATATGTTTATATTATAACATATATCATAACTAAGTTAAATACTTTCTTTAGTATAATATTATTTTTTAGCATAGAAAAAGAGGGTTCATAAAGAACCCTCTCTTCCCAATAATTATTTTAAGGATTTATACTTGCTGTCAAATTTAATTATCTGTACTCCCAGTGACCACCGTCTTTGACTTTCTCGTCATAAGCTTCTTTCCAATAGCCGTCTTCTACCGTTTTAGTGCCAACCTTAATCTTCTGCTTCTCAGCATGGTATGATCCTTTACCACCATTTTCTTCCGCTTCCCAAAGAAGATGTTCATTCAGGTTAGCATCTGTTAACTGCATACCGCAATCATTGCACACATTTACCCAATCATAATCGTATACGTCTTCTTCATGAGTACCTGTCACAATCCATTTTCTTTCGTGGTGAACTGTTTTGTAGTCGTCTACCCATACTTTCTTCTTTGGCTTTGCTGTAGGTGTTTCAGTCTTTGAAGACTCACTCGGCTTAGCTGGCTTCTGGTTATTACTTGAAGAGTTGCTTGGCTTCGCTGGCTTCTGATTATTACTTGAAGAGTTGCTCGGCTTAGATGCTGGCTTCTTGTCGTTATCAGATGTATTTGTCTTTGAAAAATTGTCTTTCTTTGAAGATGTATTTGACTTAGTATCTTCTTTCTTTTCGGTGTTACCCTTGTTGCTGTTGTTTTTGTTAGATACTGTAGTTTTTACATCGTCAACCTTAACTGTAACTGTCTTACCGTCATCGGTTTTTACTTCTACTTTGCCGTCTTTTACTTCGACTTTCTTACCATTCTTGTCTGTGATGTTGCCGTCTTTGTCGATTTTTAGACCGTTATCCTCAATAGCCTTGCTGACCTCAGATGATACAGTTGAAGTCTGTACGGTTGAAGTCTGTACGGTTGAAGATATTACTGACGGTTCTGTCGGTTCTTTCTCAGCGTTACAGCCTGCAAGAATGCTTATGCCGACTGCTGATGTGCCTGCAAGTATTGTAGCACCGCAGACAACGGCAATTACCTTGGTTTTTACTGTCGCAGTTGCTGTTGCCTTTACGATAGATGAAACTGTTGACTTTGCACCTGTCGCAAAGCCTTTTGTTGCAGAGGTTGCAAGTGTCTGTCCGTTCGGGAGCTTGATTGTAATGTTCGGTACTGCAAGGCTCTTTGCTTCTTCCTTGAAAATAGTTGTAAAGAAAGGTACAACAACAACACCGTGAAGCTTGTCACCGCTTTTGTTTTCGTAATCTTCAATTGCAGTTTTCATCTTTGCCCTTGATGAATTTAGGCGAGATTTTACTGTTCCCTCTGAAATTTCAAGTGCCTGAGCAATTTCGGCAATTGACAGCTCGTTGAAATAGAACATCAAAACAACCTGATACTGATTGAATGAAAGTGTGTCTTCTATAATCTGTAAAAGCACCTTTCTTTTTTCGGCTTTGTTTATGTACTCTTCGGGGAGCATTAACTCATCTGTTTCAGTTTTCGCAATCAGAACTTCATCGTCAATCTGATATTCCACCTTTCCTTTCAATTTATTTTTGCTTTTGTTTGTTGCTATTGTCGTGAGCCAACCGCAAAATTTTTCTTCATCTTTGAGTGTATCAAGTTTTAAGAATGCGGTGATGTAGGTTTCCTGCATTATGTCTTTTGCGTTTTCTTCGTCTTTGAGCAAAGAAACGCAAGTGAACCATACATCATTGCTTGTAAGTTTATACAGCTTATCAAATGCTTTTTTATTGCCGTTTTTAGCACTCAATACAAGCTCTTTGATTGTTTTCATAATATTTCCTCCTACATATAAATTTTACTTTTTAGGGTTGACAAACTCTAACTTAGTGAGATACTAATATTACTAAGCAACATTAGTTGTTAGCTTAGCAATATTTTTCTGAAGGGTGATAAAATTATGAGTACCAATAAGATTACTTGTTCATTTACCGTTGACCGTG
>OLPT01001483.1_pt1 | contig 14145 bp, 12 predicted proteins | sample 1673051 | NCBI WGS metagenome assembly OLPT01 (sample SAMEA3136750, study PRJEB25190) | human gut metagenome | biome: human gut; feature: human-associated habitat; material: faeces | place: Austria | collected 2013
CAATAGCAACATCTGTCTGCGGAGCCATCTTCTGAAGAGATGTAGACACGGCAATAACTTCCTGCACAAACGGAATCTCCAGATGATTCGCAAGTGTCAGTCCACCGGATCCTGTAATTACAGGACATAATGTCATTTCTCCAAGCTGCTTTTCTGCTTTTTCCAGAAGATCTGCCAGTGTCTCCTGAATGTTCGCAAAATGACGTTCATAGTCTGCAAACAAAAGCCTGTCATTTTCATCAAGAATCGCGATCTTTACTGTAGTAGATCCGATATCAATTCCCAATGTATATGTATTCAATAAATCGACCTCCTCGTCAAAACTGTATATCTACAGATATGAATAAACGTGTTCTTTCTTATTAAAAAGTATTTCTCAAAAACCGAATTCCGTAACATTATACGACAAAGTTTTACAAATGACAATGACCAAGTTTCACAATTTGTCGCATATTCATTCCCCAAATTAATTTGAGTGTCAAATTTTATAACAAAAAAGGATATCTGTTGAAATACCCAACAGATATCCTGTATTTTCCGTATTTTATCATTTGAAAAACTTGTTTTCCTTTATCTTCTGATCCTCTGTGCGATCCGAACAAGATATGCCCCGCCAGGCATTCTGGAAAGCCGCTCGGATGCTGTCTTATCAACCAGGATATAAACCAGGAAATACGCTGCTGCTGCCAGAATGATCGATACACCCAGGCAGATGATATTAGATGGTAAGATTGCATGAAAGCCATAATAAACACCAGCTGCCACGACACCCATCACTGCAGAAGCGATCAGCGGACTTACGTAAGCCGCCTTCCATGGGTTCTTATATTCCAGATATTTTTTCATAAAGAAATCATTCATTACGCATACAACGATTGCATACACGATCATAGCAACCAGCAATGCATAAATACCCAGGCCTGTAAACATCAGAAGCGCAACAACTACAATCACATCTACAACCAGCGCAACTGCTGCTGTGATCATAGGAATCTTCGGTTTACCGATTCCCTGAAGTACTCCATTGGAAATGTTGGACATTCCATTCAGAAGTATCGTAAAGGATCCAAGCATCAAAAGCTTTCCGGCCACACCATTTGTTCCTCCAAACAGCAGTGATACGATTGGCTGTGCAAGCACTGCCAGTCCTACCGCGCATGGAATAGAAATGAACATGGACAACTGCACGGTCTGGTCCACTCTTCTCCTTGTTTCATCAATATCTCCCGTTGCATACAGTGCAGATACCTCCGGGATCATCGAAGTCGGTGCTGCACTTGAAAGCGTCAAAGGAATATTGATAATACTCATAAAGTAGGTCGCATATTCTGCATACATCATACTGATCATATCTGCATTTACACCATGTTTGCCCATGATCTCAGAATACAGAACTCCATTCAGATAACCATTAATATTATAGATAAATGAGCTCAGGATGATTGGAGAAACGATCAGAATAATCAGCTTCAGAATCTCGCCATAAGACTCCTCATCATGATAATGATCATGTCTGACTCTGCATTTGATCGCATTCCGATTAACACCATATACCAGGAGCATAAACAACAGTGCGATCACGACACCTGCTGTCGTACCAACAGTAGATCCGGCGGCTCCCCATTTTGCCACACTTCCATCTGTACCATCGGCAAAATATTTAATGAACATCCAGGCTGCGATCAGACTGACTGCCGCATTAAAAATCTGTTCCAGTATCTGCGAGATCGAAGTTGGCATCATATTACGGTATGCCTGAAAATATCCTCTGTATACACCCAGGATTCCGGAAAGAAAAATCGTTGGTGATAAGATCTGCAATGCCAGTACTGCATTCGGCTGATTGCTCGGAATAATAAATCTTGCCCCAAATAAACACACCAGTGCTACGATTCCACCTACGATTGCCGCATAGATCAGAGATCCATGAAATATCTTCTGGGCATTTTTGTAATCTTTTAAAGCAATTCGTTCTGAGATCAGTTTGGAAACTGCCTGCGGAATGCTGAAGGATGCAATCATCAGAAGAATCATATAGGCATTCTGGGCAAGGCTGATATATCCCATTCCCATATTGCCTACAATTGATGAAAGCGGGCTCTTATAAAGAAGACCAATGACCTTGGAGATCATTGCCGCAACCATCAAGAAAGATGCATTTTTTACTAAGTTGTTCTTCTGGTTCATGTTTACTCCTTAATTTCCTGCTGTTCTTTATTTTCAATCTGCCAGTCGATCGGCGCAAGTCCGTTTTTCTCCAGAAATGCATTGGTCTGGCTGAAATGCTTACAGCCGAAAAACCCACGGTACGCAGACAACGGACTCGGATGCGGTGCCTCCAGAATCAAATGTTTCGGATTATGTAACATACTTTTCTTCATCTGCGCCGGACGTCCCCAGAGCAGAAATACAATCGGACGATCCTGTGCATCCACGGCACGGATGACTGCATCTGTAAACTGCTCCCAACCGATGCCGCGATGGGAGTTTGCCTGGTGTGCGCGCACTGTCAGTACTGTATTCAACATCAGCACTCCCTGCTTTGCCCATTTTACCAGATATCCGTTGTTCGGGATCCTGCATCCCAGATCATCCTGCAATTCCTTATAAATATTCACCAGTGACGGTGGCACCTCCACATCCGGTTTTACAGAAAAGCAGAGTCCGTGCGCCTGTCCGTCATTATGATACGGATCCTGTCCAAGGATCACGACTTTGACATCTTTTAATGGTGTCAGATGAAAGGCATTAAAGATATCATCCGGATTCGGAAAAATCTGTCTGCTCCGGTATTCTTCCAACACTTTCTTATATAAATCTTTGTAATATGGTTTCTTAAATTCTACTTCCAATGGCTGCTGCCAGTCATTTGTAATTGGTGGCATGTACTTTCTCCCCCTTTGTTTAACGGCGTACAGATACCCCTTTGTCTGCCAGATATTTTTTCAGATCCATAATCTCCAGTTCTTTATAATGGAATAAAGATGCTGCCAGTGCCGCATCTGCTTTTCCTTCCGTCAGAGCCTCATAAAAATGTTCTTTTGTACCTGCCCCACCGGATGCGATCACCGGAATGGATACATTTTCTGAGATCAGACGGGTCAGCTCCAGATCATATCCGGCTTTCGTTCCATCACAGTCCATACTGGTCAGAAGAATTTCCCCTGCTCCCAGTTTATCTACTTTCATCGCCCATTCCACGGCATCGATACCCACATCGACTCTGCCGCCGTTTTTATATATGTTCCAGCCGCTGCCATCTTCTCTTCTGCGGGCATCAATGGCAACTACGACACACTGACTGCCGAATTTATCTGCCGCATCTGAAATCAGATGCGGTGTATTAATAGCAGAAGAATTGATGGAAATCTTGTCTGCACCTTCCCGCAGTAATGCGCGGAAATCATCTACGGTACGGATACCACCGCCCACGGTAAACGGAATAAATACATTTTCCGCTACCTTCCGTACCATGTCTACCACAGTATTTCTGGCATCGGAAGAAGCAGTGATATCGAGAAATACCACTTCATCCGCACCGGCTTTATCATAAGCTGCCGCAATCTCCACCGGATCACCGGCATCTCTCAGATTTACAAAATTGACTCCTTTGACCACGCGGCCGTTATTGACATCCAGACATGGAATAATTCGTTTGGTAAACATTACGCGCGTCCTCCTTCCACTCCGGCAAAATTTTTCAAGATCTGCAATCCTACCGTACTGCTTTTTTCCGGATGGAACTGGCAGGCAAACAGGTTGCCCTTTTCCACGGAAGCATGGATGCAGGTACTGTAATCCGTCGTTGCGGTCACAATACCCGGCTCCTCGGCATGCAGATAGTAAGAATGTACAAAATATACATATGGATGTTCTTCCAGCCCTGCAAATAATCTTCCGTTATTATGAAAATCCAGGGAATTCCAGCCGATATGAGGAATTTTCAGTCCTTCTTTGTCTGGAATCCGGCTGATTTTTCCTTTCAACAGACCAAGACCTTCCACATCCGGGCTTTCTTCACTACACTCAAACAACAATTGCAGTCCAAGACAAATTCCAAGGAATGGTGTCTGCTTCTCATTCAGTTCCCGTATCACTTTGTCAAGTTCCAGACGCTTCAGATTCGCCATGGCATCACCAAATGCACCCACGCCCGGTAAAATAACTTTATCTGCATTCAGAATTGTTTGAAACTCGCGGGTAATAACGCTTTCCTCTCCGATGTGCGCCAACGCTTTTTCCACGCTCTTCAAGTTACCTGCGTCATAGTCAATAATTGCAATCATCTTTTTTACTCTCCTCTTTTATTTTGTGGCAAGTTCCATCCAGAACTCCACGCCATCTTCATGGTTGATGACACCACATCGCTGGTGAAAAGAATCCATAATGGCTTTTACGATGGACAAACCGATACCGCTTCCACCGTACTCCCGGGTTCTCGCCTTATCCACTTTGTAGAATTTTACCCAGATTTTCTCAATATCTTCCTCCGGGATTGGCTGTCCGGTATTAAACACACTGACACGCAATTTATCTTCTGAACGTGTGTAGAACACACGAATCAGCTTTTCTCCATCTGCATGGTTGATGGCATTACTCATATAGTTCGTAATCACTTCTTCCACTTTGAATTCGTCACCCCACACCCAGGCTTCCTCTGAATTTTCCAGTTCCAGACGGATACCCTTCTGCTCCATGAGGATTCTTGTGGAATTTGCCACACCACGGATCAGTTCTGTCATATCAAACCGCTCCATGATAACCTGATCATTGCCAAACTCCAGCTGATTCAAAGTCAGCAGTTTTTTCACCATACGGTTCATTTTATCCGCTTCGTCAATGATAACTTCACAATAAAATTCACGGCTTTCTGCATCATCATTAATACACTCCTGCAATCCTTCCGCATAACCCTGGATCAATGCCAGCGGTGTCTTCAGCTCATGGGACACGTTAGACAGAAATTCTTTTCGCATCTCATCAATCTGTATCTTTTTCTCAATATCATCCTGCAGTTCCACATTTGCTGTCTTCAGTTCTGAAATCGTCCGTTCCAGATTCTCAGACAGACGGTTGATATGGTTTCCCAGTTCCTCCACTTCATAACTGTTGGACTGATCACTTTCATATTTTGCATTAAAATCCAAATCCACCATCCGCTTGGAAATATCCGTCAGCTGCTGCAATGGTTTCGTGATATGTCTTGTCGTGAAAAATGCCACCAGGATACTTGCCACAATGGCAGCTGCCCCTGCAAACAGAAGAAATCTGTTCGAAATTGCCGCACTTTCCCGGATGCTTTCCACCGCAGTACGCATCAGTACCATATCTCCGTTTTCCAGTACACCTACCAGAACAAGATACTCCGAATCCAGACGGGTATCTGTCTTTTTCAATAACTGATACTGCTTGTTGGAATACAGCACTTCCATTTTATCCCCGTGCAAAAGAACATCCCAGAACTCTGTCCGCAATGCATCCAGATCATTCACGGAAGAACGCAGTACCTTTCCGTCCTGCTGCAGGATCAGTGCCATAATATTTCCATTGGAGCACAGATTATCAAAGGTAACGGCAAACTCGTCCGATTCCAGTTCGTTCTGTGCGCTGGCATTGGAAATTGTCTGATAGTTTTCCATCAGAACTTCTTTTTTATTGTGCATGTAATAACGCGGCAGCAATGTCGTATTCAGTACCCAGCAAAGCAGGATTGCACCTGCTACCAACAGACTGACAATGGATGTGATTTGCCGCGTCAGTGAATGTTTTTTCATACTACTTCTTATCCTTTAATTTTTCAGACCATATGGGGATGCTTTTTTAAACTTCAAATTTATATCCCATGCCCCATGACATATCAGCTTGTCTGATATGGGCGTGCATGCGCATAGCTTGACCATCTGGTCCCGGACCATATGGGGCTGTTTTTTTAAACTTCAAATTTATAACCCATACCCCATATGGTCTTTATATATTCTCCTTTATCACCCAGCTTGCTGCGCAACTTTTTCACATGGGTATCAATCGTTCTTGCATCGCCAAAATAATCATAATTCCATACATGGTTCAGAATCTTTTCACGGGAAAGAGCAATACCGACATTTTCCATAAAATAAGTAAGCAGTTCAAACTCTTTGAAACTCATTTCAATATTTTTTCCGTCTATGGTAACGGTATGTGCATTTTTATCCAGGCAGATACCACCGACACTCAGGCTGCCTTCCATATTCAGCTGATTGGTCCGGCGTAAAATAGCCTCCACCCGGGCCACCAGGATTTTCGGTGAAAACGGTTTTGAAATATACTCATCCACACCCAGTTCAAATCCCATCAGTTCATCACTCTCATCACTTTTTGCAGTCAGCATAATGATCGGTACTTTGGAAGATTCCCTGATTTCACGGCACACTTCCCAGCCATTCATTTTCGGCATCATCACATCCAGAATAATCAGTGCAATGTCTTTGTCATCATAAAATAAATCCAGTGCTGCCTCACCGTCTCCGGCTTCCACAACATCAAAATCATGCTTTACCAGAAAATCACGCACCAGTTTGCGCATTCTGCTCTCATCATCAACTACAAGAATTTTTAATCTATCCATCCCGACTTCCTCCGGTTTTCTACCATATGATTTACATCTGATCTTCCGTTTTTAAAACAGAAGATTCTTTTTATCATTCAAAGTATATCTGATAAATGTGTCTATTTTATGGAAAACACAAATTAAACCACAGTTACTATTTTTTCTCGTGCAAGTATGCATTGCCTGCACAAAATGCTTGTTCTCTGACAGAAAATCACCGAGATTTTCGGTCAAACAAAAAACGACACCTGAAAGCACGATTGCTTTCGGTGTCATTTTATGGAGATGAGGGGAATCGAACCCCTGTCCGAAATTCCAGCCACCGTACTTCTACGAGCGTAGTCACTGTATTAACATTCCCTCCGCCGAACACCCAGTAACTGGTTTTCGGTTTCAGTAGCTTCATATTACGCCCTTATACGCAAAGCTTTGTATAAGTCGTTTCCTGCATGGTCGATGCCTGGATCCGAAAGTGCAGGTGCTCCCGGTCAGACAAGCTGCAACTTAGGCAGCCAGTGCTAATTTATTATTATCAGCGTTTATATTTAGATTTGAAATTTAACGCATTTCATACGGCTCGCTTCTCCGGCTTTTAAAACCCCGTCGAAACCAGTACATCCCCGAATTTCTTCGGCGGATCATGCCAGTTATCAATTCTGATCTTTGTTATTATATGAGATTTCTTTCGGTTCGTCAAGAGAAAAGCATCCCTTTAAACCAACAGTTTACCTTTACTGAACTGGAAAAAACGTTTCATTTGTGTCCTGTTTCTGAGCAAAAATTTAAAAGTGACATTTGCCAAACCGGCATTAATACAGATTTTTCACTTTGAATTCCCGTTCAACTTCATGCCGCTGATCTTTTTTTGCAATGTCCTGACGTTTGTCGTACAGTTTTTTACCACGGGCAAGACCGATTTCTACTTTGATCAGATCACCTTTGATATAAACTTTCAGTGGTACCAGCGTGTAGCCTTTTTCTGCAATTTTTCCTGCCAGTTTGTTAATCTCATATTTATGAAGCAGCAGTTTTTTCGGACGTAACGGATCACGATTGAAAATATTTCCTTTCTCATAGGGACTGATGTGCAATCCATAAGCTATTACTTCCCCGTTTTCAATTCGGATGAAGGATTCCTTGACACTGCATTTTCCCATGCGCACAGATTTTACTTCGGTTCCATGCAGTGCTACACCTGCCTCGTATGTCTCATCAATAAAATAATCGTGATAGGCCTTTTTATTATTTGCAACTAATTTGTATCTGTCTTTTCCCATAAGTTTTCCACCTTTACTAAACTTTCAGCCGGAAGCCAAGTTTTTAAGATTCCACCAATTCAAAATCTATTCTGCGCACCAGTTTGTCCGTACCGATCACACGGATTTTTACAGTCTGTCCAAGCTTATAGCTCTTACCGCTGTTCTCACCTACCATCTCATAGGTACTTTCTACATAATTGTAGTAGTCTCCACGCAGAGTAGTCACATGCACCATGCCCTCCACCGTATTCGGCAGTTCCACATACAGCCCATAATTTGTAATGCCGGAAATGACACCTTCGTACTCGTTTCCGATGCGGCTCTCCATATATTCCACTTTCTTCATCTTGATCGTCTCACGCTCTGCCTCATCCGCACGACGCTCCAGCTGACTGGTCTGCTGTGCTACCTCCGGAAGAATTTTCCAGTAATGTTCGATCCGCTTCTCATTCATTCTTCCCCGCAGGTTGTCCTTGATGATCCGATGGATCTGCAGATCCGGATAACGACGGATCGGTGATGTGAAATGGCAATAGTACTGGGCCGCCAGTCCGAAATGCCCCACACACTCCACGCTGTATTTTGCCTGCTTCATGGAACGCAGTGTCAACCGCGAGATCAGCCCCTCCACCGGAGTATCCTCAATCTTTGTCAGCAGTTTCTGCAGTTCCTTCGGATGCACCTCATCAGAACCGATATGGATATTGTATCCGAAATTATTGATAAACGTACTGAGTTTTTTGATTTTTTCTGTATCAGGAACTTCATGGGTACGGTATACAAAAGGCAGTTCCTGCCAGAAATAATCCTGCGCCACGGTTTCATTAGCCGCCAGCATAAAATCTTCGATGATCTTCGTGGCTGGATTGCGGTCATACGGTTTGATTTCCACCGGATGTCCCTGTGTATCCAGGATCACCTTGGTCTCCGGAAAATCAAAATCAATGGAACCACGTTTCCGGCGTTTTGCACGAAGCAGATCTGCCACTGCCTTCATATCGAAAAACATCTGTACAAACGCTTTATACTCTTCGGTTTTCTCCGGATCCTTCAACGTAATGATCTTATTTACATCTGTATAACTCATACGCCGATCCACATTAATGACTGACTCCGCGATGCGATGATCTACAATATTTCCTTTCCCGTCGATTTTCATAATACAACTCAGTGTCAGACGGTCTTCTCCCTGATTCAGCGAACAAATTCCGTTAGACAACGTATGTGGCAGCATCGGGATCACACGATCTACCAGGTACACACTGGTACCACGCTTTAATGCTTCCACATCAAGCGCACTATGTTCCTGCACATAATTCGTCACATCTGCGATATGCACACCCAGCTGCCAGAAATCCCCTTCTCTGGTCAATGTCACCGCATCATCCAGATCTTTGGCATCCTCACCGTCGATGGTAACGGTCTGCCAGTTCCGCAGATCCATACGCCCTGCCATATCCGCAGATGTCACATCCTTTGCCACTCGTTCTGCCTGATTCAGCACTTTCTCCGGGAATTCCATCGGTAATCCGTAAGCTCTCACCAGAGAAAGGATATCGGTTCCCGGATCATTCTCATGCCCTAGGATTTCGATAACTTTTCCTTCCGGTTTTTTGCCACTTCCACCATAAGACGTCAGTTCCACTACTACTTTATGTCCGGTGACTGCACCCTTGGAACGCTCAGCCGGAACAAAGATATCCATATTGATCCGTGGATTGTCCGGGCGGACAAAACCAAAATTTTTGCTTTTTTCAAAGGTTCCAACGACCGTTTTCAGTCCGTGTTCCACAATTTTTACTACTTTTCCTTCCCGACGTTTTCCACTGGAAGGAACCAGTGCGATCTGCACTACATCATCCTGGATCGCACCATTCGTGCTGCTCTCCGGAATAAAAACATCTTCCGTCTCACCCTCGATGGTGACAAATCCAAAGCCACGGGCATGAGCCGTAAAGACACCGGTAAGATTCGGACTTGTTCCCTTCGTATATTTTCCTTTCGATGAAACTTCGATCTTGCCCTCTGCCACCAGTGCATCCAGCACTTCCTGCAATTCGTGACGCTGAGCTTTCGGCACATTCATCAGAATGGCCATCTCTTTTGCCTTCATTGGTACATAAAACTCATCACAGATCAGTCCGTATACCGTCTGTTTTCTCTCTTCTAATAATTCTCTTCTCATAATTTTCTATCCCCCGAAAAAACGTTTCCATATCTTTTCCTGAATAAGGCAAAAACAAAGTAAAAGGCTGTCGATAACGACAGCCTCTTAGGTATTCTTACTGAAAACGTCCAATTGTCAGTACTGCGGAAATGATAAGGAAAAGTGCCAGAAGAACTCTTGTAACCTTAACAAGCATTCCTTCCATGGAACGTCCTTTATTCTTGCTCCAATAAGTATCGGCGGAACCGGTTAATGCTCCCAGTCCATTGTTCTTACCTTCCTGCATTAATACGATAACTGTCATGATAATACTTAATATAATAAATACGATCTGTATGATTGTTCTTGCGATTTCCACTGTATCCACCTCCCACGGTTAAACTTCTTAAATGTCCTAAGACACCCATAATCATCTAATATGATAGCATATCTGACTCTAAAAAGCAATTATTTTTTCAATTTACCCCATTAAAACTGTACATTTAACCTCAACTATGTTCAGAGCACACGCATCATTCGCAGACAGAACGGTAACTACCACAGGCTCCGAAACCATTTATTCGGAATTACAAAGACACATACGATACCAAGCACAATGGCTGCCACCGCCTTAAAAGTCTCCAATCCGCTGCTCATGGCTGCCGCTGCATCTCCGATCATAATATCGTAGATTGTATTATAAATACCGATACCAGGGACGATAGGAAAGATCCCGGATATCATAAATACGTTCGACGGCACTTTCCGCCAGACAGCAAACAACCGTGCACAGAATACGATTACCACAGTTGCCGCAAAACATGCCAGTGTATTGGAAAAGTAAAGCTTCACCAGCAGATACACCAGCCATCCCAGGGTTCCTGTCAGTCCACAGATGATATACTGTTTCTTCGGCACATGGAATAGTACGGAAAATGCGATAGTTGCCAGAAATGCTGCAGCCAGCTGTCCGATTGCATTAATCAGCATATTGATTTCTCCTCCTTATAGTTTGAGCCCCAGCCCCACACCAATGGCAATGGAACAAAATACCAGAATGGCATCCAGAAGCCGGACACATCCTGACAGATAATCACCATCCACAATGTCACGGATTCCATTGGTAAAAGCCACACCCGGAATCATCGGTATGATCGCACCCGTAATAGCCAGATCCAGATGTTCTGATACCCCGATGCGGTTCAACACCACACAGATAACCGTCACCAGCAGTCCCCCTATGATATCCAGTAACACCTTTGAAATATTGACTTGTTTTTCATCCAGAAAACTAAAAAACAGCTGCAGGATCACACCGCACACAAACGCTGCCAGGCAATCCCAGAGGCTTCCGCCAAAGAGATAACCAAACGCAGCTGCACCCACACCGGAAGAAAACACCAGCTCCCATACCGGTTCATTTTTTGCTTTCTGAATCTCCTGCAAACGTTCAAAGGCAGTATCAATAGACAGGTTTTCCTGTTCGATTCTGCGGGACAGTTCATTAATATCACATAATTTTTTTAAATTTACAGATATCGATGGTACATATTTCAGCCGTGTGTATGTATAATCCTCCTGCTGATGCAAATTCACAAACAGTCCGTTGGTGATGACATACATCTCCACTTCTTCCACCTGATAGTGATCCGCCACGCGCTGAATCGTTTCCTCTACCCTGGAAATCTCAGCACCATAACAAAGCAGTGCTTCCCCCATTCCGATAATCAGTTTCTGTAATTTTCTCAGTTGCTGCATATTCCCCTCTTTTATAAAGAAAAATCAAATGTATTTTCTGTAAAATGTTCCTGTTGATACTCCAGCAGATATCCGGTAAGTTTTCCTCTGCGGCACGCTGTGGTCCAGTCGATCATTTCCTCAATATGTTCTGCAGTGATCATACCGGCGTTTCCAAGTGCCGCAAGATCCATCAGACTGTCCCTTTTGCAGATATCATACACCAGATCTTTCAAATGCTCCGCGATCAGTGCTTCATACGCCTGCTTTCGAGCCGTCGGAAGCTGCACCGGATATTCCAATCGGAAAGCTGCCATCCGGCAGCGGATCAGGATCTGGGACCAGTCCGCCAGTAATGAATCATATGTCTCATAATCATAATGCAGCTGCCCTGCGTTGTCCCGATAAAACAGACTGCTGATTTCTCCTTTCCGATACACCGGATTTTCCGGAACATACAGTTTTACGCCATCCGCCGCAAATTCCATGCACTCCAGCCGGCCACATTCTGCAAAAGCATCCTTCGATATGCTTTTTACAGTCTCCGGGATAATGACTTCCCGCAGGTTCGAACGGCGCAGTGCCATAGCACCAAGTTCCGTTACTTCTTCCGGAATCTTCCATACCTCATTTTTACCAAAATATTTGATCAGAAGGCTTCCATTCTCCCTTCTCTGATAAAATGCATTGGCATCATGATAAAAATATGGATTGTCCGGATGCACACGCATATACGTAATGCCGTTCATGCTCGGACTCCAGCCGTAAGTATCCGTCACCGCATGTTCTCCCAGATCTTTCAGTGTAGAAGGAAGTTCCAGTCCTTCCAGACTGATGCAACACCGAAATGCATCCGCGCAGATCCTGATCAGTCCCTCCGGTAATACGATCCGCCGCAGAGCCTGGCAGCTTTCAAAGGCTTCCTTCTCGATACTGATCACACCTTCCGGCAGTTCCACCTCCTGAATATACATCTGTCCTTCAAAGGCATGCTGTTCAATCACCGTTGTGTTGGAAGCCACCGTATACCGGACTCTCTGATCCTCTGCCCGCACTGCCACCAGTGCATACCCGTCTTCCTGTTTCTCATATAAACCATATCCATCTGAAAAATAATGCTGATTCTCCTGTGCCACATCAATCGCTACTTTTCCCCATTCCCATGGGCATTTCAGTTTTTCCACTGTGGTCGGCAGATACAACTGCGTCACTGCTGTCACCAGCAGGACACTTTCTCCGATACGGCAGACACCTTCCTGCAGCACCAATTCTTCCAGACTCATGCACATCTTAAAGGCACCATCTCCGATATCTGTCACACTGCCCGGGACTTCTACACGCTCAATCATTGCACCGTGGATGCTGAATGCCTCCGGTGCAATCTTCTTTACCGGAAGCCCTTCTATCTCTGCCGGGATACTGACATCCAGTTCCTCCCCACAGTAATCTTCGATGACGATACTGTCATCTTCAACCCTATATCTGTAATTGTTCCAAAGCATCTGCGATTTCCTGCTGTCTCTCATATAACTGATATTTTTTGTTGTATTTGAAATATTCTTTGCTGCCATTTCTGCTGATAAACTTCATGCTGTCCGCATTGACAGTCAGATCCGTTACGAGAATCAGCATCTCGTTGCCGTCTCCGAAAATTTTCTCCACAAAAGCAAAGAGATTTGCCAGTTCCTGACTGATCCGGCTGCTTTCCGCCTGCATACTGCCCACCTGTTCATCAAAAGATTCCTTGATATATAAAAATGCTGCATTTGCATCACGGATATCTTTCATACGAAGCTCTTTTGCATCCTGACGCAGTGTATGAAGGATCAGCTGATAGCCTTTTCGCGCAGAAGACGACAACGCATTTGCTTTGTCCTCCTGCTCCATCTCCTGCTGCAGCGTATCCGCACGATGTTCCAGAATTGCAGCGACATCTACCCTGTCATCCGCTGCTGCAAGCTCAGCTTTGATTTCCTTTAAGACCGGAAGTATCCGGCGCAGGGAATCTTCCAGTTCGACATTGTGGCGGATTTTTTCCTGAAGGGCATCCAGCAGCAGTCCCAGCAGGGAAATACGCTCATCAAAAGCCGCATTTTTCGCACGTTTGCGCACATCCGCATCTGCATTTCCTGCCAGGATCTGTGCCACACGGTAATCTTTTTTATATTTCTGATACAGGTCATAATAGGAAGAAAATTCCCGGGCAATACGCTTGTTACGCAGGTACTGTCCTACCAGAACTTCATCTACGGTAAAATTATTTTCTTCATACAGATAAAGTGTCTCTGACAGATCCTCCCAACCACGGGCCGTGACATAGGATTTTCCATCCACAGTATTTTCAATCACATAGAAATCCTGTTTTTTAATGTCCAGATAGGTCAGGATCGCACCGTGTATTCCTTTGTTCACCCCAT
>OLPT01001504.1_pt1 | contig 14010 bp, 10 predicted proteins | sample 1673051 | NCBI WGS metagenome assembly OLPT01 (sample SAMEA3136750, study PRJEB25190) | human gut metagenome | biome: human gut; feature: human-associated habitat; material: faeces | place: Austria | collected 2013
GACTAAGACAGAAACCGCAAAAGCATCAAAAGAAGAAAAACAGCCGAGACCTGCAAAAGAAAAACCTGCAAAAGAGAAACCGGTAAAAGAACAGAAAGAAAGACCGGCGAAAGAAAAACAGGTAAAAGCATCAAAACCGATCGAAATCATTACAGATCCGGAAGAAATCAAAGATATTGAAGAGAGAGCACTTGTATTCCTTCGCGATGTATTTGGTTCCATGGATCTTGGAGAAGTTCAGATCACTTCAAAATACAATACAACAGACGGTTGTCTGGAAGTTGATTTTGAAGGAGAAGATATGGGCATCCTTATCGGTAAGAGAGGACAGACACTGGATTCTCTCCAGTATCTGACAAGCCTTGTTGTAAATAAAGGCAAATCCGATTATATCCGTGTCAAACTTGATACAGAGGATTACAGAAGACGTCGTAAAGAGACTCTGGAAAACCTTGCAAGAGGAATTGCCTACAAGGTGAAAAAGACCAGAAAACCTGTTGTACTTGAGCCGATGAATCCATATGAGAGAAGAATCATCCACTCTGCACTGCAGGGAAATAAATTTGTTGAAACAGTCAGTGAAGGTGAGGAACCTTACCGTCATGTAGTTGTTAAATTAAAAAGATATTAATATATGAATCTAAAAAAGATGTTATTCTAGGTGAAAGCGTGAATAACACGTCTTGACGTGTGTGCTTACCTGGGGTAACATCTTTTTTGTAAAGTTCTGAAAGCAATCGATTTTGTAAAAATAAATATTAAAATATCTGTGTTAACAGATATTACCATGGAGGAAATATGGACGCAACAATTGCAGCAATCTCTACAGCAATGAGTGCTTCAGGTATTGGTATTGTCCGTATCAGTGGCGAAAATGCTATGGATGTGATCGCGAAGATCTATCGTTCCAAAAACGGAAAAAAAGATATTCGTACAGTCGTCAGCCATACCATTCATTATGGATTTATCTATGATGGAGAAGAAGTTGTAGATGAAGTACTGGTTATGATCATGAGAGGACCTCACACATATACGGGTGAGGACACCGTAGAAATAGATTGTCATGGCGGTGTATATGCCATGAAACGCGTTCTGGAAACCGTTCTAAAAAATGGTGCGGTGATCGCAGAACCGGGAGAGTTTACAAAAAGAGCATTTCTGAACGGAAGGCTGGACCTGTCTCAGGCAGAGGCAGTTATGGATGTCATTCAGGCAAAGAATTCCATGGCACTCAAAAGTTCTGTCGAACAGTTAAAGGGTTCTGTACAGCGGGCTGTTAAAGAAATTCGTGCAAGACTGCTTCACCAGATTGCATATATAGAAACGGCACTGGATGATCCGGAACATTTTGACCTCACAGACTATCCACAGGAACTGCAGAAAATTGTGGAAAAAGAGAGTGAAAATATCAGTGAACTGTTGAAAACAGCGGACGATGGAAGAATGATACAGGAAGGAATCAAGACGGTTATCCTTGGAAAACCAAATGCAGGAAAGTCATCTCTTCTGAATTTTCTGGTTGGAGAAGACCGGGCAATCGTTACAGAAATTGCCGGAACGACAAGAGATATTCTGGAGGAATATATTTCTCTGAACGGGATCACGCTTCGCGTGATCGATACCGCTGGAATCCGTGAAACAGAAGATGTTGTCGAAAAGATCGGAGTCGGTAAGGCAAAACAAATGGCGGAAAACGCAGATCTGATCCTTTATGTTGTGGATTCTTCACTGCCGCTGGATGATAATGACCGCGAGATCATGGAATTACTTTCCGGACGGAAGAGTATCGTAATTTACAATAAAACAGATCTTGAGGCGGCTGTTGATATTGAAGAATTAAAGGAAAAAACAGGAAGCCCGGTCATTCCGGTATCTGTTGTGGAAGAAACCGGAATCAGTCAGCTGGAGGATGAGATTAAGAGGATGTTTTTCCATGGAGAGCTTTCCTTTAACGATGAGGTATATATTACAAATGCCCGTCATAAGGCCGCACTTGAAGAATCAAAGGAAAGCCTGAAGCTTGTAATGGACAGTATTGCTATGGGAATGTCCGAGGACTTCTTTTCCATTGACCTGATGAATGCGTACGAGAGTCTTGGACGCATCGTGGGTGAATCTGTGGGAGAAGACCTTGTAAACGAGATTTTCAGCAAATTCTGCGTTGGTAAATAAGAAGGGAAGATAAATAATGGAGACAAAAACACTGGAAAAAACCTGTGATATTGTTGTAGTAGGAGCGGGACATGCAGGCTGTGAAGCATCACTTGCCTGTGCACGTCTGGGGCTGGATACAGTAATGTTTACGGTAAGCGTAGACAGTATTGCCTTAATGCCATGTAACCCGAATGTCGGCGGCAGCTCCAAGGGACATCTGGTAAAAGAACTGGATGCGCTTGGCGGAGAGATGGGAAAAAATATCGACAAAACTTTTATTCAGTCAAAGATGCTGAACAGTTCCAAGGGACCGGCAGTTCATTCACTGAGAGCACAGGCAGACAAACAGGCCTACAGCACAGAGATGAGAAAGACTTTGGAAAATCAGGAGAATCTGACCATTAAACAGGGAGAAGTCACAAAGCTTCTCGTGGAAGAAGGCAAAATTACAGGAGTGCAGCTTTATTCAGGTGCAGTTTATCACTGCCAGGCAGTTGTACTCTGTACAGGAACGTACCTGAAAGCAAGATGTATCTACGGTGATGTCAGCAATTATACCGGACCAAATGGACTGCAGGCGGCCAATTATCTGACAGATTCACTCAAAGAGCTTGGAATCGAGATGTTCCGCTTCAAGACAGGAACACCGGCACGAATTGCCGGAAATACGATCGATTATTCCAAAATGGAAGAGCAGTTTGGCGATGAAAGAGTAGTTCCATTCTCATTTTCAACGGATCCGGAGTCTGTACAGATCCAGCAGAAGTCCTGCTGGCTGACTTATACAAACGAAAAAACGCATGAGATCATCCGTAATAATCTGGACCGTTCGCCATTGTATTCCGGTATGATTGAAGGTACCGGACCGAGATACTGTCCATCTATCGAGGACAAGGTCGTTCGTTTTGCGGATAAAAAACGTCATCAGGTATTTATTGAACCAGAAGGACTTTATACGAATGAAATGTATATTGGAGGTATGTCCAGTTCTCTTCCGGAAGATGTACAGGATGAAATGTACCATTCTGTTCCGGGACTGGAACATGCAAAGATTGTTAAGAACGCCTATGCAATTGAGTATGACTGCATCAATCCACGGCAGCTGTATCCGACGCTGGAATTCAAAAAGATCAAAGGCCTGTTCAGTGGCGGACAGTTTAACGGAAGCTCCGGATATGAAGAAGCAGCAGCACAGGGGCTGATTGCCGGAATCAATGCAGCCATGGAGGTAAAAGGCCGGGAACAGCTGGTTCTGGACCGTTCCGAAGCTTATATTGGAGTACTGATCGATGACCTGGTTACAAAAGAAAACCATGAACCGTATCGAATGATGACAAGCCGTGCAGAATATCGTCTTCTGCTGAGACAGGATAATGCAGATCTTCGTCTCCGTAAAAAAGGATATCAGGTTGGTCTGATCGATGAAGAAACATATCAGGCAGTTCTTCGAAAAGAAGAGGCAATTCAGAAAGAAATCGAGCGTACCGAACATGCAACGATCGGCGGAACACCGGAGGTCCAGAAATTGCTGGAAGAAAAAGGAAGTACACTTCTGAAATCCGGAACAACGATTGCAGAACTGATCCGCAGACCGGAACTGAACTATGAAGATCTGGCACCAATTGACAAAGAAAGACCGGAGCTTCCATGGGATGTGAAGCAGCAGGTAGAGATCAATTTGAAATATGAAGGATATATCAAGAGACAGCTGAAGCAGGTAGAGCAGTTCAAAAAACTGGAAGCAAAGAAAATTCCGGAAGACCTGGATTATGAAAAGGTTGGCAGTCTTCGTATCGAAGCAAGGCAGAAACTGGAAGAATACCGTCCAATCTCTATCGGACAGGCATCTCGTATTTCAGGCGTATCTCCTGCGGATATCTCTGTACTGCTGGTTTATCTTGAACAATACAGAAGAAATTCAAATTCCTGAGAATAGGAGGATATAATATTGTCTTATGATCTGAAAGTACTGGAGCAAGGGTGTGAAGAACTCGGAATTGCTCTGAATGATACACAGAAACAGCAGTTTATTGCTTTTTATGAATATCTGGCAGAAAAAAACAAGGTCATGAACCTGACTGGTATTACCGAGTTTCAGGAAGTGCTGGTAAAGCATTTCCTGGACAGTCTTGCCTGTGTGAAGGCAGTAGATATGACAAAAGTCAGCAAAATTATGGATATCGGAACAGGAGCCGGATTTCCGGGAGTACCACTAAAAATTGCGTTTCCGCATCTGGAAGCCTGTCTTCTTGACTCATTGAAGAAGAGAGTTAATTTTCTCGAAGAAACCTTTGCTCTTCTGAAACTGGAAAATATTACTGCAATTCATGGCAGGGCAGAAGAATTTGCCAAAAATAAAGCATACCGTGAGCAGTATGATCTGTGCGTATCCCGCGCGGTTTCCAATCTGGCTACGTTGTCTGAGTACTGTCTTCCATATGTAAAAGTGGGCGGAAATTTTATTTCTTACAAGTCTGGCACAGTTCAGGAAGAACTGCAGCAGGCAGAAAAAGCAGTTAAGATCCTCGGCGGCAAGATTCAGGATGTGGTTTATTTTAATCTTCCGGATTCTGAAATCCAGCGTTCTCTCGTTGTGATCGAGAAAATGAAACCAACACCGGGCCGCTATCCGCGTAAGGCAGGAACACCACTGAAAGAGCCTCTTTCATAAACAGAAACTGTTTTTAGAAAAACTATTTCAAAAATACGTTTTATTTTCACAAAATCATCACAGATTTATCCAATTTTTATCACAACTTCCTCATAGAATATTTTCAGAGCAGACGTTAAAGCCGGCTCATTATGGAAGATGCTTCCAGGTACCCCCTATCTCTGTTTCACCTGGAGGCATCTTTTATTTTGTAAATATTTGCAGAATACAATATTCTGTTTAAAGAAAAAGGAGGAGAGACTTGTGATTGAAGTAAACAATCTGGTCAAACGCTATGGAGACCATACGGCAGTTGACCACCTTTCTTTTAAAATTGAGAAAGGCAAAATCTACGGCTTTCTGGGGCCAAACGGAGCTGGTAAATCTACGACCATGAATATGATTACTGGTTATATAGCATCTACGGAGGGAACGGTAACCATTGATGGTCATGACATACTGGATGAACCGGAGCAGGCAAAAAAATGCATCGGCTATCTGCCGGAGATGCCGCCTCTTTATTTCGACATGACAGTAGGCGAATATATGAATTTCGTTGCTGATCTCAAAAAAATCCCAAAAGATCAAAAAAAATCCATGGTAGAAGAAGTCATGGAAATGGTAAAGATTACCGATATGAAAAACCGTCTGATCAAGAATCTGTCCAAAGGTTACAGACAGAGAGTTGGACTTGCACAGGCAATTCTTGGTTATCCGGAAGTAATCATCCTGGATGAGCCAACCGTAGGTCTTGACCCGAAACAGATCATTGAGATCCGTGATCTGATCAAGAGCCTTAAGAAGAAACATACGGTTATTTTAAGTTCGCATATTCTGTCAGAAGTCAGTGCTGTCTGCGATTATGTATTGATCATTTCTCATGGAAAACTGGTTGCCAGTGATACACCGGAAAACCTTGGAAAACTTGCAGAAGGTTCCAATACCTTAAATCTGCTTGTGAAAGGTGATAAAGATCATATTCGCATTGCACTTGGACAGATCAGTGATATCAAAGATATTAAGATAGAGGATGCAAAGGAAGAACATGCATGGAATGTAATGCTTTCTACAAAAGAGGATATGGATATCCGTGAAGAGGTGTTCTTCAAAATGGCAGATGCACACTGCCCAATTCTGGAAATGCAGTCGAAGAAAGTATCTCTGGAGGAAATCTTCCTTGAACTGACTGAAGATGATAAGAAGAAAAAGAACGAAAAAGAGACAGACAAAAAGGAGGGGGAAAATAAATGATCGCAGTATATAAAAGGGAGCTGAGAAGTTACCTTACTTCTATGATCGGTTACCTGTTCATATTTTTTATCCTGTTTCTGACAGGTATTTATTTTTCGGCATATCAGCTTGGTGCAGCATATCCTCGTTTTGAGTACACATTAAGTGCACTGACCTTTGTATTTCTGATCAGTGTGCCGATTCTTACAATGCGAGTTCTTGCAGAAGAACGTAAACAGAAAACAGATCAGCTGCTTCTTACAGCACCGGTGTCTATTGAAAAAATTGTTTTTGGTAAATATTTTGCACTGGTTACGATCTTTGCGATTCCGATGCTGATTATGTGTCTGTATCCACTGCTCATGACAAAATTCGGAACAGTATCTCTGGGAGCAGCATACACTGCGATCCTTGGATTTTTCCTTCTGGGATGTGCAAATCTTGCAATTGGTGTGTTTATTTCCTCATTGACAGAAAGTCAGGTAATTGCGGCAGTACTGACATTTGTTATTCTGTTTGCTTTTTATATGATGAATGGAATTTCCTCTTTCTTCTCAGAAGGAGCACTTTCTACCTGTGTTACATTTGGACTTCTGATTCTGGCAGCAGCGATCATAATCTATACAATGATCAAAAACTTCCTGATCTCAGCAGTCATCTGTGTAGTTGGGGAGATCGCACTTGTCATTGTTTATGTTGTAAATTCCAGCTTTTTCTCAGGTGGAATCCAGAAAATTCTGGATATCTTCAACCTGAGCAGCCATTTTGACAATTTTGCAAATGCAATCTTTGATGTCAAAGGCATTTTGTATTTCCTGTCTGTGATTGCAGTCTGCCTGTTTCTGACTGTACAGTCGATTGCCAAGAGACGTTGGAATTAAGGAGGTGGGAGACAATGAAATTTACGGAAAAACTGAAAGCAAAGAAAGCAGATAAGATTGAAAATCCGGCAAAAGAGACAGCCAAAAAAGAAAAGAAACCTTTAAAACAGAAAATAAAGGATTCCATGAATAAAAAATACATCAAGAACGGTTCTTACAGCGTTGTGATCAGTGCAGTATTTATCGTAATCGTTCTTGTAGTCAATATGATCGTTGGTTCCCTTCCATCCAAATATACAGAAGTGGATGTCAGTGCTCAGAAACTTTACAGTATCACTGATGATACAAAGAACTTCCTGAAAAAACTGGATAAAGATGTAACGATTTATCAGGTCGTACAGAGCGGCTCTGAAGATGAAACGATTAAAAAGTTACTTGAGAAATATGAAGAAGGATCAGATCATATTAAAGTAGAACAGAAAGATCCTGTTGTAAATCCGAAATTTACGTCAGAATATACCAGTGATGATGTTGCTGCAAACAGCCTGATCGTGGTATGTGGTGACAGAAGCAAAGTTGTAAATTACAGCAGTATTTATGAATCTTCGATTGATTATAATACGTATCAGTCCACAACGACAGGATTCGATGGAGAAGGACAGATCGACAGTGCTATTTCCTATGTAACTTCCGAAGACCTTCCGGTTCTTTATACACTGGATGGACATGGTGAAAAAGACCTGGATTCTACTCTTCAGGAAGATATCCAGAAAGCAAATATTGATATTAAATCTCTGAACCTGATCACAGAAGAAAGTGTCCCGGATGATGCTGCGTGCCTGCTAATCAACGCACCAACTTCTGATATTTCCGAATCTGAGAAAAATGCGATCATTGATTATCTTGAAAATGGCGGAAAAGCTATGATCTTCTCTGATTATACAGAAGAATCCATGGATAATTTTGATGCGGTTCTCAAGAACTATGGAGTAGAGAGAACAGAGGGTATTGTAATTGAAGGCGATTCACAGCATTATGCGCAGATGCCTTATTATCTGGTACCGACAGTCAACAGCACCGATGCAGTCTCTGATTTTGCATCCAAAGGTTATTATGTTCTGATGCCTTATGCACAGGGAATCAAGAAGACAGATGATGTCAGAGATACCGTTACGATCAACAGTCTTCTGACAACTTCTGACAGTGCTTATTCCAAAGTGGATGTCAATAGTGGAGCGATTGAAAAAACCGATGATGATATTGATGGTCCGTTTGATCTTGGTGTAAGTATTACAGAAACATTGGATGATGACAAAGAGACACAGATCGTTTATTATACTTCTTCAAATCTGATGGACAGCCAGATCAACCAGATGGTATCCGGTGGAAATGAGCAGATGATCATGAGTTCTCTGAGCTGGATGTGCAGCTCGGATGAGACATCAACAATTTCTGTTCCATCTAAAAACCTGCAGATTTCCTATCTGACACTGACTGCTTATGATGTAAGCTTCTGGAAGATCATGGTAATGGGAATCATCCCGGTAGTCTTCCTGGTAATGGGATTTATGGTATGGCTGAAAAGGAGAAAGGCATAAATGAAGAAAAAAACAGTCAAACTGGTTTCGGCAGTAGTCGTATTGGGAGTGCTGTGTGCAGCGTATGAAGGCGTAAACTTTTATGTTACCTCACAGGAAGAAAAAGAAACTGAAGAGAATGACACAAGCGTAGATTTGGTAAGTCTGGAGGCAGATGATATAACAGCAGTTTCATTTACCGCAGACCAGAATAAAGTAGAATTTGATAAAAAAGATGATAGCTGGACAGAAAAATCTGATGCGAATTTTCCGGTGAATCAGGACACGGTTGACAGTGCAGTCAAGGGAGTTGCATCCCTGACTGCTGACCAGGAGATTTCCGATGTGGAAGATATGAGTCAGTATGATCTGGATAATCCGCAGAATACCATTACGCTGACAACAGCTGATGGTGATACAAGTCTTCAGATTGGAATGGAATCTTCAAATAATCAGTACTATGTGAAAAAAGAGGATGATGATAAAAATGTTTATCTGGTATCCAGCAGCTCAATAGAGCCTTTTATGGGAACTTTGTATGATTTTGCGGAGAGTGGCACATTTCCATCCGTAACATCTGCTACGATCACAGATGTTAAAGTAGATAAAGAGAATAGTTATGAGCTTACACAGGATGCAGATAATCTGTTCTGGAATGTGTCTGATGGTAAAACTACAGAGAAGGCAGATACTACAAAAGCAGGAACTGTAACTTCAGCGATAGGATCTCTGGCATACGATAAATTTGTAGATTATAACTGCACCGACGATTCCAAGTATGGATTTGACGATCCGTATGCAGTTATTACTGTGAAGTATACCGAGGAAGAACAGGAAACACAGACGGTAGAGAAGACGCTTACCATTTATGTGGGAGATGAGACCAGCGATGACCGTTATGTGAAAGTAGATGACAGCAAAGAAGTTTACACGATTACGAAAGATTCTCTGACAGATATCCTCGACAGTACAATGTCTGATTTCTACAACCTGTCTGTAAGCTATGTATCGGTTAATGATTTGGATTCCCTGGAGGTACAGAGTGCAGAGGGAGATCATACAATAAACATTGTAACGGAAACCGTAAAGGCAGAAGATGAAGATACCACAGACGATACAGATTCTGATACTACAGATGAAAGCAGTACAGAAACATCGGATGAGAGTTCCACAGATACAGACTCCTCTGATGAAAGTTCTTCTGATGATGAGGAAGAGACTACTACAACAACTTACAAGTTAGATGGCGAAGACCTCGATGAATCCACATTCACGACTTTCTACAATAAACTCATCAACATGACCGCACAGGAACGTCTTACTGAGGAGTATACTCCAGAAGGAGATCCGGCATATACCTTTATCTTTAAAGATACAGACGGAAAAGAAACTACGGTGAAGTATTATGAATATGATACAAACTTCTATGCGGCGGTAGTTGAGGATAAAGTTTATCTGGTGAACAAGATGAATGTAAAAGATCTGGATGAAGCTTACCAGAAGATGGTGAATCCGGATACGGAAGATGCCGAAGAAAGTACATCCGATACAGCTACAGAAGAAAATTAAATTCATACGAACCTGCCCCGCGAGTTGCTCGCGGGGTATTTTTTTGTTTGCCAGTGGTAAAAAAATCTTCCTGGTGATAAAATAGAGTCGATTTTACAATAAGCGAGGAATCAGAGATGTTATATTTTTTAAATGATTATTCAGAAGGTGCACATGAAAAAGTCCTTCAGCACCTGATCGATACCAATATGGAGCAGCTTCCTGGATATGGAACCGACCATTACTGTGAAGAAGCAAAAGAAAAGATCAAGAAGGCATGTGGCTGTGAGGACGCAGAAGTCTTTTTACTGGCAGGCGGCACGCAGACCAATCAGATTGTCATTGATACGATGTTACAGCCGTATGAGGGCGTTGTAGCGGCTCAGACGGGACATGTAAGTACACACGAAGCCGGTGCGATCGAATTTACCGGACATAAAGTCCTGACACTTCCGGAAAAGAATGGGAAAATCAATGCGGCGGATCTTAAGAATCTGGTTGAGACTTTTTACGGAGATGAGAATCATGAGCATATGGTATTTCCGGGATTGGTTTATATTTCCCATCCAACAGAGTATGGAACCCTGTATACAAAGAAAGAACTGACAGAAATTTCAGCAGTGTGCAGAGAATATAAGCTTCCTCTTTTTATGGATGGGGCCAGACTGATCTATGGACTGGTCGGCAAAGAAACAGATGTGACTTTACAGGACATTGCGAAACTCTGTGATGTATTTTATATCGGAGGAACCAAGGCAGGTGCTTTATGTGGAGAAGCAGTTGTGTTTACTGGAAACAGTATGCCAAAGCATTTTCTTACAAGAGTCAAACAACATGGAGCCCTGCTTGCAAAAGGCAGACTTACGGGGGTACAGTTTGATGCACTTTTTACAGATGATCTGTATCTCGAAATTGGTAAAAATGCTATCGAAACAGCCGCCGTTCTTAAAGCGGGACTGAAAGAAAAAGGATATACATTTTACATAGATTCACCTACTAATCAGCAGTTTGTTGTTCTGGAGAACCGTAAGATGGAAGAATTAAAAAAAGATGTCCAGTTCAGCTTCTGGGAGAAGAAGGATGATACACATACGGTAGTCCGATTTGCAACCAGCTGGGCAACCAGAATGGAAGATGTAGAGAAACTTCTTTCTCTGTTATAGATTGTAAAAAGACCTTTTTTATCGTATAATATAGATATTCAGGTGATGGAAAAAGGGAGGTAGAACATGAAGAAACACAGCAAACGTCTGCTGACTGCAGCAGCACTGGTTATGACAACAACTGCCACTATTCATATTATAAATAAAGTGATTGCAGCATCCGCCTGTCTGAAGGAAATGCTGGACACTGATGTAAGAAACTATTATCATTGGCGCTTTGGTGATATTTATTATACAAAAAAAGGCAAAGGAAGCCCGATCCTTTTGATCCATGATATGCTTCCGGGTGGTTCCGGATATGAGTGGGGTAAGATCGAGGATGATCTTGCACTGGAACATACGGTCTATAACCTGGATCTTCCGGGATGCGGACTTTCTGAGAAGTCAGGAATAACTTATACAAACTTTGTTTATGTACAGGCTATCTGCGATTTTATTAAAAATGTGATCGGAGAGAAGACAGATGTTATCGTGAACGGATATGCAGTATCTTTTGTTGTGATGGCATGTCACAATGAAAAAGATCTGTTCAACAAGATTATGATGGTAAATCCGGTCAGTCTTTCAAGTCTGAAACAGATGCCTGGAAAGAAAGAAAAACTTCTCCGCAGATGTCTGGAAATTCCGGTGTTTGGAACATTGGTTTATCACATGGTCGTATCAAGAGATGCTGTTAATAACGAATTCATTGAGAATTATGCATTTGATCCGTTCCATCCGGACAGAGACCTGCAGGATGCATATTATGAGGCAGCGCACAGAGGCGGCTGTTATGCAAAGAATGTTTATGCAAATAAGGCATCCAAATATATGAATATTGATATTACCCGCGGACTGAAAGAAATCGATAACAGTCTTTATATTGTTGAAGGTGAATCTGAGAACAATGGGGAAGCAATCATAGAAGCATATCAGAATGTCAATCCATCGGTAGAAGCTGTTATGATTAAAGAAACAAAACATTTTCCACATGTAGAAGCACCGGAACAGTTCCTGGAACAGGTTGGAATCTTCTTCTGACAGAGCTGACTGTTTTATAAAAAGGATAAAAGAAAGAACTCATGCTTATGTTGATTTTCACAGTAAAATGTGATGAATAACACAAGAGCAGGAGTTCTTTTTTTCTGGAGAAGTGAGGGTACATTGCCCTACTTCTGCCGTTTATATTTCGAAAGAGCCAGAATGACAGAAACAAATGCCAGAGCAAACATAACTTCGATTCCCAGAGATTTCCAGATATCTGTGGCAATATTGCCGGAAACGCTATGATATCTGGCGAGCGTTTCATTGATGTCCTCATACCAGTAGACTGGAAGAAACTGTGCTATTTTAAGTACTTTTTTATCCATAACACTCATTGGTACAAAAACACCGGACAAAAAGCACATGCCAAGAGAAACAATATTGGAAAGTCCATTGAGCATGTTGCTGTTTTTTACAAAAAGTCCGAGCAGATAAGACAGAGACAGCGAGACCATCATCATCACAAAGGTATTCAGGAGATAATAGGTCAGAACACCGGAAGCCAGGAGATCTTTTTGATACATGACAATTGCACCTGTGACGGCGATCAGCCATAAACCGACTCCGATCGTAAACATGGCAAGCAGTCCTTCAAGGTTCTGCCGGCGAATGGAAACGGATGAAGCCTGCATACGTTTCTGGATATCTTCTTTCTGAAAAGCAAGAAGAATATAGCCCATGGAATAGCACAGAACAGCCAGAAACAGATAGGGAACATAACGGAAATAATAGGTATATGCCGGTGTTTCGGAAGTGGTTTCGGTGTCCTGATACATGGAAACCCTGGAAGAAGGCTGTTCCAGAGCGGCTTTTGCAGCTTCTTTCTGAGAAAAACCAGAAGCAATGTATGTGCGCACATTATTCAGCCATGCATTGATCTGCTGGTCTACATAAAATGAAGTATAGGATCCGGGAATCTTTGTGACGGAAATCGGGTTATCCTGTACAATGCAAGTTTTATAGAAATCTTTTGGAATCTGTACAATATATTCTGCATTTCTGTAAAAAAGCTCTTCCTGCATAACAGAAGGATCACTGGAAATCTCAGAAACATTATGGATTGTTTTGAGATAGTCTGTTAAAGCATGAGAAAGAGTACTCTGATCATTATCTGCAACGGCAATATCCACTCGCGCTTTTTCAAAATCTTCCAGATGCTCTTTGCTGGCAGCTGCCTGAAGAGCCATAGCAACGGAGAAAAAAATAACCAGATATATGATCACCAGACCGATATTCTTTTTTAATATTTTCATATAGCCTTTAAATACTGTCATAGCGATTCCTCCTGATCAGTAAAAATGAAGCCATAACAAAAGCAGCGCTCATAACTGCAAGTGTGATAAGATTGCGGTAATAGCGGGCTGTATCATTGTAAACATTGATACAGTAAAATGCATCCGAAATCAGGGCAGCAGGATTGATGCGGTTGATGATCGGAGCATGTTTTTCTACGAGATCTTTCATGTTACTGTTCATGAGTCCTGCAAGAAAACTGCAGACCATGGAAATCGCAAGGATAACAGCAACTTTTATACCTTCACTCAGTTTGCCGAGACTTCCGACAAACAGCCCCACAGAAACACCGATCAGGCTTCCGAACAGTGAAATGATAAGCATTTTTCCTATTTGTCCCTGAAAATCCAGTTTCAATATGATCCTGAGATAAATGAGTAAAATAATTACATCGGTATATCCGAGCAGAAAGGAAGTAATCTGCTCGGATAAAATCAGTTTGAGTTTATGGGTGGGAGTAACACAACGTCTTGCCGCCAGAGCTGTTAAATTGGCCTGTAACGTGATCGCGGCGCCAAAGCCGATAAAACATCCATACAGGCACGCCATGG
>OLPT01001511.1_pt1 | contig 13944 bp, 12 predicted proteins | sample 1673051 | NCBI WGS metagenome assembly OLPT01 (sample SAMEA3136750, study PRJEB25190) | human gut metagenome | biome: human gut; feature: human-associated habitat; material: faeces | place: Austria | collected 2013
TGTCTGCCTGCAGCAGAAAAAATTTACACCGGGTATGACAACTGGCTATGATATTGTATTGGCCGCCACGGATAGTCCTAAGACAGATCATAGCATCTGGGAGGAGTGTAAAAAGCATGGTATCCGGGTCAGTGTGGCATCCGATCAGACGTTGTGTGATTTCCGGTTTCCGGCATTGATCGAGAAAGATAATATCGTTGTGGGTGTTACATCAAATGACAGTGATCACCGGAACGTACGGGAGATCAGTGCCAGGATCAGAGAAACACTGGGGACTGAGAACCGAAATATAGACAGAGCTGAAAAGCAGGACAGCAAAGAATCTGAATATCAGAGGAAAGAGATGTCAGCAGGCAGAACTGGCAGTGAAGAAAAAAACAGTGAAGCAGGAGTCAGGAACATGAAAAACATTCGAGTAGGAAGCAGGGAGAGCCGTCTGGCTGTGGTACAAAGCGAGATGGTGATGGATTATATAAAAGAAAACTGTCCGGAATATACACCGGAACTTGTGACAATGAAAACGACCGGAGACAGGATCCTGGATCGGAATCTGGATCAGATCGGTGGAAAAGGGTTGTTTGTAAAGGAACTGGATGCGGCTTTGATGGATGGACGCAGTGATATGTCCGTGCACAGCCTGAAAGATATGCCGGCGCAGATTCCGGAGGAACTTCCATTGATCGGTTTTTCCAAACGGGAAGATCCAAGAGATGTTCTGGTACTGCCGGAGGGAGTCGCAGAACTTGATTTTTCAAAACCGGTGGGTTGTTCCAGCCGCCGAAGAATGTTGCAGTTTCAGGCCATGTATCCGGAGGCAACCTTTGCACCGATCCGGGGAAATGTGTATACACGGCTGGCAAAAGTAGATTCCGGTGAGTATGCGGCCACGATTCTGGCAGCAGCCGGACTGAAGAGGCTGGGATTGGAGCAACGTATCAGCCGGTATTTTTCTGTGGAGGAAATGATCCCGGCAGCCGGCCAGGGCGTACTGGCACTGCAGGGCCGGGCAGGAGAAGACTACGGTTTTCTGCGTGGCTTCTGTTCTGAGGAAAGCCATGTGACATCTGTATGTGAACGTGCTTTTATCCGGGAACTGGACGGAGGCTGTTCCTCGCCTATTGCAGCGCATGCGGTGGTGAAAGGAGATACCGTAGTATTGCGGGGACTGTATTATGAAGAGTGCAGTGGAAAAGCAGAGACTGCGGTAGAGGAAGCACCGGTTTCCGAGGCGGAACATCTCGGTATCATGCTGGCCCGCAGACTGAAAGAATTATGTCAGAAACAGGAGGAAAAATAGATGAATCAGGGGAAAGTCTGGCTGGTAGGAGCCGGCCCGTCAGATGCGGAACTGCTGACGGTAAAAGCAAAACGCGTATTGGAACAGGCAGAAGTCGTGGTGTATGACCGGCTGGTGGGTGACAGCATTTTGCTGATGATGCCGGATACAGCAGAAAAAATTGATGCGGGAAAGCGTTCCGGCAATCATACGATGCCACAGGAGGAGATGAACCGGCTGTTACTGCGTAAGGCGCAGGAAGGAAAGCGGGTCGTGCGTTTAAAAGGCGGGGATCCGTTTCTTTTTGGCAGAGGTGGGGAGGAACTGACCCTTCTGGCAGAGCATGAGATTCCATATGAGGTGGTTCCGGGTGTGACATCTGCCATTGCAGTGCCGGCATATAACGGAATTCCGATTACTCATCGGGATTTTGCTTCCAGTGTACATATTATTACAGGACATAAAAAGAAAGACGAACCGCTGGAACTGGATTTTGCCACACTGGCAAAACTGGAGGGAACACTGGTATTCTTAATGGGAGTATCTGCCCTGGGGGATATCTGTGACGGACTGATGCATGCCGGAAAAGCAAAAGATACACCGGCGGCACTGTTGAGCCGGGGAACCACGTCACGTCAGGCAAGGCTGGTGAGCACACTGGAAAAACTGCCGGAGGAACTGCATGCACATCCGCTGATGACACCGGCTATCATTGTGATCGGAGAAGTGTGCGCACTGGCGGATCAGTTTGAATGGTATGAAAAGCTGCCATTGTCTGGCAAAAAGATCATTGTGACACGTCCGAGGGAACGTCAGGAAGAACTTTCACAGCGTCTGCGCAGCCTGGGTGCGGAAGTGCTGGAACTGCCGACGATTTCCATTGCACCATATCGGGCAGAGGAACTGCCGGAGCAGGGAGCTGCCCTGGAGGAGCTGGAGAGCTATCAGTATCTCGTATTTACATCACCTTCCGGAGTAGACTGCTTTTTTGCACTGCTGCGGGAAAAAAAGATGGATATCCGCCGGTTTTGTGCCGGAAAGATTGCGGTAATCGGAGCCGGCACAGCCAGCCGTCTGCAGAACTACGGACTGATGGCAGATCTGATGCCGGAGATTTATGATGCGGTGCATCTTGGAAAGTGTGTCGGAGCGGACTGCAAAGACGGTGACCGGATCCTGATTCCACGGGCAAGACTTGGTAGTCAGGCTCTGATCGGGGAAATTACGGCACAGAAAAAAGTTACGATTGCAGATTTGCCGATTTATGATACCATAGAGAAGGAATCACCGGTGGTGGAACTGCCGGATCTGACAAAAGAAGAAGCAATGATTGTATTTACCAGTGCTTCTACGGTACGTGGTTTCAGAAAAATGATGGCAGATGCGGACATCAGCCGTCTGCAGGCTGTCTGCATTGGTGCACAGACAAAAGAAGCAGCAGAAAAGGCTGGATTTACCAATGTCTGTGTGGCAGCAGAAGCGACTGTGGATGCCATTGTTTCAGTAATAGAAGAACAGTAGGACAGGAATGACAGACAGGCGAGCATGAGGAGGAAATAAAAGTGGAAATAATCAATCGTCCCCGCAGATTGCGGACAAGTGCAAATTTAAGAAAAATGGTTCGGGAGACCAGAATGGATAAATCTTCTCTGATCTATCCGATGTTTATTGTAGAAGGAACAAATATTAAGGAAGAGATCCCATCCATGATGGGACAGTACCGTTACAGTGTGGATCGTATGGAGGAAAAACTGGAGCAGTTGAGTAAAGCAGGGATCGGCGGTGTCATGCTTTTTGGAATCCCGGATCACAAGGATGAGCTGGGAAGCGGTGCATATGCACAGGATGGCATTGTGCAGCAGGGTTTCCGCAAAGCAAAAGAACTGTTCCCGGATCTGTATATGATCGGTGATGTGTGCATGTGCGAGTATACGTCCCATGGTCACTGCGGTGTGCTCTGCGGCCATGATGTGGACAATGATAAGACATTGGAACTGTTGCAGAAGACGGCGCTGTCTCAGGTACAGGCGGGAGCAGATATGGTGGCACCTTCCGATATGATGGACGGCAGAGTCGGTGCAATCCGTGAAATTCTGGATAAAAACGGATATATCAATACACCGATCATGGCATATTCTGCAAAATTTGCTTCTGCATTTTACGGACCGTTCCGTGATGCAGCAGAGTCCGCACCGGCATTTGGTGACCGTAAGACGTATCAGATGGATTATCACAACCGCAGAGAAGCGTTAAAGGAAGTAGATCAGGATGTGCTGGAGGGCGCAGATATCGTTATGGTAAAACCGGCCATGGCTTATGGTGATCTGATCCGTGAAGTAAAGGATATGACGGATATTCCGGTGGCAGCGTACAGTGTCAGTGGAGAATATTCTATGGTAAAAACTACTGCAGCAGCAGGTTTCATCGATGAAACTTCCATTATGTGTGAGATGGCAGTATCTGCATTCCGCGCAGGCACCGATATTTATATTACTTATTTTGCAGAAGAACTTGCAAAATGCATGGATGAAGGGAGAATCGGATAATGGCAATCACAAAATCAGAAGCACTTTTTAAAGAAGCCGTACAATATATTCCGGGTGGCGTTAATTCTCCGGTCCGTGCGTTCGGATCGATCGGATCCACACCGCGTTTTATCAAAAAAGCAGATAAAGCGCTGATGTGGGATGAGGATGATAACGAATACATTGATTTTATCGGATCCTGGGGACCGATGATCCTGGGACATAACCATCCGCTGGTGCTGGATGCAGTGCTGGAGTATGCAAAACGCGGATTAAGCTACGGTGCAGCGACATCTATTGAAGTAGATATGGCAAAGCTGGTCTGCAGTATGGTTCCATCTATTGATATGGTGCGTATGGTAAACTCCGGTACGGAGGCTGTGATGAGTGCCGTGCGTGTGGCTCGCGGATTTACACGCAGAGACAAAATCATCAAATTTAACGGTTGTTATCATGGACATTCCGATGCGTTGCTTGTAAAAGCCGGATCCGGTGTCATGACAGCAGGTGTTCCGGATTCTCTGGGCGTTCCGGCCGGCTGCACAGCGGATACTGTAACAGCAGATTATAACTCACTGGAGAGCGTGCAGGACTGTTTTGACCGGTATGGTGAGCAGATTGCGGCGATCATTGTGGAGCCGGTGGGAGCAAATATGGGTACGGTTCCACCAAAACCAGGATTTTTACAGGGTTTGCGTGATATCTGTGACAAATATGGTTCACTGCTGATTTTTGACGAAGTAATTACAGGATTCCGTATGCAGGCAGACGGAGCACAGGGACATTTTGGTGTGACACCGGATCTGACCACTTTTGGAAAAATCATCGGTGCAGGTATGCCGGTAGGTGCTTACGGTGGCCGCAGGGAAATTATGGAAATGGTATCTCCGGTGGGAGCTGTGTATCAGGCAGGAACATTAAGCGGCAATCCGGTGGCGATGGCAGCAGGTATTGCACAGCTGACTTATTTAAAAGAACATCCGGAAGTATATACAAAATTAAATAAAACCGCCGATTCTTTCTTTGCAGAACTGCAGAAAATCGTGGATGAGAGCGGCAGAGGATATCAGGTAAACCATATCTGTTCTCTGGGAAGTATGTTCTGTACTACACAGGAAGTATATGATTATGAGACTGCCAAGACGTCAGATACAAAGGCATATGCGGATTATTGCAATTATATGCAGAATCATGGCATTTACCTGGCTCCGGCGCAGTTTGAGGCAATGTTTATCTCTGCGGCACATACGCAGGAACAACTGGCACAGACACTGGAGACAGCACGTAATTATTTTAAAAACAACTGATAAAACGGGATATCGTTTGACATAGAGCGAAGTTTGGCAGATGAAGGAAGTCAGAGACGATGGCAGTACAGAAGAAGGTACAGAAAAGCACCACTAAGAAAAAGAAACGAAAAAATAGAAAGAAGCGGTATGATCTGTCCAGGGTTTGGATGGCATTGGGAACGCTGACCGTGATCCTTCTTGTGATTTTCGGTGTGGCACAGCATCAGAAGACGCAGAATGCGGCACAGCAGATGTCAGGACTTTCTGCCATTGATGGCAGCCGGCCGGATCTGGATGTGGAACTGCTGACAGTCAATCCGTACTCACGACCGGGGACGGCTCTGACACAGGTAAACGGTATCGTGATCCATTATACAGCCAATCCGGGAGCAACAGCGATCGCAAACCGGAACTACTTTGAAAATCTGAAAGATACGCATACGACAAAAGCCAGTGCGCATTTTATCGTTGGTCTGGAAGGTGAAATCGTGCAGTGTATACCGACGGCGGAGATTGCCTATGCTTCTAATGACAGAAACAGTGATACCCTGTCCATTGAATGTTGTTACGAAAAGGATGACGGATCCTTTAACCGGGAGACCTATGAGTCCGTGATACGTCTGACCGCATGGCTGTGCAACAAATTCGGACTGACGTCAGAACAAGTGATCCGGCATTATGATGTGACCGGAAAACTCTGCCCGCTGTATTATGTGGAGCATGAGGATGCCTGGCAGCAGTTTAAGGCAGATGTGGATACAGCGATCCAGGCAGGAGAAAACAATACAGGAACACAAAACACGGGAGAAAATGGATGAGAGAACTTTATGAAAAAATAAAAAAAGGGACAGACCGCAGAGCAAGTCTGATTGCCCTGAAAAAAGAATTGAAAGATGAAGCAAAGAAAAAGGTGTTTCTCACCATGACCGGAAACCGTCTGGATGAAATTATGAAATGCCTGGTGGATGAAGACCCGAAGGTGCGGAAAAATGCGGCAGCTATTCTTGGCGAATTACATTGTCAGGATGCGTTGGATGTGCTGATGGATGCTTATGAGGAAGAGGACAAATTGTTTGTCCGGGAAGCTTATGTGCAGGCACTTTCTGCGATTGACTGCAGCGAGTATCTGCCTCAGCTGGAAGAGCGGCTGCAGGAACTGGCAGAACATGATGCTCCGGAAGAGGAAAAGAAGCATACCCAGGCAGAACTGCATGCATTGCAGGAACTGATCCTTCAGAAAAAAGGCGTGAAAAAACATACGTTTAACGGATGGAACCGTTCCAGTGAAGTGTTGCTTTTAACATTGCCGGCATTTCGGGATGTGCTGGCAGAGCAAGTGACCGGAAAGAAAAAAATATTGAAATCCGGAGTCCGTACCATAGTATCTGATTTTGAAGATACGATGAAGATCCGTACGTTTCAGGAATTGCTTTTTGTCATTCATACACAGACAGAGAAACATGTCCTGTCTTCTGAACCGGAAACCCTGGCAGCGCAGCTGGCAGGTTCGGATCTGCTGCAGATCCTTGCAGAGACACATAAGGGAGAAGCACCGTTCTATTTTCGAATCGGTGTGTCCGGCGGAATGGCTCTTGAGGAGCGGAGCAGTTTTTCCAGACAGACAGCAGCAGCCATTGAGAAGGCTTTTGCACGAAAACTGATCAATTCTACTTCCCACTATGAAGTTGAAATTCGTCTGCTGCAGAACCGTGAGGGTGGATTTGTACCGCTGCTTAAGCTGTATACTTTGCCGGATCACCGGTTTGACTACCGCAGATATTATGTGGCAGCCAGCATGAAACCAACTATGGCAGCAGGGCTGCTGGCACTGGCAAAACCGTATCTGAAGGAGCATGCACAGATTCTGGATCCGTTCTGCGGTGTAGGAACATTACTGATCGAGCGCCGGTTTCTGGTGCCGGCACGAAATGCTTATGGCATTGACAGTTTCGGGGAGGCTGTTGAAAAAGCACGGGTGAACAGCAAAATTGCAGGAATGCAGATAAATTATATCAATCGTGATTATTTTGATTTTGTGCATGACTATAAATTTGACGAGATCGTCACAGATCTTCCGGCTGGCAATCTGACAAAACCGGAACTGGATGTGTTGTACCGCAGATTTTTTGAAAAATCAGATGAGGTACTGACAGAGGATGGCCGCATGATCTTTTTCTCCAGAGAGATGGGTCTGGTGAAAAAGCAGCTGCGTCTGCATCCACAGTTCCGTCTGGCGCAGGAATTCTGCATTCAGGAGAAAAACGGAAGTTATTTATTTATTGTTGAAAAACGTCAGTAAAAATGTCGGAAGTGTGATTCCCCATTTTTACAGATGGTAGCGGACACAAATCGCTATTAGCATCAGTCAGAGGGAAGAAAACAGGAGAAACGCATGCTTCAGAATTCATTTCAGGAACAGTTGGAAGATTGTCCGGTGATCGCAGCGGCAAGAGACAGGGAGGGACTGGCACGCTGCTGTCAGTCCGAGAGTGGCATCGTATTTATTTTATTCGGAGATGTCTGCACCATTTCAGAAATCGTAGATCATGTTAAATCCGCAGGGAAACTTGCATTTGTACACATGGATCTGGTGAACGGACTTTCCAGTCGTGAGATCAGTGTGGATTATATTCGAAAAGAAACAAATGCGGATGGAATCATTTCCACAAAACAGCCACAGATCCGCCGTGGAAAAGAACTTGGGTTATACACCGTGCACCGTTTTTTTGTTATTGATTCCGCAGCCTATGAGAATGTGGAAAAATGTACAAAAGCGATTCGTCCGGATTGTGTGGAATTGATGCCCGGTGTTATGCCAAAGGTTATCCGCCAGATGGCAGAAACACTGTCCGTTCCAGTGATTGCAGGCGGTCTGATTTCCGATAAAGAGGATATTATTGCTGCATTGGATGCAGGTGCGGCGTCGATTTCAACGACGAAAGAAGAACTGTGGTTTCTGTGATTTACAGAAGAAAAAAATGTGATTAAGTTGAGGAAAAGAATTACGGAGGTAGCGCAAACATGTATGATTGTATTATTATCGGAACCGGTCCGGCAGGCTTATCTGCAGCATTGAACCTGAAAACTTACAAAAAAAGTTTTATATGGTTCGGTTCCAAAAATCTGAGTGATAAAGTGCAGAAAGCAGAAAAAATTACAAATTATCCGGGATTTCCGGAGCTGACCGGACAGGAATTGTTTTCTCATTTTACAGATCACATACAGAGCGCCGGTCTGGATATTACAGAAAAGACAGTGACAAATGTTATGTCAGTCGGAACGTATTACATGGTACTGGCAGACAATGAAGTCTACGAGGCAAAAACACTGATCCTTGCCATGGGTGTGATGACAGCAAAACTGCTGAAGGGTGAAGACGAGTTACTTGGCAGGGGTGTCAGTTATTGCGCTACCTGCGATGGCATGTTCTACAAAGATAAGGAAATCGCAGTACTGTGTAATGATCCAAAATATGAGCATGAAGTAGAATATCTGGCAGATCTGGCAGCAAAGGTAACTTATTTTCCAATGTTTTCAGACAGTCAGATAAAAAAAGAGAATGTTACGATTTCGAAAGACTTTCCGTTGGAAATAAAGGGCAGTGACCGGGTAACCGGTATCGTGTTAAAAAGCGGAAAGGTGTTGGAGCTTGACGGCATTTTCTGTCTGCGCAATGCCATTGCGCCCTCCAAACTCGTTTCCGGATTAGAGATTGAGAATGGACATATCAAAGTGGATCGCACCCAGAAAACAAATCTGCCCGGCTGTTTTGCAGCGGGAGACTGCACCGGTCGTCCGTATCAGTATACAAAAGCAGTGGGAGAAGGAAATGTGGCAGCACATAGCTGTATCAGTTATCTCACAGAATAGCTTCTATGCAAGATAAAAGCGTCGTAGCAATACGGCGCTTTTTCGGTTGTGAATGAGGTGCATTGACAGGAGATTAGATGAAAATGAATATTCACAAAGATAAAATGCTATGGTATAATACAGGGTACTGTATTGGAACTTGCAAAAATAAGTATGCTGAAATCCCTTGAAGTTAAAGGATTTATAGGAGGAAATAGAGAAAATGAAATTAGGAATCGTTATTACGAGGCCGATTCCATAAATGTCCATATAAGTCGTTAAATGCCTTTAAATGCTGATAGCTAGAGCATTTAGCGGATTTTCGACTTGGATAAAACTCTATATAAATTCATGTAATTTTTTGAAAAATGGCCCACTTTGTGGCCCACTAACTTTTGGTCGAAGTCCTAATATGGTAAGAAGAAGCGCTTGTATGAGTGCTTCTTTTTTTGACAAGTATTACAAAGAAAAATAGATGACGTTTAGGATGCAATATGATTATGCAACTGGAATTTGAAAGGTATAGTATATTGTGCCGTCTAATAAATTTTGCTCTCATTTTCGTTCATGATCATGAGACTTTTTCTGCTCAAATCGTGTGCTGATGATATTGGTTTTTGGTATCAATATGGAATACGGAAACATAATAATTTTCTACAATGACAGTTTTCCTTTTCTTGTTGCTGTATCCTGAAAATAATCCGGTCAATGTTTCCGGTTGTGTATATTCAAACATAAATCCATTCGTATTAAAAGTTTATCTGGTTATAACAGCAAGACAATTATAGTTATTTGATTCTAAATGTTTCGCATAAATTTCAGGGAAGCATTCTACAGATATTTTCCTTTTGCTTGTCATGGCAATATTTAATATATGTTGTGAAAGCTTTGGTTTTGTAAGATTTTGAGATAGAGACAAACAATTTACACCTTATTTATACCTCTGGAAGATTGAAGCGGAATAGTTGAAATAGTAAAGGCGTGGGATAATCTTGCACCTTTTTGTTGCATCAGAAAGCAGGAATTTCAGCTTTGTGTGAGTATTCTCTTTTGACTGATAATGCTTACCCTTGAATGTAGCACTATCACAGACAAGAGAGGAACATGAGGAGAAACGGGTTGAAATTTCAATTAATGAGATGTTGGAGGAATATGTATGGTCAAAGAATTAGACGTATTTCGGAAGAACTTTGCAGATTATGAAGAACAGTATGTTTTAACATCTACACCCATGTAGGACTTGAGAATGAAGAAAAGGAACTTCAGAAAATGCAGAGATTGGAAAATGCCAGAAAAGAGATTGGAATTTCTAATACCGATGACAAGCCTTTGAAACAGAATATTGATGTAAATTGGTGGCACTCAGGCTTATGGCATGGGTGCCTTTTTCTAGTAAAAATTTCAGCATTATGTTAAAATAAAATATAAAATGAGTAGGAGGGTATTGCCTATATGAAAAAAATAAATGAGAATTTTTGCGGCTATATAAAGGTGGAAGACAATACTTATACATATAACGTATCAGATAATATAGTCACTTTGCTTCCAGCACAAAGTGATGTTTCCAAAAGATATGATTCTCTGTATCGTATAAAATCACATAATACAGATACACCGGAATATTTATTTGGTGAAGATGAAGATAGCATGATTGCAATATTGCGTAAAGGAAAATTTGTTACAAATCTTATTGGTACTAATGTGGCTATTAGATTTGCAACGCCTATTATTATAAAGGCAGATGGAAATGCTCAAGGATTTTTTAGCATGTTGACAGAAGAGTGGTGTAAATTTCATGCAATTACATTTTGTGGTGGAAATATAAATGCATTATATCCCCCTGACATAGCAATCGAGCAACCAGATATCTCCGAATTATTAAAATATGATGGGGCAAGAACTATAAAAATGCGTCCTTGGAGTGACTACACTAGGACAACAGAATTTCAGATTGAAAATGAAAAAGTAACATTAACTGTTTCAGTAGGACAAACAGCAGAAACTAATAATACAGAAAATAGAGGTGCATATAATCTCGGAAAAATGTATACATTTTTTCGATTTTCGTTTGAAAATGCTCAAAGATTTGAAAAGATAGAAAAATACTACATTATAGTAAAAAAAATAGTTGCGATTTTGACTGCTCAAAATAATGTCTGTTTTGAAGAGGTATATCTTAGTCAAAGAAATTCTGAACAAAAGTATTTTAAGACAGGAATATGTAAAATTTTTGATTCTTATGAGAACTATTCCATAAGGCAAAGGCATAAAGTAATTCCAATATTTAGTGTTTTTGATTATATGCCCAATTTAGTAAATGGAATAATAAATAGTAAGGCTGATTCATTGCTTGAACTTCTTCCAGAAGATAATAAAATGGTTAATCGAATATCAATTAAAAATGTTCAAGATTTATGTACGGCTTTAGAAGTTTCTTACCATCTAGATGATAAGAGAAAAAGAGAGAAAGATGCACTTATTGAGGAACTAAAAAAGAATATTAAAAATACGATAGCAGAATATGCAAAAGAACATAATGAAATTGATGTAAATAAAGAAACTACAATAAGTAGTGCTTTTCAATATTTGGATTATACATTGAGACAGAAAATCCTTACACTATATAATGAAAACAGTGATGTAGTGAATGCAATCGTGTCAAAATATTCGTTACCGTCAGTAAATGAGAACAATATAGCATCTTTTGTAAAATTGCGTAATAATAAGACACATTCTGGTACAGTTGAATGGGGGGAGAGTGCAAATATATATGCTCCTTTGTTTGCTATTGTTTATGCCAGTTTTTTTAAATATATTGAATTGCCAGACAAAGTAATCAAATCTACATTATTACAGATTTTTTAGATATGAAGTAAAAAATATTTAGGCGAAGTGCATTATTATATAGTACTTTATAGGTCAATCTTTTAACGACGTACACTCACAGTCAGTAGTCTGCCCCTTGGAGCATTGGGAGCTGTAGTATCAATTATATTTCTAACATGTGTGCCAGGATCAGCATGACTGGTATAACCTTTAGGGATGCATATAAGTTAAAATATTATAATGTACCGCACAGGCGGCGTTACCTTATCCCAACAGGGAAACAAGGAACGCCGCTATTTTTTTACCCTCATGTTACGCAGTAGGGGCAAAAAGAGCTTTGCTACATAAGGCTTTGCGGGTGCGGTTTTCACACAGTAAGGGATTGATACCTAAACCCTCAAAATTGCTGTTCTACTGCGTAACAAATATGAAGCAAAGGAGTTGATGAAGCTATGGCAGTTTTCCGCGTGGAGAGAAACACAGGATATACGGTTATGAGTAACCACCATTTACGCAATAAGGAGCTTTCCCTAAAAGCAAAAGGGCTGTTATCACAAATGCTGTCCTTGCCGGAGGATTGGGACTATACCCTTGCAGGACTGTCCTATATCAACCGGGAAAGTATCGACGCTATCCGCACCGCTGTATGGGAGCTTGAAAAAGCCGGATATATCACAAGGCGGCAGGGACGCGACGAGAAAGGCAAAATGACCGCTATTGAGTACACCATTTACGAACAGCCACAGCCCCCGGCATTGGATTGTCCGGTATTGGAAAATCCAACAGCGGATAACCCGATATTGGAAAATCCGACACCGGATAACCCGACGTCGGAAAATCCAATGCAATTAAATAAAGATATACAAAAGACTAACTTATCAAAAAAAGAAAAATCAAATACGGATTTATCAAATAACCATTCCATTCCTATCCTTTCCCCTAACCCCTCTCCTTTGAGGGAGGAAACGGCAGAGCCGGAACGGAAAGGAACGGAAGCGGCAGACGCATACAGTGTGTATGAGGAAATCATCAAGGACAATATCGAGTATGAGCATTTTATCAAGCATACCGACATTGACAGGGAACGCTTGGACGAGATTGTGTCCCTTATCCTTGAAACGGTCTGCACCAAACGAAAGACAATCCGTATCGCCGGGGACGATTATCCGGCAGAGCTTGTCAAAGCAAAGTTTATGAAACTCAACAGCAGCCACATTGAATTTGTCTTTGACTGCATGAAAGAGAACACCACGAAAATCCGCAACATCAAGCAATATCTGAAAGCGGTACTTTTCAACGCACCCAACACCATTGACAGCTATTACACCGCCCTTGTCAACCACGATATGTACGGCGGCTATTAAAAACAGGAGGATTTTAATATGGCACAGAAAACAGGAGCTTTGATTTTTGATGAAACGGCAGACCGTTACGACATTCGCTTTGACCTTAACGACTACTACGGAGGATTGCATTGTGGGGATTGCTTTGAAGTGTTTGTACGCGGCAAATGGAAGCCGACCCGCATGGAGTACGGGGACAACTGGTATCTTGTGGGTGTGAGGGCTTCGGATTTGAACGGGCTGCGGGTGCGTATCTAAAGGCGGCATGAAAAATGTACGCCTTATTTTTATGCCCCGAAGCGGCATACCACCCTAACAAAACCACGAAAGGAGGGATTTCATGCAAGATGAAGTCAACGAAAAAGTCGTATCTTTAGCAATCAAAACATCTAAGCTGACCGCCGAAGTGCTGCAAAAGGCTATGAAAGCCCTGCTTGCCAAAGGCAAAGGGCAGCTAACTAAAGCCCCGCATGGAAAAATCACTATGCGGCAGCTTATGAAGCCGGGAGAAAAGGTTTCCAACATTGAGATTACCGACCAGAATATCAAAGCCTTTGACCCTATCGCAAGGAAGAACGGGCTTGATTACAACGTCAAGAAGATTGAAAACGGCAAGCCGCCGACCTACCTTGTGTCTTTTAAGGGCAAGGATATTGACGTTATGACCGAAGCGTTTCGGGAATTTACCGCAAAGAAATTAGGCAGGGATAAAAAGCCCTCTATCCGCAAGCTGCTTTCCACTCTAAAAGACAAGGCGGCAGCTCTGAACGCACAGAGGGACAAAGTGAAGAAAAAGGACAGGGAGGTATCGCTATGAAGCCGGAACTTAAAAAGCT
>OLPT01001516.1_pt1 | contig 13924 bp, 10 predicted proteins | sample 1673051 | NCBI WGS metagenome assembly OLPT01 (sample SAMEA3136750, study PRJEB25190) | human gut metagenome | biome: human gut; feature: human-associated habitat; material: faeces | place: Austria | collected 2013
GATACAAGAACGTTGTTCTTCGTCCGCTGATGGTTGTTGCCGGAGACCATGCAAACAACGATATGGCCGGTGATGATGAGGATTCCTGGAAGAGCCAGTTTGTAGCATCCGGAAACTTCGAGAATGTTGATACACAGATCGCAGGTCTTGGACGTATCGAGGCTGTTGAGCAGCTTTATGTAGATCATACAAAAGCAGCTATCGACTCCATCGGAAGCACAGATGAGTCCGCAGATTCTGACGCAGCAGCAGATACAGAGGCTGATTCCGCTGAGGATTCCGCAGAATAATAAATATGAAACGATCTGAGTGAGCTCAGATACCTATAAGAAATCCATGTAACTGCCCGGAAAGATCAGGAAGACTGTCTTCCGGGCAGATTGCTGTATCTATGGAAGGGAGAAGATTATTATGAAAAAACGTTATGTAAACTTAATCCTTGCAATGGTAAGTGCATCAGCCATGGCCCTTGGCTCTGTGCCTGCAATGGCTGCAACAGATTCCGCAAAAACCGAATCTGCCAAAAACGATTCCAAAGAGGATGCAGAAGCTTCCAATGAGAAAGAGGCAGACGCAGCCAAGACAGATACCCTAGAAGATGGTGTTTATACAGCAGAGTTTGACACAGACAGCAGTATGTTCCATGTAAATGAGGCCAATGACGAAAAAGGAGAGCTTACGGTCAAAGATGGCAAGATGACCATCCATGTAAGCCTGGTTTCCAAGAAGATCGTAAATCTGTTTGCAGGAACTGCAGAAGATGCACAGAAGGATGGCGCCGAGATCATTGAACCTACCACAGATACAGTAAAATACAGCGACGGTTATACAGAGGAAGTTTACGGGTTTGATATCCCGGTACCTGCCATTGATGAGGAATTTGATGTGGCACTTCTGGGAGAAAAAGGTAAATGGTATGACCATAAAGTCAGCGTCAAAAATCCTGTAAAGACAGGTGATGTGGAAGAAACAACTGATGATACAGACAAAAAAGAAGACTCCTCCGACAAGGAGAACGCAGAAAAAGCAGATGTTTCCAAAGATGAGAAAACTTCCGATGACAAGAAATCTGAGGGAAAAAAGCTGGAAGATCTGAAACTGGAAGACGGAACTTACGAATTTGATGTAACCCTCACAGGCGGAACCGGAAGAGCAACGGTAGAATCTCCGGCCAAAGTAGAGATCAAAGACAAAGAAGCTACAGCAACCATCATCTGGAGCAGCCCGAATTACGATTACATGATCGTGGATGGCGAAAAATATGAGCCGGTGAACAAAGACGGAAATTCCACATTTGAGATTCCGGTGACTGTTTTTGACACAGAGATGGAAGTGACAGCAGATACCGTAGCCATGAGTACACCTCATGAGATCGACTACACATTAAATTTTGATTCTTCAAGCATGAAAAAGGCAGAAAAATGAAAAAAATAATTTCATACATATTTCTGACATTGACGCTTGTTCTGGGCTGCGCGTTTGCCGTGCAGGCAGCGGAGACAGAACATAAGCCTGCGGATATTCCGGGCCTTACTTTCGACCACAGCATGGAACTATCCTATGCGAAGGAATTCAATGTGGATTATTACAACGATGGCTATGCGCTGATCACCATCGATCAGGAGGGACAGTTTCTTGTAGTCCCCGAGGGAAAAGAAGCTCCGGAAGGGCTGGACTCTGATATTGTGGTCTTAAAACAGCCGTTAAATAACATTTATCTGGTTGCAACCTCAGCCATGGATCTTTTCCGGGCCATTGACGGGATCGACAGTATCAAACTTTCCGGAACCAAGGAAGATGGATGGTATATCCAGGAAGCCAAAGACGCCATGGAGCAGAAAAAGATGATCTATGCCGGCAAGTACAGTGCGCCGGATTATGAGCTGATTCTGAACGAAGGCTGTGACCTTGCCATTGAATCCACCATGATCCATCACAATCCGGAAGTCCAGGAGAAACTGGAACAGTTCGGGATCCCTGTAATGGTGGAACGTTCCAGCTATGAAAGCCATCCCCTTGGAAGAACTGAGTGGATGAAACTTTACGCAGTCCTTCTTGGAAAAGAAGATGTGGCAGAAAAAGTTTTCAAAGAGCAGACAGACAAACTGGATAACGTGCTTACAGCAGATAAAACAGATAAGACCGTAGCGTTCTTTTATATCAACTCCGTAGGCGCGGTAAATGTAAGAAAAAGCGGCGACTATGTTTCAGAGATGATCTCCCTTGCAGGTGGAAATTACGTTCCGGAAGATACGGGAGAGAGTGACAATGCCCTTTCCACCATGAACATGCAGATGGAAGAATTCTATGCCAAGGCAAAAGATGCGGATTATATCATCTACAACAGTACCATTGACGGAGAGCTTCAGACCATCGATGAACTTCTTTCCAAAAGCGAACTTCTTGCGGATTTCAAGGCAGTGAAGAGTGGAAATGTCTGGTGCACAGGCAAAAACCTTTTCCAGGAGACCACAGGACTTGGAACCATGATCGAGGATATCCACACCATGCTGACCACGGATGATGATTCCCTAGATAACCTGACTTACATGCACAAACTGAAATAAACGAAAATACGGCTTTACACGAATTACACCACAGAAGAGGAGTGTACCAGAAAAAATGAATGACAGAAAACGAGCGGTCCGATATGGGATCTCTTTTGTGATCCTTGCGGTACTTTTGATCTTTTTATTTATATGGAATGTAAATTCCGGAAGTATCCACCTCTCTGTGCAGGAGATCCTGAATATCATATTCCGGCATCAGGGAGATGAAACTTCTTATAATATTGTCTGGGAGATCCGTCTTCCAAGAATTCTGGCAGTTATCATCCTCGGCGGAGCACTTTCTGTTTCCGGATTTCTGCTGCAGACCTTTTTTAATAACCCTATCGCGGGACCTTTCGTGTTGGGAATTTCTTCCGGAGCCAAGCTGATTGTGGCTTTTCTGATGATCTTTCTTTTGAGCAGATCGGTATCCATCGGTTCCGGAGCCATGATCCTAGCTGCTTTTGCCGGTTCCATGATCTCCATGGGCTTTGTGCTTCTTGTGGCAAAAAAAGTCCACAACATGTCCATGCTGGTCATCAGTGGTGTTATGATCGGCTATATCTGCTCGGCCATCACGGACTTTGTGGTGACGTTTGCGGATGATTCCAACATCGTGAATCTTCACAACTGGTCACTGGGAAGTTTCTCCGGTATGACCTGGGGGAATGTGCGGACTATGGCTGTGGTGGTATTACTTACCATGGTGATCGTATTTTTTATGTCAAAACCCATCAGTGCCTATCAGCTGGGTGAGACTTACGCACAGAATATGGGCGTCAATATCAAAGTATTCCGCATACTTTTGATCCTGCTTTCCAGTATTCTTTCTGCCTGTGTCACTGCATTTGCCGGACCGATCTCCTTCGTGGGAATTGCCGTACCTCACATTGCAAAAAGTCTCTTAAAGACTGCAAAGCCACTGCTTGTGATTCCGGCCTGCTTCCTGGGTGGTGCGGTGTTCTGCCTGTTCTGTGACCTGATCGCAAGAACCGTATTTGCACCGACGGAGCTGAGCATCAGTTCTGTGACGGCAGTTTTCGGAGCACCGGTAGTTATCTATATCATGATTCGCAGACAGCAGAGGATATAAACGATGAAATCATATTTTTTTTATACGGATCAGCTGACCGTAGGCTATGACGGAAAACCGCTGATCAAAGAGATTAATATTCAGCTGAACAAAGGAGAGATCCTGACTCTGATCGGTCCCAACGGTGCCGGCAAATCTACCATTCTGAAGAGTATCACAAGGCAGCTTTCCCTGATTGGAGGAACTGTATATCTGGAACAGGAACAGATGAGCCGCATGACGAACAAAGAGGTTTCCAGGAAACTGGCCGTAGTGCTCACCGAGCGTATGCGTCCGGAACTTATGACCTGTGAGGATGTGGTGTCTACCGGACGTTATCCATATACCGGAACTCTCGGAATTCTTTCTGCGGAGGATAAGGAAAAAGTTAAAAATGCCATGGAGATGGTACATGCCTGGGATCTGAAAGACCGGGATTTCACAGCGATCAGTGACGGACAGCGCCAGCGGATTCTTCTGGCGCGCGCCATCTGCCAGGAACCGGAGATTATCATCCTGGATGAACCGACATCTTTTCTGGATATCCGTCATAAACTGGAACTGCTTGCCATTCTGAAAAAAATGGTGCTGGAAAAACAGATGACTGTGATCATGTCCCTTCATGAGCTGGATCTTGCTCAGAAGATTTCTGACCAGGTGATCTGTGTGCATGGAGACCACATTGAAAAATACGGAGCGCCGGAAGAAATTTTTACCTCGGATTATATCCGCAGACTTTATGGAATTACCCGTGGAAGTTACAACGCAGAGTTCGGCTGTGTGGAAATGGAACCACCGACAGGGGAACCTCAGGTGTTTGTAATTGGAGGAAACGGAAGCGGAATTCCAGTGTACCGGAAACTGCAGCGACAGGGAATCCCCTTTGCAACGGGAATTCTTCATACCAACGATGCTGATTATCAGGTAGCAAAAGAGCTGGCTGCAGAGACTATTACAGAGAAGCCGTTTCAGTGTATTTCTGAAGAAAATTACAGAAAAGCACTGGAGGTTATGGAAAAATGCCGGGAAGTTTACTGTCCTCTGAAGGACTTTGGCCCTGTAAATGAGAAAAACCGGGAATTAATAAAAAAAGCAGAACAGATGGGAAAATTACAAAAACTGTGAAAATATCTGCAGGAAAATAAGAGAACATAAATTACAAATTCCCGTATATCTGTGTTATAATATGAAACAGAAAAAACGGCAGTCCGGAATTTATATATGGAGGGAAATTTCATGAAGAAAAGAAATCTGATTGCAGCAATTCTCTGCAGTGCATGCCTTGTGGCAGGGAGTGTAAATCCTGTATTTGCGGATGCATCAAAAGTAGTAACACTGGGTGCGGACCTCACAGATGCCCAGAAGCAGACCATGATGAAATATTTTAATGTAAGTGCGGATCAGGTGCAGATTATGACCATCACCAATCAGGATGAACATAATCATCTGGATAATATCGCACCGCAGTCACAGATCGGTTCCAGAACCTTAAGCTGTGCTTACGTAAAACCTACACAGTCCGGTGGAATCAAGGTTCGTACAGCCAATCTGAACTGGGTAACCGGAAATATGATTGCCAGTTCACTTTCCACATCCGGAGTAAAGAACTGTGAAGTTGTAGCGGCATGCCCGATGGAAGTATCCGGAACAGGTGCCCTCACAGGTATTCAGATGGCCTATGAAAAAGCCAGCGGACAGAAGCTGGATGAGACTAAGACCAAGCTTGCCAATGAAGAAATTGTCACAACCGGTGAGCTGGCAGACAAGGTCGGAAAAAATGAGGCAACAACTGTTGTAAACCAGTCCAAGATTGATGTCATCCAGAACAATGTACAGAATACACAGGAAATTCAGAACATTGTTGTCAATGTGGCACAGGAGAACAATGTCTCTGTAAGCCAGGAGGAGATTGACAAGATCGTATCTCTTCTGGAAAAAATTGCAGAGCAGGGGTATGATTACGACGATGTGAAGGATACACTGGAGCAGGTAGATGCCAACACCACAGGCAAGACTACTACTGACGATTCCCTGGACGGTGAGAATACAGACGAAACAGTAGATCCCAATGAAGCGACAGATGATGATGACGATATCATGAATAACGTAGATGAAAGTGCTCTTGGCGGAGATGTAATTCAGAGTTCCACAGAAGATCCGGATCTTGAAAAGGAGACCGGAGATTCCGCAGACAGCAGTAATGAGACCGGAATTCCGGAAGCAACAGATGATGGAACTTATGTCGGTGAAGACAGTACGGATGAGAGTACCGATGATACAGTTACTGTAGATGAGAGTACAGCTGATGAGTCCAATGCAGATGAAAGCACTTCAGAAGAAACTGACCAGGATGAAACAGGAATTCCGGAAGCAACAGGGGATACAGACAGTTCTGAGGAAACAGAAGCAGCCGGAGAAACCACATCAGCAGAAACAGACAACACAGAAGTTGACACTTCGGTTCTTGGCGATGAGGCAAAGAACAACTATGACAGATTTGCCCTCTTTGCGAAGGGAGAATACGAAGGGGATGCAGACTCTCTTCTTGCGGCAACTGAGAATACAGAATCCACAGCCACAGTTGTGCTGGATGAGCAGACCGGAAAGAGCCTTGCAGATACCGTTGAGAAGGATTATTACGACGTTCTGAAGGACGGTGCGGCATCTTATGTGGCAGATGGAACAGAAACATATGTCAGTGCAGAGCTGAATATGATGGATCAGAAGCTGAAAAAACTGTTCGGCATTGATGCTACGGAAGAAAACATAGACGTTACCGACGAAACTGCAGTTCTTCTTGCGGATGTACCGGAAGAAGACAAACAGACACTGTATAAGGATACCATGAAATTCCTTGCAGGTCTCTATGGAGAAAATACAGACGCCACAGAGGAGTCAGCAGCAGAATAAAAATATATCATTGCCATCAGAGAAACCGGAAAATGACAGAGCTCCGGTTTCTCTGGTGGCTTTTTTGTGTGAACGGGAAATAAAAAGATCATGAAAATTCTGTGATTTATCTTAAGGATTCGGGTAAGCACTGGAAAAATGATTTTTTCTGTGATAGAATTGACCATAAATCGGTTTTATGGAATTCATACACTGTAAACCGTCACAGGGAAATGAGAAAGGGAAAAGGTAGAATTTATGAGCCTGGCAGTAGTAACATTAAAAAAAGGCGAAGGCAGATTCCTGAAATCAGGAGGCCTCTGGGTATATGATAATGAAATCGCAACCATTATGGGAAGTTTTGTAAACGGAGATATCGTTCTGGTTCATGATTTTGACGGATATCCGATGGGAAGAGGATTTATCAACACCAATTCCAAGATCACGGTACGTATGCTTACCAGAGATGAACATAAGGAGATCAACGAAGAGTTTTTGAGACAGCGTGTCCGTGACGCATGGGAGTACCGCAAGAAGATTGTGGATACAGGAAGCTGTCGTGTGATTTTCGGAGAAGCAGATTTTCTTCCGGGACTTGTTGTGGATAAGTTTTCCGATGTGCTGGTAGTACAGTCTCTGGCACTTGGAATTGACCGCCTTAAGGGAACCATCATTGATGCACTGAAGGAGATTCTTGCAGAAGACGGAATTCAGATTCGTGGTGTCTATGAGCGAAGCGATGCCAAAGTCCGCCGCCAGGAAGGAATGGAACTTACCAAGGGATTTATCGGAGAAGAGTTTCCTACCCTTGTCCAGATTGAAGAAAACGGCGTGAAATACGAAGTAGACATCAAAGACGGACAGAAAACAGGATTTTTCCTGGATCAGAAATACAACCGTCTGGCAATTCAGAGACTCTGTAAAGATGCAAAGGTTCTGGACTGCTTCACACATACCGGCTCTTTTGCCCTGAATGCGGGATTTGCAGGGGCAGAAAGTGTTCTTGGTGTGGATGCATCTGAGACTGCCGTAAATCAGGCAAGAAGGAATGCAGAACTTAACGGGCTGGAAGGAAAAGTGAAATTCCTCTGCGAGGATGTGTTTGAACTTCTTCCGGAACTTGAGGAAAAAGGTGAGAAATTTGATGTGGTAATCCTTGATCCACCGGCATTTACCAAGTCCAGAAGTTCTGTCAAAAATGCCATAAAAGGATACCGTGAAATCAATCTCCGGGCTATGCGCCTTGTAAAAGACGGAGGTTTTCTTGCAACCTGTTCCTGTTCTCATTTCATGACCTACGAACTGTTTACACAGACAATTGGTCAGGCTGCGAAGAATGTTCACAAGAGACTGCGCCAGGTGGAATACCGCACACAGGCTCCGGATCATCCGATTCTCTGGTCGGCAGATGAGTCCTATTATCTGAAATTCTACATTTTCCAGGTATGTAATGACCGCTAGGAAATGTCCGTGAATCTCTTTGGAGAGCCTGGACAGTTATGGCGGCAGTGAAAAGGAGAAACAGATTTTATGAGAGACAAATTCAATAAATTTATGCAGGGACGCTACGGAGTGGATGATTTTTCCAGATTTATTATGGGAGTTGCGCTGACTCTGATTATACTGACCATGGTTGTTACCATGTTTAACAGAAATGTTGGCAGTATTCTGGATTTCCTTGGAATTGCGGCGATTGTATATGCGTATTTCCGCATTTTTTCCAGAAATATTCAGCAGCGTTATGCAGAAAATCAGAAATATCTTCAGGTGACATCGAAATTCCGTCTTCGTTTCAATAAAGAAAAAAATCTGATGAAACAGAGAAAAACTCACCATATCTACAGCTGCCCGGGCTGTGGACAGAAGATCCGTATCCCCAGGGGAAAAGGAAAGATTGAGATTGAATGTCCGAAGTGCCACACCAAATTTGTAAAGAGGAGCTGACATGTTCGGATATGTGACAGTTAACAAACCGGAAATTAAATTCAAAGATTTTGACATGTACCGTTCTTTTTACTGTGGGCTTTGCAGAGAACTCCGTGAGAGATATGGAATACCGGGGCAGATTTCGCTGACGTACGATATGACATTTGTTGTGCTTCTGCTCAGCGGGCTGTACGAGCCGCCTACGCAGAAAGGAACTTCCCGGTGCGCGGTTCATCCGCTGAAGCCTCAGCCGGTACGCCGCAATGAGATAACCACATACTGCGCGGATATGAATGTAATTCTTTCATATTATAAATGCATGGATGACTGGCAGGATGAGAGAAAACCTCTGCGGTATGCCTATGCCAGACTTCTGAATGCAGGCGGAAAGAAACGCATGGCCGGTTATCCGGAAAAAATCCGGAAAATTCAGGATGCCCTTCTTAAGCTTTCACGTCTCGAAAAACAGGGCGAGACAGATGTGGACCGGGTGGCAGGATGTTCCGGACAGATTATGGAAGAGGTTTTTGCGTTCCGTAAGGATGTGTGGGAAGCTTCGCTGCGGCGGATGGGATTTTATCTCGGGAAGTTCATTTATATCCTGGATGCCTATGATGACGTGGAAAAAGACGCGGAAAACGGAAATTACAATCCATTTCTTGAGAAATATAAGATGGAAGGGTTCGAAGAAGAGATACGCCGGATGCTTATGATGATGCTTTCAGAAAGTTGCAGGGAATTTGAAAAAATGCCGGTGATCCGATATGGAGATATCCTTCGAAATATTTTATATTCCGGCGTCTGGTGCCGTTTTGCGGCCATCGGGCAGAAACGCAGGGAAAAACGGGAGAAAGAGAAAAAATGTTAGATCCATACAGTGTGCTGGGAGTTCCCAGAAACGCATCTGATGATGAAATAAAAAAGGCATACCGGAAACTCAGCCGAAAGTACCATCCGGATGCCAATATTAACAATCCGAATAAGGATCAGGCTGAGGAGAAATTCAAGGAAGTGCAGCAGGCTTACGAGCAGATTATGAAAGAACGTGAGTATGGAGGCAGTGCTTCCGGAAATGGCTATGGAAGTTATGGCGGTTTTGGCGGCTATGGCAGCGCAGGATCAAGTACTTACCAGGACGAGGAGAGCATGCGGAGACGTGCGGCTGCCAATTATGTGCAGAGTGGCCATTATCAGGAAGCTATGAATGTGCTGAATTCTCTTGGACAGAAAAACGGCGAATGGTATTATCTGGCTGCCATGGCGAATATGGGGCTTGGGAATAATGTGACGGCTCTGGATCAGATCCGCGAGGCGGTCCGTCAGGAACCAAATAATATGCAGTACCGCATGCTTCTTCAGAGAATGGAAGGCGGCGGAGGCTGGTACCAGCAGCAACAGGATCCGTTTGGAGGAATGCCCACAGCAGGGGGAGATATGTGTGATGCCTGCTGCAGAACTATGGCCTGTGCCATGTGCTGGCCGGGCGGAATTTTCTGCTGCTGATAAAATTTGCCGGTTTTGTCCGGGGATTGACAACAGCAGAGAGCATTAAATTGTTTGTGAGGTGGATCCTGCAGATCTGCTTTGCGATATAGAGTGCAGGTTTTCCTGCAGAGAAAAAGAGGAGGAAATCGTTATGAGCATAAGAATTGGTATTTTAGGCTATGGAAACCTTGGACGCGGCGTGGAGTGCGCGATCAAACACAATCCGGATACAGAGCTGGTTGCAGTATTCACCAGACGTGATCCGGAAACAGTGAAGATTCTTACAGAGACTGCCAAGGTTTATTCTGTAAAAGATGCAGAGAAAATGAAAGATGAGATTGATGTTCTGATTATCTGCGGAGGAAGTGCTACCGATCTTCCTGTTCAGACACCGGAATATGTAAAATATTTCAACGTTGTGGACAGCTTTGATACACATAAGAGAATTCCGGAGCATTTTGCAAATGTTGACAAAGCAGCAACAGAGAACGGTCATGTAGGAATTATCTCTGTAGGCTGGGATCCGGGAATGTTCTCACTGAACCGTATGTATGCAAACGCAATCCTTACAAACGGAAACGATTACACATTCTGGGGCAAGGGTGTCAGCCAGGGACATTCTGACGCAGTCCGCCGTATTAAAGGCGTAAAAGACGCAAAACAGTACACAATTCCTGTAGAAGCTGCACTGGAAGCTGTAAGAAACGGAGAAAATCCTGAGCTAACCACACGTCAGAAACATACAAGAGAGTGCTTCGTTGTTGCAGAGGAAGGTGCTGATCTTGCACGCATCGAGGAAGAGATCAAGACCATGCCGAACTACTTTGATGAGTATGACACAACGGTACACTTTATTTCCCAGGAGGAGCTGGATCGCGATCACAGCGGAATTCCGCATGGTGGTTTTGTAATCCGCAGTGGAAAAACCGGCTGGAATGATGAGAACAGCCATGTAATCGAGTACAGTCTGAAACTGGATTCCAATCCGGAGTTTACCTCTTCTGTTATCGTTGCCTATGCAAGAGCTGCATACCGTATGAATCAGGAAGGACAGAAAGGCTGCAAGACGGTATTTGATGTTGCACCTGCATATTTAAGTGCACTTGACGGAGCAGAGCTTCGCAAAAAATTCCTGTAAGAAACAGACTGTAACAGAGTTGTTACAGAAAGCAATATTTTTATAAATGCTCGGATCCCCGGAATATTCAGCAGGTATTTCTGATATTCCGGGGATCTTTGCGTGGATAAGAGGGTGTATGACAGGGAAAAAGCCGGAAAGAGTTGACGACAGGTAAAGAATGGTATATAATATGGACGTAAATTTGTAACAGAATTGTAAAGAATTGAATGCTTTACACATGGTTCACAGGATGGGCAGTGAAGATAACAATCAGCCGGACTTCAGAAATAGTAAATATCAATTATCTATCAAAGGAAGGTATGTATGCGAAAATTAAGCAAAAAATGGAAACTGTGGGGACTTTTTTTGATCTTGATGTTTTTTGCAGCTGGAGCGACTGTACATACAACTGCAACAGATGTACAGGCCGCAACCAAAAACGGCTTTAAAACAGAAAATGGAAAGTCCTATTATTACAAGAATGGTAAGAAAGTAAAAGGCTGGCTTACCCTCAATGGAAAGAAGTATTATTTCAATGCCTCCACAGGTGTTCAGGTAAAAGGCTGGGCAAAAGACAGCAAAGGCAAACGCTATTTCTACAATGCCAACGGTGTAAAAGGCTATATGGCAACAGGCTGGCTTACAGACAGCAAGAAGAATACCCGGTATTTTAATACCAGCACCGGTTATATGACAACCAAATGGGCAACCATCAGCAAGAAGAAATATTATTTCTACAGCAATAACGGAGTTGCAGCCAAGAGTAAATTCCTTACAGATTCCAAGAATGTGACCAGGTATTTTACAAGTAAATGCTACATGGCAACAGGCTGGGCAACCAATACCAAAAAACAGAAACGTTACTTTGATCCGACCACAGGAGCCATGTATAAAGGCTTCAAGAAAATCGGCAGCAATACCTATTATTTCTACAGCTCAAGTGGAATTATGGCTACCGGCTGGGTGGAGAATACATCCAAGGGTTATAAATATTATTTTGACCCATCCACAGGTGTAATGGCTACCGGAACCAAGACAATCGATGGCAAAAAGTACACATTCAGCAGTAGCGGAGTCCTTCAGGTCAACAATAACCCGAGTACAACGACACCGACCAGGTCACGTACAATTAAGAATTTCCTTGCAAATGCACTGAAACCGGTTGGACAGACCCTTTATGTATGGGGCGGAGGCCACAATACTTCGGATGCCACCAGAAAAGGCGTAAGTTCCAGATGGAAAAAGTGGTATGACAGCAATTCCAGCTCTTATAACTATAAGAACTATATGGATCTTACAGAAGCTACAGAACAGAAAGGCCTTGACTGCTCCGGATATGTAGGATGGTCTGTATATCAGATTATGCAGAGTAAATCCGGCGGAGTGAACTATACAACAGTTTCCGGAGATATCGGTTCCTTATATACCAGCAGAGGAATGGGAACTACAATTTCTCAGTCACAGCTTTCAAGCTCCGGCTGGAAACTGTATCCGGGAGATATCGGATACAATGACGGACATACATGGATGGTTCTTGGACAGTGTGCAGATAAGAGTGTTGTGATCCTGCACTGTACACCGAATGCGGGTGTTCAGATTTCCGGAACACCGACACCGGATGGAACATATGGAAGCCAGGCAATCAAGCTTGCAGAGCTTTACATGGCCAAATATCCAGGATCCAGCAAATATGATTATCACGAATCAAGTGGTAACTATATCCGTAATGGTGCTTACTTCAGATGGAACAGAAGTACACTTTCCGATCCGGATGGATACCTGAACAAGACCGCAAATCAGATTCTTGCAGACCTGTTCTGATTAGGCAGGAAGAGAAGTACCGGAAGAAATTTCTATGTAATAATTAAATAGAATTAAGAGAAGGAGAACCTGTAAAATGCAGAGTTCTCCTTCTTTAATGTCAAATTCATTAATAAATGTTACAGAATTTTGAACTAAATAATAGAAAATCCTTGCAAACCAGAGAACACTGTGTTAATATATAAAAAGATTGAAATAAGATATTGCAGAAATGTTACATTGATTTGCTGAAATGAAAGAACAGCAGAAATGAGTAAACGAGGGCAGGTGATATGTGATCTGCCGAATAATCAGAATTCAAAATCAGATTGCGAGGGTGAACAGTCATGAAGAAAAGAATATTATGTCTGACACTGGCGCTCCTCATCAGTGGAGCACAGGTAGTTAGCGTAAGTGCAACAAGAGAAGATGAGGCAGCGCTTCAGCAGGAAATGGATGCAACCAATGAACAGCTGAATGCAACTTATTCCAGATTGGATGAGCTTTCCGCACAGAAGTCACAGATCGAAGGAGAGATCTCCACTCTTGATGCCAATCTTGTAAACGTGATGGTTTCGATCCAGACACTGGAAGGAGATATCTCCAATAAAGAAGCCGACATTGCATCTACACAGGCCAACCTTGAGAAAGCCAAGAATGCCAAGACCAAACAGTATGAAGCAATGAAAAAACGTATTCAGTATCTTTACGAGAAAGGCGGAGACGACGCATGGTTCCAGATGATGCTGAATGCAGAGAACCTGTCTGATCTTCTTACAAAAGCTGAGTACACACAGAAGACATATGAGCAGGACAGAAAGAGCCTTGAGAAATATTCCAACACCATTCAGCAGGTAGCTAACCTGGAAGCTCAGTACACACAGGAGAAGGCAGAACTTGAGGGAATGAAGCAGGAATATGAGGCAGAGTCCCAGAACCTTCAGGCACAGCTGGATGAGAAGCGTGCAACATCCGCAGATTATGACAATGAGATTGCTTATGCACAGCAGCAGGCTACAGACTATGCGAACCTTCTTGCAGAGCAGACTGCAGAGCTTCAGAGATTAGAGGCTGAGCGTATTG
>OLPT01001531.1_pt1 | contig 13830 bp, 10 predicted proteins | sample 1673051 | NCBI WGS metagenome assembly OLPT01 (sample SAMEA3136750, study PRJEB25190) | human gut metagenome | biome: human gut; feature: human-associated habitat; material: faeces | place: Austria | collected 2013
GCCGCCCTCTTGGGGGCGCCCCCTCGTCAGAAGGCTTAGCTATAATACCCCGCCCCGGGCGCTTTGCAAGGGGAAAATTGTAACTTTTTTCAACTTTGCTTTACTATTTTGCAAAACCCCAGGTCAGCAAAGTGCCGTTCGCCTTAAGTTGTGTGCATTTACACATACATGACACTTCGTAGGTTTATCATTGTTGCAAAGTTGTTTTAGAAAGAAGGCGACTGTATGCCTTATGAAGTCGGCGAATACGTCATCTACTCATCTCTGGGAATCTGCCAAGTAATTCAAAACGATGCTCACGTTTCTCTCGCCGGAGACGAAAACGAGCTCTATTACATACTTGCCCCAATAGAGAAACGGCTCGGAAAGGCCTATGTGCCCCACTCACGCAGTGCTGAATTACGACACACCCTTAATAAAGAAGAGGCATTACGTTCGCTTGACATGGTTTTCGACCTTGAGCCGGATACCTTTCAGGATACCAACTCCCATTTGGTTCAAGAACACTTCCGCGAGCTGATTCGTTCAAACGACTTTCTTTCGCTTTTATTAGTCTGCAAATCGATGCACGTACGCATACAGGAGCAAGAAAGCAAGAAACATGGAGCATCCTTAACCTATAAGAAGTTGCTCGATGACGCTCAAAGACGTATTTACGGCGAACTATCCGTTGTGCTCAATATGGAGATAGAAGAAGTTCCCTCTTTTATAAGAGACTATTCTTTACAGCATGAAAAGAATCAGGACTAGGATTCCTATCTTCGTTCTTTGCCGCATATGCACCGGAACAGCACCAATAGTTTCTGGTGCTATTACGAAAAAGAGTCCCTTGGATATACCGAGAGACTCTTTTTAATCATTACCACCCTTGAGGACGGAAGCAGAATTCATGCATTGGCTATGCGAGGATTCCATGTTTGGTCACCTTCGATAAGGCGGCGCGACTTCTACCTTCATTAGGCGCAGCGCCTTTCCTAGCACTATAGTTCCAATCGGGACTCGATTGCCCTACCAAGCGTAACCTCATCCGCAAATTCGAGGTCACCACCTACGGGCAAACCACTTGCCAGGCGCGATACCGTTACACCCAGGGGCTTGATAAGCCGTGCGAGATAACTGGCCGTTGTTTCGCCTTCAATGTTTGGGTTTGTTGCCAAGATAACTTCTTTAATAGAGGCATCCGTAAGGCGGGCCATCAGCTCGGCGATGTGAAGGCGCTCTGGACCGATGCCCTCAAGCGGCGAAAGGGCACCCCCAAGCACATGGTATACGCCCGAAAACGTACCCGTTCGCTCTATTGGCGGGATATCTCGCGGTTCCGATACCACGCAGACTATGGAATGGTCACGCTTTTCAGAAGAGCAAATATCGCAAAGATCACCTTGAGCATAATTAAAGCATCGTGAGCAAAAATGGACGGTGTCCTTCACTTCGATGATGGAATTGGCCAAACGAAGAGCATCCGCTTTTTCTTCGTTCAGAATCCAATACGCAATTCGTTGGGCTGATTTGGGGCCTACCCCAGGAAGGCGCTCCAGTTCATCAAGTAGCTTCTGTATTGCCGATGAAGCGTTCACTGGATCGCAATTACCTCATACCTGGGATGTTGAGACCGCCGGTAACGGAGCTCATGCGGGCACTGCCCATTTGGTCAACGCCGCGAAGCGCCTCATTGACTGCCGCGCAAACCATATCCTGAAGCATTTCAACATCTTCGGGATCAACCACATCAGGGTTGATGGTAAGGGACTCGATGGATTTGTCTCCACGCGCAACGGCGGTTACCATGCCGCCACCAGCGGTGCCCTCGAACGTCATTTCAGCGATTTCCTGCTGAGCCTTCTGCAATTCTTTCTGCATCTTCTGCGCCTGACGCATCATCTGCTGCATATTCATTCCCATGTTTCTCCTTTGTTAGGGGTTGGGCGCTTCGTTCCAATTAGCCAAAATGGCCACATATCTTTGCATTGTACCGAAAGGCTGACGCTATTCGGGAAGCTCCTCAAACTTTATCCCCTCACCAAAGCTCTGAGTGAGGATGCTCTTGATCTGCTCCACCTCGTCTTGCCCATAAACGGATGGAGCTGCGGCTTGCGCCGAAGCAGGAGCGGCAACATCAGGAACGCCACCAGCCTGGGTGGGTGCCGCCGCAACTGGCGCTACCGCCTGGGCAGAACCCGCAGACGCTGGAACCGAGCCACTGGAAGGCTGCGCAGAAGAAGCCGATACCGAGGACTGCTGGCTTGGCGAAGATCCATACTGCTGAGCGTATGGATCTTCGTCGTATTCAGCAGAAACGCTTGCCCCATACACATCGAGGGGGACTTGATCGTCGTATGGTTCAGGCACGGCGGATACTGAAGGCGTTGCCGCAGGAGCCTGTTGTACCGCCGCAGAACGCCTTGGCATAGATGACGCCTGAAATTCGGGCGATGGAGAAGAGGCTACACCGCCCCCCATCTGACGAAGAGCAGATGGGGGCACATAAGAAGTGGCGTTTTGGGGTGCAGACTGAAAGCCCTGCGCCTGGTTCGCCTTTGCTGCCGTCTGCGTCGCCGGTGCCTGGTTTGCCTTTGCTGCCGCCTGCGCCGCGCGCACTGCGGCGACCGCCTTGGCGGCATAAGGATTCTTGGCAGCCGGCGGCGCGGCATTTGGCTGGGACGCCATTCCAGATTGAGCACTCGCAGGCTGCGCGGCAACAGGCGCAGCCGATGAGCTGTTACCGGCCAACGCCAAACGGTACGGCACAGTTCCACCTGCAACCGTCTGGATGGTTTTCGCGAGCAGCTCTTGGACTTCAGCCTTTTGGGCTGCGTTGAATGCAAAAGCGCTATCTTTTCCGAATTCAACCACTATACCCTGGCCATCCGCCTCGGCGGAAACCTTAGCATTCATGAACAGGACACCGCGCGCAGGATTAACTTTCCTGAGCGAAGCGGTGACCGAATGCCACAAGCGCTGCACGGCAGCAGGATTGGACAGGTCAACCTGAGCGGTAAGCGCCGATGCTTGCGGTACCGACGAAGCAACGGCCGGTGGCGTTTGCGGTGCCGGCGGGGCAACAGGAGCCGAAACAGAACCCTGAGGCCAGGCGGCATTGCGACCCGAAGCATCCTGCGCTGCAAGGGCTGCAGGCACTTGGGCAGAGGGGGCAGGCTGGCCGGAAGAACCAGCTGACGCAGCCACCGGAGCGGAAGGCGCATGCGATGTGGACTGAGCGGGAACAGCCGCATATTGAGGAGCGCCGCCGCCAACACGGGCTGATGCCGCCGGAGCGACTTCAGCGGAAGAAGAGGCGTTCCCCAGCATCGACAAACGTCGCTCCAGCTCTTCAACCCGTTCCGCCAAGGCTTCGAGCGTTAGGTCTGATTCGGGACGAACCATACGAGTAAGGGCAATCTCAAACGTTAGGCGAGGATTGCTCGAAACGCGCAATTCTTTCGATACATCACCCAAAAGGACAAGCATGCGGCTAAGGCGATCTTGGCCAAAGAGCTTCAGTTCCCCGATCATTACCGTGCGCATCGATTCGCTGATCTGCAGTTCCACATCAAGGCCCGCCATAGACATCAGGTACAACGTACGCACATGCTCCGCCAAATCATGGACAAACTGGGCAAGGTCGGCACCGGTTTCCACATACTGGGCAACCCAATTGAAGCATGCTGCTGCATCTCTGCGGCCAATAGCCTCTACGATTTCAGAGAGATCGGCATTATCGAGCGAACCAAGAAGGCTTTGCGCTCCTTCGAGAGTTGCCTTACCTCCGCAGTACGCAATGAGCTGCTCAAGCGAAGTAAGTGCATTGCGCATTCCGCCCTCGGCACGGTGCGCAATAAGATCGAGCGCTTCGGCCTCGAACTCAACGCCCTCTTCGGCACATACGGCGCCCAAACGAGCCACGATAGATTCGATTGATATGCGATGAAAATCAAAACGCTGGCATCGCGAGAGAATGGTTTCTGGAACCTTCTGCGGATCGGTGGTACAGAGAATGAAGACGACATGGCTCGGCGGTTCTTCGATGGTTTTGAGAAGCGCATTGAAGGCCGCCGTCGAGAGCATATGCACCTCGTCGATGATGTAGACCTTCCAGGCACCGCGAGTTGGCGCGTAACTTACACGGCTGATGATTTCCTCGCGTACATTTTCAACGCCCGTACGGCTTGCGGCGTCCAACTCGTACACATCGGGGTGAGTGCCTTGGGCGATAGCCTGGCATTCCTCGCAGGTTCCGTCAGGTTCGATAGTGGGACCCTTTTCGCACATTAAGGCCTTGGCAAGAATGCGCGCAGTGGTTGTTTTGCCAGTACCACGCGGACCGCAGAACAAATAGGCGTGGGAGACCTTATCCTGCTCGATTGCGTTTTTCAGTGTGCGCTCGATATGTTCCTGACCCACGACATCAGCAAACGTGGACGGACGATATTTGCGATACAGCGCCTCCATGCAGAGCCTCCTTCGCGGACAGCCAAGCTTCCGCTTCACATCCGCATAAGCGGATCCCGCCCATACGCCCTTATGCATATGGGATGTTACTGTGCCTTACCGATTTTAGCGGGCTTCCTCTTCGGAGCGAGCGTGCTTTGCGCGAGCTATACGCTCTGCATCAACCGCCGCTTCAACCTCAAAATCGCGTTTTCCACTTTTGCGAGAGGAAATAGCCGCCTTAACAGCACCAATGAAAGCCGGCGCAACAGAAACAGCCACGATTCCCAATACGATGATTTCGAAATGCTCCTGCACGAAAGGCACGCCGCCAAAGAAGAAGCCCACCAACACGAACAGCGAAACCCAGGAAATACCGCCGATACAATTGAACAGCGTGAATTTACCGAAATTCATATGCCCCGTACCAGCGATAAAGGGGGCAAAGGTGCGGAAGAACGGCATGAAGCGCGTAATGACGATAGTAAGTCCACCGTACTTTTCGAAGAAGTGATCGAGCTTCGCCATACGCTCGGGCGTAAGAGCCTTGATCTTGCCCGAGTCGATAATACGGGCACCGAAGAAACGGGCAATCCAATAGTTGGAAGTGTTACCCAGGATAGCCGCAGCATAGAACACCAAGAGCGTTGCCCCAAGGTTCAGACCACCGCCATCGGCAGAGAACACACCCGCCGCGAACAAAAGGGAGTCGCCGGGCAGGAAGGGGAAGAACACCAAACCCGTTTCAATGAACACGATGAGAAACAGAGGAGTGTACACCCAAACCGCACCCAGCGTTACGATCCAGCCTGCAATTGCGCCACGTGGATCGTGAAGTAAGCCCAGAATAAAATTGATGATTTCCATGCGATCCTTCGTCTTGATTGTTGCAAATGTGCCCATATACACGTTTCGCCGATCAAATTGACCGGCGAAACCAAGTATCCCGAAAAGGCCCGGGCGCTCGTCAGAGGCCCCTTATGGCTGCTTCCTCCCGGACCTGACCAGGTTCAGAACTTGGCGCCGCCCAAGCCCTTTCGGGATACTTCAACAGTGGTTAGTATAACCCACGCAATACCGTTGCCATCCAGCAGGGGCTTTGATCATCAAATGCGCACAGGTTCGCTACCTGGCGTTCTCGAAGTGGTGCCAGGCCTTTTTGATAGAGGCAATTCCATAAAGGCTGCCACAGAAGCAAATGGGCAAACTGCCATCGGAAAACTCAAGGGCATGCTCTACCGCGCTACGAGGCGTAGAGGCTGCCACCACTTCTACAGGATGGATTCCTACGGCAATTTGAACCGCGTCCGCCAAATCGGATTCCGAAAGCGCGCGAGGATTATCGGGGCGGTAACATACAAACGCCTTGGCCAATGGAACCAGCAGCTTCAGCATTTCCGCATAGTCTTTGTCGGCCATTACGCCTATGCAAAACACCACGCTCCCCCGATCGTAGCGAGATGCCAGCTCGGAGCTAAGAGCGCGCACGGCATGGATATTGTGAGCACCATCTATAAGAGCATCGGGGCTGCGACGAAGAAACTCAAAGCGACCTGCCCATGAAGCCCGAGACAGACCGCTCCGCATCGCTTGTTCGTCGATGCTCCAACCGCGCTGAACAAGAACCCTGCACGCTTCCAAAGCTACCGCCGCATTGGTGCGTTGGAACGATCCTTGCAGCTGAACGCACAAGTGGCTGAACCCGCCGTACGAGAAATCGGAAGTATCGCCAACAATAGATGCGGCATCAACGTAGCGAATGGATGTCTCACAACGATCTGCTTCTTCATTCAAGCGGCGTTGGGTTTCTTGTTCTTGAGGCGCGCTCACTGCAGGTATTCCCGTTTTCAGGATGCCCGCTTTCTCGCCCGCAATCTGATAGAGCGTGTTTCCCAGAAGCGCGCAATGATCGTACGAAATGGGAGCAAATACGCAAACCTCGACCGTGCGGATAACGTTGGTTGAATCAAGCCTTCCACCCAAACCGACCTCCGCAACGACAATGTCGCACTTCTCTTCGGCAAAATAGGTGAAAGCCACAGCCGTCATAAGCTCGAATTCGGTCGGGTGGCTAGCCATAGCCTCTGCCGCATCCTTCACCTTCAGCGTTACCTCTGAAAGACGCTGCAAGGAGATGTTTTCCCCATTGATCCGAATGCGCTCTTCAAAACGCTCAATATAGGGGCTGGTGAACAAGCCAACCTTATAGCCCGACTCTTCCAGAATGCTTGAGATGAACGAACAGGTTGAGCCTTTGCCGTTAGTGCCCGCAACATGCACAAACCGAAGGGCATCCTGTGGATTGCCCAGCTTAGCCAACAGTTCTTCGATACGTTCGAGGCCTAAGCTCATGCTTCGCCAACGCGGTTCGTTGATATAGGCAACTGGATCAAACATGGCTCGTCCAGTCTTTGCCAACTACAACCTGGATATTGGTCGAGAGGTTGTAATACACACCTGCAGCAACTGCGCGTCCCGTTCCAAGGTCCTGGACGATAGCCTCGGCAGCCAGCTTGTCGTCGTCGGAGCGGTAGATTATCAAGGTTTCATCGTATACGAACGATTCCGCGTTGCCCGTATCTTTGATGGTATAGCCAGCATTGGTAAGAACCTGAGCCGCCTGCGCACTGTAACCATCGGCACCTGCGCCATTCAGAACCACGATGGAAACCGATCCCTTGTTAACCCCGCTGGTGTCTACGGAGGTATCCATGTTCTGGCCGTTCTTGAACTGATCGCAAATCTGGGAAAACGAAGAAGATGCTACCGACCAGGAAACCTTGTCACCTGAAACGGACTGACTTCCCGGCACCGTATTCGAATAGAACGTCGCATTCGGGAACAACGAAGCAATCTTACCGATTTCGTCGTAGCTCATATCCGTTTTGATCTTGCCAGCGATATCGTCGGCGCTCATGGCGAAATCAAGGCCGCCCTTGTCTTCAAGAGCCTGCACAAATGCAGTAAACACCTGATTCTGAACATTGGCGCGCTGACCGTATCCATCGGTATAGTTTTTGGCACTTACATAAACGAGGGTCTGCTCCCCGTTTAAGGTTTGCTGACCAGGATCGAGTACTGCAGTTCCCACCGTTGGATCGTCAACGTATTGCTCTACGTTGACATTCAACCCACCAAGAGAGTCAACGAGCGAGGCAAAGTCTTCGCCCGTAATCCTTACATAGTGGTTGATGTCCTGACCGACAAGCGAAGAGACCTGCTTTACCAGCTCGCCCTCATCCTTAATATGGGGAGCATCTCGCAGCATGGTCCCCTTAGAGTCGGTATCGGAATAGGTGGCAGTAATATTGCTGGGTATATTCAACAATGAAACCGTATTGTTCTGGTAATCCACGCGTAAAACAGCCAAGTAGCTGGCACACTCGTTTTCGCCGCTCCCATTGAGGCCCGCAAGCAACGTATAAGTGGGCTCATCATTCTTTGCCGAAACAAGCGCACTGGATACACTGCTGTCGTCAAGCGCCATCGAGGAAGAAAGCGAGTTGCGATAGGCGCATGTACCGAGGTTCAGCGCAATAACCACAATCAGAATGATGCCGACGATCAACGTAATACGGCTCACGTTGTCGCGGTGGCGCATAAAGCTTTCGGTTCGCGACTGCCCTACTTTTCGGCGTGACGTGCGTTCGTCAACCGAACGAGATTGAATATGGATCTGACGCACTTCGCCGGTTCGGCGACTCGGCACCGCTGAGGTACGAGGACGGCGCGAATGGGCAGAGGCTCGGCGCTGAGACTGAGGCCCACGAGAACCAGACGCATGCGACCCAATTACCGAGGAAGACCAATCGGCTTTATTTCGAGACGAGGGACGGCGACGGCCCGAGCCGCCACCATGCATTCCCCTATTGTTCCTTGCTGCCATCGCGCCTACCTACAGCGTTTTGCGTTCGACGTTCGCACCGATGGCATGCAATTTGCCAACGTAGTCTTCGTAACCGCGATCGATATGATGAATGTCATGCACAACCGTTTCGCCCTCTGCGGCGAGGCCGGCAATTACCAGAGCGGCACCGCCACGCAAGTCAGGCGAGGAAACAGGAGCGCCCTCGAGTTTGCTAACGCCTTGGACCAGTGCGTGATGCCCCTCGACCGCAATACGGGATCCCATGCGATTGAGCTCGCTGGCAAACATAAAGCGATTTTCGAAGATGTTTTCAGAAATGACGGAGTTGCCTTCTGCAAAAGAAGCCAAAAGCATGAACTGGGCTTGAAGATCGGTGGGGAATCCAGGATGAGGAAGCGTCTGAATGTCAGTGGCGCGCAAAGGCTGAGTGCGCGAAACGGTAATGGAATCCTCCGTAGTGGAGATATCGCACCCCATATGCTCGAGCTTCATGAGTGCCATGCGCAAATAAGACGGATCTATTCCCTGAACGGTAACAGGACCGCCAAGCAACGCACCCGCCGTCAGGAATGTGCCCGCTTCAATACGGTCGCCCACCGTAGTGTGCTCACAAGGGTGCATCTCGGAGAGAGCGACACCCTTTACCGTGATGGTAGGCGTACCCGCACCCTCCACATGAGCGCCCATGGCATTCAGCATATTGGCAAGGTCGACGATTTCGGGTTCACGCGCAGCATTATCAATAACTGAGGTACCAGGAGCAACCACAGAAGCCATAAGCATATTTTCAGTAGCGCCAACGCTCGGGAACTCAAGCAGCACATCGGCCGAATGCAGCCCATTGGGAGTGGAGGCGTAAAGATAGCCGTGACTGTTTTCAAATTCAACACCCATAGCTTCAAGCACTTTGAGGTGCATATCGATTTTACGGGCACCGATTTTGCAGCCACCAGGCATCGCAACGCGTGCACAACCAAAACGACCCACGAGCGGACCCAGCACAGAAATGCTAGCGCGCATCTTCGAAACAAGCTCGTAGGGCGTATCGTGGCCTTCGGCATGCTCGGTATCGATGATGAGCGAATGGCCATCCCATTCAACCGTTGCGCCCAAGCTGCGAATTACGTCGTTCATGATCTCAATATCGGAGATATGGGGAATGTTGTGGAGCGTGCTCTTACCTTGGCCCAACATTGTTGCCGCAATGAGCTTCAACGCGGAATTCTTGGCACCGCTGATCTGTACCGTACCTGAAACGTTTTCGGTTTCACGCGCAATAATTACTTCTTCGGACATATCTCATGCACCCAATCTACTTGATGCGGATTCTTCATAGCCATGCCAAATCGAAACAAGGCATGCTTATTCTATTTATAGCCCTATTATGCAGACAAGCCCTCCCAGAGAAGGGTTTTACCCCAAATCTCTGGAAGGGCTTGCAGAAAAAGCGTTGTTAAGTTCGCTTACTCGCCCAGCATGAAGCGGGTGAAGGAAACGATCTCGATGGTGGTGCCAAGAGCCTTGGCAACCTCAGCCGTGTACTCGTTTACAGACTGATCGGGGTTCTTAACGAAAGCCTGCTCGGTGAGGCAGTTTTCCTTGTAGAACTTCTCCATACGACCGGTAGCGATCTTTTCCTGGATGTTCTCAGGCTTGCCGGACTCTGCGGCCTGTGCCTTGTAGATGCTCATTTCGTGCTCAACAACTGCGGGATCTACCGATTCGCGAGTTGCGGATACGGGGCTTGCAGCAGCAACCTGCATAGCAACGTCGCGGCCATACTTCTTGAAGTCGTCGTTGGTTGCGAAGGAAGCGTCGCCCAGCTTGAACTCAACCAGAACGCCGATCTTGCCGCCGCCATGAATGTAGGAAGCAACAGCGCCTTCGGGCTGCTCAGCAAAAGCGAAGCGGGAGAGCTGGATGTTTTCGCCCAGGGTGTGGATAGCGTCGGTTACGACAGCCTCTACGGTTTCTCCTTCGATCTCGGAAGCCTTGAGAGCCTCGAGGTCGGCAGGCTTGTTAGCGAGAACGGCCTTAGCGATCTTCTCTGCGTATGCACGGAATTTTTCGTTCATGCCTACGAAGTCGGTTTCGCAGTTGAGCTCTACGAGAGCGCCATCATGGCCGCACTCGGAAACGAGAGCCAGAACGGTACCCTCGTCGGTTGCGCGACCAGCCTTCTTGGCAACAGCAGCAAGACCACGGGTGCGGAGCACGTCTACGGCCTTTTCGAGTTCGCCTTCAGCCTCAACCAGAGCCTTCTTGCATTCCATCATGCCAGCGCCGGTCATCTCGCGGAGTTCCTTAACGAGTGCTGCGGTGATTTCTGCCATGGTAATTCCTTTCAGATAGAGCCCTCGCCCACTAGACGGGCGAGGGAGAAATTGCAATGGATTCGTTTAGTGCTTATTCAGCAGGGGTTGCCTCTGCAGCAGCTTCAGCTGCGGGCTCTGCGGTCATGTCCTCAACGGTGACAGGAGCGCCAGTGCCAGCGATAACAGCATCAGCAACGAACTCTGCGAGCAGACGGACGGAGCGAATTGCATCGTCGTTTGCGGGGATGCCGAAATCAACGTCGTCGGGATCGCAGTTGGTGTCGAGCGTGCCAACAACGGGGATGTTGAGGCGATGGGACTCGTGGATAGCGATCTGCTCACGGTTGGTGTCGATGATGAAGATCATGTCAGGGGTCTTCTTCATGTTACGGATACCGTTGAGGTTGGTCTGCAGCTTAGCGAGTTCCTTCTTCAGAAGGATCTGCTCCTTCTTGGGCAGAAGCTCCATACGGCCGTCAGCTTCCATAGCCTCGAGCTCTTCCATGCGCTGAACGCGAGAGCGGATGGTGGTGAAGTTGGTGAGCATACCACCGAGCCAACGAGCGTTAACGTAAGGCATACCGCAGCGGTTAGCAGCTTCAGCAACAGATTCCTGAGCCTGCTTCTTGGTGCCTACGAACAGAACCGTGCCGCCCTTTTCAGCGCAACGGGAAACTGCGGTGTAAGCAGCGTCGAGACCGTACATGGTCTCCTTGAGGTCGATGATGTAGATGTCGCCACGGTTGCCGAAGATGAAGGGCTTCATCTTGGGGTTCCAGCGACGGGTCTGATGACCGAAGTGGGTGCCTGCGTCGAGCAGGGTCTGTACAGTAATCTTGGACATTCTTTCTCCATTCGTTGTGCCTCTGCATGAGATCATTCCTTTGTTCGCAACCGCCATGGCGGCCACTAGCGAACGCAGGTCCTTCACGCATGTGTATTAAAACAGCCTTTGCAGTATAGCAGCCTTATTGATGCGTGCAACAAAATGGAAAAAGAAGACACATTCCTTACCAAGCATTTGCAATGGACGGTACAAGTAGAGCAATCTTGCCGGCCACTGGTTCCACTTACGTACTTGCCGATGCTCAATCAAGACATCCTAACCAAGACCTATTATTACAGCTGATGCAGCAGCAGAAGAACATCTCCCGAAAAACATCTGCCCGCTTATTAAAGGCACCTACGGATTTGCCGTAAGCGAACACTGCCCCTTTACGTACTTTGCCGACCTGATCATCGGCGAAACCACATGCGACGGCAAAAAGAAGACGCACGAGCTCCTCAACGACATCAAAGATGTCCACGTCATGAACCTTCCGCACGCCCGCAATGCTAAATGGGCTCCTCGCGTATGGCGCGAGGAATGCATTGCGCTCAAGGAAGAGCTCGAGCGACGTTACGATATCGAAATCACCGACGAAATGCTGTAGGCAAGTCGAGATATCTTCCCCTCTTTACAGGATGATACGTCTCAACCACCAGCCCCGTCCGCGCGAAAAAAAAAATGCCGAGCCGCTTTTGCGGACTCGGCATTTTTTGATGGCGAATTGGCTACACAGCGTTATTTGCCCGCCAAAACATCAAGATCGATAGGACCGGAAACGGAACCGTCGGCCTCCGCAGCCTTGATCTGCTCGTCGGTATAGCCCAAACCACGCATGATTTCCTCGGTTGCGCTGCCCAGCTTATCGGAAGGCGTGTAGTTGGGAGCTTCCTCGGACTCGAACTGAATGGGGGGAGTGGGAACCCAACGCTCTGCCTCGGGATACTTGATCTTAACCAGATAATCGTTCACCAGAGCGTTCTGGTCTTCATAGACATCGAGCGGGGTCTGACACAGCTCGCAAGGAATGCCTGCATCCTTGAAGATCTTCAGGGCTTCGGCGGCAGTCATCTTTGCCAGAGCCTCATCCAGAATGCCAACCACTTCGGCGTTCAAGCCATCTGCGTTCATCTTGTTGCAGTTGTTCAAGCGCTCAGAGCCGATAAGGTCTTCGCGGCCGATAAGACCCATGATCTTGTCGTAGTCGCGATCGTATTCAGGGTCGCACATGGCGATAGACTTGCCGTCGCCTGCAGTGTAGACATTGTTGAAGGGACAGATAACCTCAAGACGGCTCTTGGGATACGGATTGCCGTACTGAGCAGAAATCATGCCCGTCATCAATGCGTAGATAGCAGCATGCTGCAGTGCGCACGTTACGTACTCACCTTCGCCAGTCTGGTTACGCCCGATAATCGCAGCGCAAACGCCAGCAGCAAGGAACATGGAAGCCTGAAGATCGCCATAGCCGTTGGTGGGAATCATCGGGGAATCGCCACGGTTTACCGTGGTGCCAAATACGCCGCCACGGGCCATGTAGCAGGTTACATCAAAGCCAGGATCGTCCTTTTCGGGGCCCTTCTTGCCGTAGCCCAAGCCGTGAGCCATGATGAGCTTCGGATATTTTGCATGCAGGGTTTCCCAGTCGAGGCCCATTTTCTTCAGGGATTTCGTACGGGTGTTGGTCAGGAATACATCGGCATCGGCAAGGAGCTTGTCCATAACCTCAGCGCCTGTTTCGCTCTTCAGGTTCAATGAGATGAATCGCTTGTTCAAGTTGCACATATCGAAAGCGAGGTTCTCTTCGTCCGACATGGGCATGTTGAATACCGCCGCTTGGGTTACGCGCAGCGGATCACCCTTGGCTGCCTCGACTTTAATGACGTCGGCGCCCCATTCGCCCAATACACGACCAGTCGCAGGCGTTGCCATGTACGTAGTAAGATCGACAACCTTGATTCCCTTAAGTGGTTTCATTGGATCTCCTTTCCCCCTCCCCGGGCGGCTTTTTCGCGTAAGCATCGCACGCATAGCGCCCCTGGTGCGCATACAGCACCCGGAGAATCACAAACCAATGAATCCATTATAGGTTAGCAACGGCAAAGCTATAGATCCAAGTCATTGCATTCAGTAATAATTCCAGTTGAAACTTATAAAAAACCAATCGGGCAGGAAACAGATCCATCAAGGCTGTTGCGGTAATAATTAATAAGAACGAGCTGAATGCAAAAAAACGAGCTCCGATTGCCTAAACAGCAACTGGAGCTCGCCTTGGTGAACATAGGTCCCTTTTGGCGCCCTGACGGAAACTCATTTGAATTAACGCGAGGGCCCTTAGACCCATTACAGTCTGAGATAAGTCATCGATGAACTTCGGTGGCGATCATTCGGCG
>OLPT01001539.1_pt1 | contig 13801 bp, 8 predicted proteins | sample 1673051 | NCBI WGS metagenome assembly OLPT01 (sample SAMEA3136750, study PRJEB25190) | human gut metagenome | biome: human gut; feature: human-associated habitat; material: faeces | place: Austria | collected 2013
ACGTTCATACGCCCAGTACGTGCACTGGCCGGCGGCATAGGCGTTGCCATAGTCGCCGTTCGACGTGCCTTGGCCGCCGACGCTGGGGGCGGGGGCGGGAGCGGGAGCCGGAGCCGGGGCGGGAGCGGGGGCAGGTCTTGCATCCTGCACCACGGGCAGCACCGGGGTCTCGGGGGCGGGAGCCGGGGCGGGGGCGGGCTTTGCGTCCTCCACCGGCGGCAGCTCGGGGGTATCGGGGCCCGGGTTCACGGGCGGCACCACGGTCTGGGTGTAGCCCTTGATCCACACATCCCGGCTCTCCTGAGAGGTAAAGGTGTAGTGCACTTCCGCATCCTGCTTGGTGGTCACTACCATCTGCTCTGCCTCAAACGGCACGGGGTTGCCTTCCTTGTCCTTCTCGGTGTGGTACACATACTTGATAGAGCCGCCTTCCTTTGTGCCTGTGCCATCACCCTTAAAGATGTTCCGGATCAGGTTGGTAAAGCTCTTGTAGTGGTCGGTGCCGGTGCCTGCAATGCCACCTTGCTGCTGTTCGTCCCTGTAATCTTCCGTCTTGGTGTAGTTGGCCTGATAGCTGCCGGAAAGGTCAGTGCCCTGCCCAGTTACTTCGCTCTCATGGATGATGGTCTCTGTTACGGAGATGGGGGTGTAATTCAGCGCCTTATTGAGCCGCTCCTCCAACTTCCTGCGCTTAAAGGTTGCAGAGAGGGCAATCGTGTTCTTGCCCATGGCTACCACGTGCTTCTCGTCGGTCTGGGTCAGGTTTCCAAGGGTCAGATCGTAACCGCCAATGTAGCTGAGCATACTCTTACTGCCCGGTTCGAAAAGTGCATTGCCGCAGGTGTTGTTGTCATCGGACATATAGCCGTAGGCCGTCAGGTCCGACTGGTACAGGTAGATCTGGTAGTAGCGTTTGCCTCTCTCCTTCTGATCCTCGCAGATCTCGACGACCTGTGCATCCGGATAAGCTTCCTTATATTGTGCCAGGGCAGCCTCTGCTCTCTTTCTAGCGGCCGCATAATCCTCATTGGTGTACGATCCCTTACGACCGGTAGGCGTTGCCTCATAGGCATCGCCCACTTTGCCGTAAGCCACCTTGCCCTCGACCTTGTAGAAAACGCTCTTTGTGGGGGCGTTGTCATCTTTTGCGGACGTTTTCTTATCCCAGCTGGCACGGGGATACTCGTAGTGGCCGGTGCTTGGATTGTTGTCATTCTCGTGGTCGTAGGTGATGCGATCCACAAAGTTCGCCTGTGTGCCTCCTCCGTTTACAAGCGTTTCTGCCTTCTCGCTCCATTTCAGCGTGGGGTTCAGCAGGACGCAGTCATCGGTCTTCGCCTTTCCGTCTTCCGCCTTCTCCGACAGGGTCAGATGGGAATCCGTTGCCAGATCAAGGTGGTCGATGTAGTTCCTGTTATGGTGAACTTCATACTCTTTACCGTTGATCTCTACATAGTATCCGATGCGCCACAAGTCCCACTTAATATTATTGACATTCTCCGGAGGAACACGCTTCATCATCTTATCAGTGGCATCCCAGTAGTAAGGCGTAGACCACTCGGTGGAGCCAGTGTAGTATTTGCCGTCCTCCTGGGCGGTTTTTTTCCAGCTCCTTCAGGTACGTAGTCAGCTCGGCATCGGTCATGGCATTATAGTTGACCACATGTCCCACTAGCTTGGAAATTTCTTCCCATTTCGTTTCCTTGGTAACCGTCAGGGTCTCGATCTTGCCGTCCTTAGTATACTCGATGACAAGGGTTTCACCGGCATCCTCAGCATCTTTAAGGGCTTTTTCCAGCTTTTTGCGGAACGCCGCCTCAGCTTCCGCATCCGTGCTGCCGGTGGCTGCAACCACATCCGGCTTCTGGACTTCTACGGCCAGTTCTTCCACCTTATCTTGGTACTTTGCCTTGTAGGTCTTGCCATCTTCTCCCGTGTAGGTAACGGTATGTTCGGCGGCATTCATTTCGTACTTGCCTTCGCCAAATTTTTTATCAAACTGAGCCTTGATGTCTAGCTGCCGGGTGGTAACGGTGATGATGGTCACAGTGCCATTGGCTTCGGTCTTTTTGTAGGTTTTGACATTGCCAGATTCGTTTTCCAGCGTCATCCCGGTATAGGTCGTGTTGTCATGTGTAAAGTCAACCGTATCGCCGTGGTCGGTCTGGCTCCAGTTGTTGTCATTCACGAGGTTGACCGTTTTACCATCCTCAATGGGGGTGGTCTGCGGGGTCTCGATTCTGGGGGATTCGACCTTCCAGCTCACCCGGGTCAGAGATGCGGTCAGGTTTTCCGTTTTCCAGCCTTCCTGCTTTGCGGCCTTTTCCAGTGCCGCTCTTTCTGCTTCGGTCAATTTGCTCAGGTCAACACTTTCATACGTAAAGCTATGGGTATTGCCAGCCGCATCCTTATAGCTGGTGATCCGGCCAGCTGTATCCGTCTGAATGCTACCCGGAACAGCACCCGGAGCCGTGGTGAAATCAGCACCAATGCCCAGTGTGTCCATACCGGTGGTTTTATACTCTGCACCATGCTGATAGGTGATCTTGGAGCCTGTCACATACGCCGTGCCGGTGACGGTGTTGTCGTACACATCGGTGATGTCCTCGGGTTTCTTGCCGGTGTCGGTTTTGTCCTCTGTGGGGGTGCTCGTAACCGTTGCCCCAGCGGCGCTGTAGGTCAGGGTGTAGGTCTTGCCGCCAATCTCTGCCGTAAAGGTGTCGCCCTTGTCCAGCTGCTCCTGCGTAAATTTCAGGTCGGAGATTTTTGCCTTCAGCTGGGCGGCGGTAGTCTCGTCCTCAATGCCCAACTTGTCCACTGCCTTGGTCAGGGCGCTCCGGATGGCATTTTTCTTGGCTTTTTCCGTAGCGATCTGCTCACCGGCGGTTCCCGGGTCGCCCTTCTCCGTGGTCGTCAGGGTCACTTTATAAGTGAGGCTCCGGCGGAGAAGTTCGTTCTGCGTTACGTCCAGCTTGACGGTCTCGTTGTGCGGGGTGGTGTAGTAGATCTCACCGTCCGCACCCAGTTCGTAGTTCTTGTTGCCATCTTTTTTCAGTCTGTCAACGATCTCTGCGTTGCTCAGCTTCGTTTCTCCGGGTTGGGTAGTCTCCTGAATAACGTACTCCTTGCCGTCCTTGGTGAAATGGATTCCGTCATCCATCACTGTACCCTGATTGAGCATCTTTTCCAGATCCTCGGGCTTAATGGTCTCAACCACTGCATCGTCGTTGCCCTTGATCTGGATACTGGGGTATGTCATCTCGTCTCTGAACGATTCACTGCCATCCTGCTCTGCCTTTTTCCGGGTGATGGTCAGCTCGGTGGTGGTCTTGGTGGTGACCTTGTTGTCCCGAATGGTGATGTAGGTGGTGCGGGTCTGGGGGTTGCCCTCTGCGTCCAGAATGGTCTCGGTCCGGGTGAGGGTATAGGTGCCGTCGGGGTTCACCGTGGGCTTTTCGGCATCCACCAGCTTGGCGATGTCTTCGGCAGTCATCTCAGCGGTCTTGGTATCTTCCTTGCGGAGCACCAGAGTCTGCTTGTTGCCATCGTCAGAGTTGGTCACTTCCTCTACCTTGTAGTCGTTGACCGCCTCATCGCCCTTTTTAATATCCCAGCTGATGTCCGGCTTCTCGCCCAGCTCTTCCTTTAGGTTGATGTCCGCTTTCGGAACCTCTTCCTTTTTCTCGTGCAGATTGCCCGTGGCCTCGCCGGTGCCGGTGGTGGTGGTGGTCTCCGTGCCGGGGGTCACGGTGGGCTGGGTGATGGTGGTGGAGCCGTCCGGGTTCTTCTCCACAGTGGGCGGGGTGGTGGTGTCCACAATGGGCTCTGCGCCGGGGTTGGGTTTCGTCTCCACGTTGGTCTCGGACTTCTCGGTCTTTTCAGCGGTGCCGATCTGCTCGGGCTTTTTCTCCTCGGGTTCTTTTTCCTCGGGCTTTTTCTCTTCGAGCTTTTTCTCTTCGGGGTCAGTCTTGCCGCCCTCGGGGTCGGGGTTGGGGTTGGGGTCAGTCTTGCCGCTGTCGGGGTTAGGATTGGGGTTGGGGTTGGTCTCGCCGCCGGTCTCGCCGCTGCCCTCGGGGTTGGTCACGATCACGCCATCCAGCTTCTGGGAGCCGTCAGGGTTGGTCGTGGGGTTGTCTTTATTGTATTTGACTTCCGCATCCTTCAGGGTCTTCTGCGCGTCCTGCGCTTCCTGATTGACCTGAGGTTCTGCGGTGTTTTCCTCTTTCTTGGTTTCCTCCGCCACAGGCTCCTTTTTCGGTTCTCCCGGAGCTGCTTCCGGAGCATCTGCGTTTGCTGCCAGAGGGCTTGCGGCCACACAGGCGGTCAGGGCCACGGACATTGCCGCCATCTTCAGTTTCTTGTTCGTCATGGTAGTTGCTCCTTTCCAGAATCATGCTGTTTGTTTCAAGGGATCACAGGGCATCGATCATAGCAGAGAGATAGTCGGAGGAGACAGAGCTGTAAAAGAACCCGTCGATCAGACCGTCCTTTTTCGCCCGCCGCACCTGGTCCGCCAGTTGAGGCTCGCACACCTCATCTACCACCAGCGCCACCCGGCAGCCGGGCAACCCTTGCCGCAGCCTCCGGCACAGGTCCAGCCGCTGTTCCAGCCGCCACGGCGGGTAGGCCGTGACCTCTGCAACAAGAACATCGGCGTGGGTATCCACACACAGATCCTCCGCAGCGGTTCCTTCGGTCTGGTAGACCCGAAACCCTGCGTCAAAGTGCTGCAGGGAACCCGATATCGCATCGCCAAAGAGCCTGTTGCGCATATCGACTACGACACATTTCATGTCCACGGCCTCCTTTCCGGGCAGTGTCTCGCCACATGGATGCAGAACGTTTTACTGTATCAAGGATACCACACCGCCCCGCGGCTCCGCATGGGCCATAAGGGACAAAACTGTGAAAATTTTTCGGTGTTCTGCCCAAAGTTTTTCCAGTATTTCCGGCGTGTTCCACAATTTGGCACTTTTGGGAGCAAAATGCGCATAAAAAAAGCCCCCCTTTGCAGGGGGGTCTGTCTCACGGGCAGGCTTCGCCTTTGTACAACCCTTCCGTCTTTGCGCAAGCCGTGACTGAGGGGTTTTGCACGGCAAAATCTCACTCCTCCAGATGGGGGAGGATGAAGTTTTTCTTGGTGACGGCAATGGCCAGGCGGGTGCGGTTGGAGTAGCCGGTTTTTTCCAGCAGGGAAGAGACAAAGCGCTTCACGGTGCGGGAGGAGATGCCCAGCTCTGCGGCGATCTCCTCATATTCCAGCCCCTCACACACCAGCCGCAGCACCTCGATCTCCCGGGGGGTGAGCTGGGTGCTGCTGACCTGCCCCAGGCGGGTCTCCGGGGTGCGGTCCGGGTAGAGGCTTTCCCCCGCCATGGTGCGGTCCATCACCTCCAGCAGGCTCTCCGGGGACACATCCTTGTACCAGAAGCTCTCGGCCCCGGCGGCCTTTGCCCGTTTCAGGTAGCTTTCCTCCACCATGGAAGTAATGATGATGACTTTGGTCTCCGGGTACCGGGCCTTGATCTCTGCCGCCACGTCAATGCCGTCCCGGCTGCCCTTGGTGCACACATCCATCAGCACCAGATCCACGCTGTGCCGGGCGCACTGGGCCAGCGCCATTTCCGCTGTGCTCAGGGAGGCCACCCGGCGGTAGCGGCCGCTGTCCTCCACAAGGTGCTCCATGTTCTCCCGGGGCATCCGCTGGTCTTCCACGATCAAAACGCTGGTCATATCGTTTCCTCCTTTGGCAGGTTCACACACAGCCGGTAGCGGGGCCGGGCCTGCACCTCCATGGTGCCGCCCGCCTGCATCACCCGGCGCTGGATGGCGGTAAGCCCTCCGCCCGGCGTAATGGCGGGGTCTGCGGGGGGCGGGCCGTCGTTTTCAAACTGCCAGCGCTGGCCCCCGCCCTGCGGGGTGATGGTGATCTCCAACCGGTTGGCCCCGGCGTAGCGCACCGCGTTGGTGATGCACTCCCGGGCAATGGTCAGCAGCAGCTGCTGGTGCTGCCGGGGCATGGGCCCCTGCAGGGCCACCGTGACTCCCAGCTGGGCCGCGTCCTCCACAAACACGTCCCACTCGTTTTCCTCCGGCGGGGCCTCACTGTCCTTCCGGTACAGCTGCACCGCCTTGTTCATCTGTTCAAGGGAGGCTTCCAGCTCCGCCGGGTCCTTCCGCTGCAGCAGGCACTGCCGCACCGCCGTAAGGCCGTAGCCCATTTCATCGTGGAGCCGGGTCTTGAACTCCAGGATCTCTTTTTCCCGGGTCATCTCCTGCACGTTCTCCGACAGCCGGCGCAGCTCCCGGTTCATCCGCAGCAGCTCCTGATTCTGCCGCAGCAGCTCCTGCCGCTGGCGCTGCAGGTCTGTCACCTCCGAAAAGATGCACTCCACATGGGGGCGGACCCCCTCCCCGAACACGGTCTGCTCCGAGTAGAGCCAGCAGGTGCCGTCCGGCAGCACAAAAGACGGATTTTTGCCGTCCACCCTTCGGCCATGGGTGGGAGCCCACACCTGCTGGTGCAGCTCCTCCAGCGATTGCAGATCCCGGCCGGAGAGGGCACGGTAGACCCGGAACATCTGCCGGTTGCACAGCCGGATGATGCCGTCCGGGGTAAAGTAGCACACCGCCGCGGGCAGGTCGTCAAAGCCCTCCTTGATGGAGCCGCGGGTGATGTGGTCCGGGTGCAGCCACTGCTTCAGTTTGTTCCACATTCCGGGGCACCTCCTTCAAAGTGATCGTTCAGCACCCAGCTGCCCGGGGCCTCCTGCACAGCGGCGGGGCAGGCGGCTTTCAGGTCTGCCCCGGTCTCCACCGAAAGATAAAGGTTCAGCCGGTGATCCTTCCAGATGGCCCGCACAAACAGGGCATCCAGCTGCCCCAGCGCCCCCTCCACCACCGACTCGAACCGGCTGTAACAGGCCGCTGCCGCCTCTGCCGGAAGCCGGGCCTCGTGGGTCACCTCCATGGCGCACTCCACCCCGGCCAGCTCCAGGCTGCTGATGGATTCCTCCAGCGCGTACCGCAGCTCCGCCGAGGGCACATACCGGTGCTGCTGAGCCAGAAACATCAGGTTGGCACCCCGTTTCAGGTAAGCGCCCAGCACCGCCACCTGCCCCAGCAGCTGCCGCTTTTCTTCCTCCGGGGCCGCGCGGTACCGGGTCAGAAGCTGATCCATCCGGATGATCTGGGGGGCCAGCTGACGCTGCAGCAGATCGTACAGGCGGTTTTTCTCCCGCAGGGCGTTGATCTTGCGCTCCACCTCGTAGTTCTGCTGTTCCAGATAGTTGCGCTCTGCCAGCTCCGTTCGGTTCTCCTTCAGGCGCTCCATATTTTCCACCAGCTCGGTGATGTCTGTCTGCCACATCACATAACCGCCCTGCACCGGTGCGCTGCGCAGCAGGGTGTGCTCGTCCAGCTGCACCGTGCCATGCATGGCGGCCTGCAGCTCCCGGCGGTCCACCATGCGGCCGTTCTCGGAGCAGCAGTACACGTTGCCCTGCCGGTCCACCAGCTGCACCGCCAGAGAGGTGACGCGCAGCAGCTCCTCATAGCCGGTGTTGGACTGGATCAGGCCGCAACGCAGGCCCCCTTCCAGCGAAGCCGCCGTCATCAAGCAGTGGACGATGGTCATATCCCCCAGAAACTGCTTGATCAGGGGGATATGGAAGCCGTAAAGCACCGCGTACACCCCCAGCAGCACCATCGGAATGGCAGGCAGGGGCAGCCGCCGGAGGATCCGGGGGTTCCGGCTCTTGTGGGCGATGATCCCAAAGGCCAGCAGGATGCAGATCACGATCCACCCCACCACCAGACCGAAAAGCCAGCCGTACTGGTAGTTTTCGTTCCAGGGCTGCTGCAGCCGGAACACCTGCTGGTGCAGGTCGTTGGTCAGCACCAGCTCCAGCAGCACTGCCGAAGGCAGCCACAGCATTCTGGCCCAGGCAGACAGGCGGTAGCGCTCGGATCTGTCCACCGTCAGGACCAGCTGAACGCAGAGCACCGGTATCCCCAGCATGGGGGCATAGTAGAGGTACCCCAGCATCCGATCCATCCCCGGGGGAGTGTTCAGCTGGAACCGCAGGGTGCGCACAAGAATCCAGAACAGCATCAACAGATCCACGTTCAGCAGCAGCCGCCGCACCTGCGGATGCACCGTGCGGTTGTACAGGGAGATTCCCCACCCTGCGAACAGGCTCAGATACAGCAGGCTCCGGAGGATGCCGCAGGCTTCCTGCAGGCCGGAGGGCATCCCCTCCAGCGGGAGCACCCGGCACAGCCATGCCAGCAGCACCACGGTGCCCACCGCACAGCCTCTTTGAACCTGTTCCCGCTGCCTCTGCCCCATCATGCCAGCCTCCTTCTTTTGTGCCGTTCTCCGGTGGTTTTTCTCCATTATATCACATCCGTGCTGTAATTTACCAGAGAGCAGAGGGGAATGTACGAACCGACATTCTTTTTTGGGCTGGGATCCCAAAACCGGGTGGTCTCATAAACAAAAGACAGGCCTGCCCCACAGTGATGCGAAGCAGGCCTGTTTGGTTACAGAAAAGGATTCGGGTCGTTTCCTTGCAGGATCCGTGATTCTATGCTAAAATTTCTTTCAACACAGCCATAGAGCAGAAATGCTGCTGTCAGCATCGGCAGCCACAGGTTGGAGACGATGAGCAGGAATGACAAAGTGGCTGGCAGCAGAACAAACAGTGCAGCATAACCGATCAATGCGGCAACAGCCATCAGCGAGCACCCAAGGTTGCCCCGAAACAGCAGAAAGGCATTTTTGAGCAGTGCTGATACAGGGAGCTGTATCAGAGGGATCTGGATGGCAAGGTTCAGCGCAAAGCCCAGCAGGAAGATTATGGATATCACCAGAAACTCGACCTGAAACACGCTTTGGCCGCGGCGTACCGCCAGACTTAACCCTGCCAGATCCACAGCAAATAACGGGCCGAATACCGCCCCGAACAAAGCGGCCGGCAGGGTGTTGTTCTTCAGAGACTTTTTGTATTGGAAAGACCAAAAACCGGCCTCATCCCGCAGACAGCGCAAAATTGTATCCAGCAGGTTCATCCCGAAGACAGAGGCCAGAGCGCCGGTGACAACACAGGAAAGGATCAGCGGTCCCAGAGCACTGGATGGCAGGAACAGCATGATACAGAGTCCGTAGGGCAGAGCCGCCGCCGTGGCGATCAAGCCGGAACCCAGCAACTGCCAAAAGTCCCGCACAACGATCTCCAGGATACGGGCTAGCCCTTTTTTTCGCCGCTGTCCTTCCGGGTACAAAGCGCCGGTGGCGGGGTCTTTTTTGTAGATCTCAAAATGCTTCATGTTCATTCCTCACTAAAGTACCCTGATACCGCGTTGGCATCTGTTTATATAAAACATTATAAGTCATTCGGCTGGCCGGAGCGACATCACTGTATCAGGTTCGGTGTATTTTGAAGCATCTCCTGAATTTTTTCAACCCGCCATGCTGCTGCGGATGATATGATGAAAAGGGGCATGATCCGTCCCCGGTTAGGAGGAATATCAGATGAATTTGCCGTTGGTATTGGAAAAGAATACGACTCCGCAGAATTGGAATGCACGGCGGGAAGCGTTGCTCGCGTTGTTCCGCTCGCAGGAGTACGGCATCCGGCCGGAAGTTCCCTATGAACAGACCGAACGCCTGCGGTCAGAAGAGTATCTGCCAAAATGCAAAGCCATACGGCAGATCTGGGATATCTGTCTGAAAACGAAGCAGGGAAGTCTGGAATTCCCCGTGGTGCTGGTGCGTCCGGAGGGAACGCAGAAGGTCCCGGCAGTCCTGTTCCTTTGCAATCACGAAAAGACAGCCTCTCCCGGGCCGAAAATGGGGCCTGATCAGATGGAAAAACTGCTGGCCAATGCCCCGGAAGCGTGGCGCAAAGAGGCCATGAATTTTTTCCGGAATATGCCAGCCGGAAGCGGCGGGCCGTCGCTCATTGATATCGAACAGGAAACGGAGCAGGAATACTGGCCTGCTGAACAGATTGTACAATCGGGCCGGGCAGCCGTGACCTTCTATGCAAGTGCATTGCAGCCCGACGATGCTGCGCAGTATCCCGGCCCACTGGCAAAGCTTTTTGGGCTCAGTACAGATGCACTACCTGCCGATGCATGGGGGACCCTGGACATCTGGGCCTTTGGGATGAGCTGTGTGGTAGACCTGCTGGTAAAACACCCGGGCATCGACCCGGCCCGAATCTCGGTGGGTGGTTTCTCGCGCGGCGGCAAGGCGGCGCTTTGGTGTGCGGCACAGGATGAAAGGGTCTGCGGGGTCCTCGTCAATGATTCCGGCTGCTCTGGTGCTGCCGTGTCCCGTGGCAAGCATGGTGAGACGGTGGGTTCCATCACGGCAGCATTTCCCCATTGGTTCTGCAAAAATTATCAGAAGTATGCATGGAAAGAGGAGACCCTTCCCTTCGATCAGCACCAGCTGGTGGCCTGTGTGGCACCACGGCTGTGTTACATAACCAGCGGCTCTGAGGATCGGTGGAGCGACCCTGATGCAGAGTGGAATGGTGCAAAGAGCGCCAGTTGTGCCTGGGAGCTCTTCGGGGATGCTCCTCTGCCCAGCCAGCCGCCTGCCAATGACTCGGGATACCTGACCGGGCGAATTGGATACCACCGCCGCACCGGCGGCCACGATATTACCCGATGGGATTGGGCAATGTTTCTGCGTTTTTTGGATTTTCACAATGGCTGAAGTAATTTTTTGAACATAAAAACTGAATATTTTACTCCCTGAAATCCGGCAGATTTGGTATGCTCTCAGTAGAAGAAGGTTCTGTTCTCAAAAGAGGAGGAAATATTATGAAGAAAAAGATCAACCGGCGCGATTTTCTTAAAGTCATGGGTGTTGTTGGCATGACGGCATCTCTGGCCGCCTGTGGGGACTCCGGTTCCAGCAGCGCGGCTGCCAGTTCTACCGCTGGCGGCGATGACGGCGTGATCACCATCTCTTACTGGACCACGGACCGTCACGATCAGGCGTATCTGACTCCGCTGATCGAAGAATACAACAAGACCAATTCGGACAACATTTATATCGACTACCAGGTCTATGCCGACAACTATTCTCAGATGCTGGATCTCGCCTTCAGCACCGACACTGCACCGGATGTGTTCAAGCTCAGTGGAACGGACCCGCTGGAGGTACAGGTGGACGAAAAGAAGATGCTGCTGGATCTCTCTCCGTATATGACGGAGGAGTACAAGGCACGTTTCTGGGATGGCGCTTTTGTGCAGGGCATCAACTCCTGGGGCGACGGGATCTACTCCCTGCCCTTTACCGCATCTGCCTGTCGCCTGTTTTACAACCAGGATCTGCTGGATCGGGTGGGCATTTCTGCTCCTCCCAAGACCCTGAAGGAGCTGGTGGATGATGCTACGCTGGTAACCAAGCAGCTGAGCGGCGAAGGGATCTACGGCATTGCCGGCAACTATAAATCCGCAATGAGCGCAGTGATGCGTTCCATCGATCCGGTGGTTCAGGTCAGCGGCGGCACCTGCTATGGCTTTGACTTCAAGAACGGCAAGTACGATTTCAGCAGCTACAGAGAAGTCCTGCAGCTGTTCCGTGAAATGTACTCCACCGGTGTGGCATTCCCCGGCAGCGAGTCTCTGGACATTGACCCCCTGCGCACCCAGTTTGCAGCAGGCAACATTGCCTTCTATTTCTCCTTGAGCCATGCAGAGCCCGGCGTTTACCAGAGCCAGTTTCCCACGGATATCAACTGGAACTGCTGCCAGATCCCCAGCCTGTCCGGAAATACGGACGGTGTGCAGAACCTGTGGTTTGGCGGCTCCGATAAGGCGATCAATGCCTCCACAAAGCACCCGGATGAAGCATGGAAAGTCATGGAATTCCTCCACAGCGATGAGGTCATGGGGCCCTATTATACCGCCGGTCTCGGCACTGTCATGATCAAGAGCGCCGTGGAAGGTGCAGAACCGCCGGCCTCCATTGAGACCATGCCGGATCTGGCCATTGGGGCAAATGATCAGAACTGGCCGATCCGCCCCGCCATTTCCATCGAGGGCGAGGATTACTCCACCGTGGCGGTTCAGTGCATTTTTGGTCTAAAGGACATTGATCAGGCCATCAGCGAGCTGAACGATCGGTACAACAACGCCTATGATAAGTCGGTTGCCGATGGGGCAAAGCGTATCGTTTATCCCAACTTTACCGCAAAGAATCAGGACACTTCCGTTTGATAACAGATGCCCGCGTGCATCGGAACTTAAACTGAACTCCGCTCCCATTTGATCCATATATGTGAAGCACCAATAGAGGAACCCGGCTTCGGGTCCCTCTATTGGTGCTTCTGAGAAGAAAGAAGCTGTATGAACAATCACACGCATCATCACAATGGTTCGATCGTTCTGAAGGTCACTGCCACCATCACCGTGATCTTTCTGGTTGCCATCACCCTGAATCAGATCATCCTGAACCGCCATATCAACGACACGATCGAGGAGAATATGGAAGAGACCGTTCTGCGAACAGCGGAACAGACAGAGAACTATCTGTCCACCCGCGTTAGCGGGAGCATCGAGCGGCTGCTTTATTTTAAGGCTGAATCGGGGCTGGACAGCATTTTGGCAAATTACTTTGCAAACCCCAATGCGGCAGCCTACAGCGTGGCAATGTCCAATCTCGCTGCACCCCTATCCACAAAAAAGGTGTCCGACAGTCTGATCAGCGATCTGTATCTCTACACGGATTATGGTGCATTTACGGACGGCAGCACCCTGTTGACTCCGGGGTTTTCACTGGAAAAAGTTGCGCTGTGGTCCGAGATCCGGGAAGGAAATTCATTTCTGGAGTTCTGCACCGTCCGCAATGACGAGATCTTCCGCTCCCGGAAATGGGTGGTACCAGTGCTCTATCGATTCAGTATCTCCTCAGCGCAGGTGTATTCTGCCACCCGGAAATGCATTTTAGTGGTAAATCTGGACTGTAAGGAGATTCAGGCACTGATCCGAAAAATCGTTCCCGAAGCGGAATCGGCGATCCTTGTGCTGGATCAGGAAGGCAACCCCGTGACCTGTGTGAATGCCGCAGCGGAAGAGTTGATGAGGGAACCGGAGCTGTTGAGTCGGCTGACCGCCGCAAAAAATACAGTTTTGGATGTTAGATTAGACGGAAAAAGGTATTACGGTGTCGCCCGCAAGGTATCGGTAACACCGTGGACCATCGTGTGTCTGCAGGCATCTACCACAGCACGGGAAGAATCCCGATCCTATCTGCAGCTGCTGCTTGTGGAAGGCGGGACACTGATCATGGTAACAGGGATAGTGTGCCTGCTGATGCTCCATTGGTTCACAGCCCCCTTGCGGGAGTTGATCAATTGCCAGAATGTGAGGCAGGAGTTCTGCTATGAAGGCAACGATGAGATCGCATTGCTGACAAAAAGCTACAACCAGATGCTCCGGAGCAGCAATGAGATGCTGGACAGGGAGAAGCAATACAGCCACCAGCTCGAGGAAAAGAATGATGCCATTGAACTGGAGCAACGGCTGAAACGCCGAGCGGAACTGCAGGCTTTGCAGGCCCAGATCAACCCGCATTTTTTGTATAACACGCTGGACTCCATCCGGTGGAAGGCAGAGGCCGCAGGAGCGGAGGACATCAGCCAGATGGTGCGTGATCTGGCAAATTTTTTCCGCATCGGCCTCAGCCGGGGGCGGGAGATCATTCCGCTGGAGCAAGAGATCTGCCATGTGCGCAGTTATCTAGACATCCAGAAGATGCGGTATGGCGATCGATTGGATT
>OLPT01001557.1_pt1 | contig 13710 bp, 8 predicted proteins | sample 1673051 | NCBI WGS metagenome assembly OLPT01 (sample SAMEA3136750, study PRJEB25190) | human gut metagenome | biome: human gut; feature: human-associated habitat; material: faeces | place: Austria | collected 2013
GCTGCTGCAGTTCGGGGCACTGTTCAGCCTGCTGCGCTGGTTCGGGCAGCTGCTGGCACTTCGAAATAAGGATTATGAGATTGAAAAGGTACATCAGTTTGTAAAAGATAACTATGATGAATATGATGGTCATGCGGCAGATAAGGCAATTGATGCTATTTTATTAAAAAAGTAGAAAAAGAAATGACAGAGGATTGAAACCAAAAATCCTTTGTCATTTTTGATTTTCTAATGTATCTTAATATATAATTCATAAAGTTGATGTGGAATACAGATGAGATTATGGTATAATTATAGTAATGTGCATAAATTATTAAAAAGGAGAAGAAAAGATGCAGATGAAAAAACAATTAAAACGTATTTTAGCGTTTGTTATGGCGTTCACTTTCATAGTGTCTACACAGGTACACGCCGCAGATGGCGAAAGTAGCGCACTGATGGATATCAAATCTGATGGATATGAGATTCAGATTGCTGATTCCGCCAGTATCACATATACTGGTAAAGAAGTCACACCGGCGATTAAAGTTGTGAGAACAGATGAATCAAAAGAAGAAACAGTTCTTGATGAGAACAAATATGAGACTGCATATTCTGATAATGTGAATGCAGGAACTGCCAAAGTTACTGTAAAGGGAAAGGAAAATGAAGGCGTTACCGGAGAATTAACAAAAGAATTTACAATTTCTCCGGCATCTTTGAAAGATGCAGCGGTTACAGTGGCAAACAAGTCAGCTACATACACAGGAACAGCCGTGAAGCCTGCAGTTACAGTAGAACTTGGTGGTAAAGTGTTAAAAGAAAATACCGATTATAAAGTGTCTTATGCGAATAATAAGAATGTCGGAACTGCGGAGATAACCGTAACCGGAATCGGTAATTATACAGATACTGCCAAAGCGACATTTTCGATTGTAGTTGGAACTTCTGATATCAAGACAAGTTCTGTATACAATAAGGTTAGTCTTTCGTGGGGAAAGGTTACAGGAGCTTCCGGATACAAAATCTACCGCAGTACATCAAAAGACAGTGGATATAAAGCGATAAAAACAGTTAAATCCGGAGCAACAGTAAATTATAATGATACGAAGGTTACTTTTAATCAGACGTATTATTATAAAGTGCGTGCATATCGTATAGTTGGAGATAAAGCAGTATTTGGAGAGTATTCACCAGTTTCGAAGCAGAAAGTAAAAGTAGGAACTTCTTCAGTAAAGCGTACTGCATCTGCATCTACGACATCTTACAATGCAGTTACTGTAAAGTGGAGTAAAGTCAATGGTGCAAATGGCTATAAAGTATATAGAAGTACATCTGTAAATGGAACTTACAAGGCATTAAAAGTTATAGCAAATGCAACCTCATATACAGATAAGACAACAACATGTGGAACTACTTATTACTATAAGGTGCGTGCATATCGTCTTTCAGGAAAGACAAAATGTTACGGTGATTTATCAAAAGCAAAATCCGGTCGTGCACTTCCGGGAACAACAAAGATTAAGGCAAGTTCTGAGTGCTTTCAGACAAAGGTTAATTTAAAGTGGGTAAAAGTATATGGCGCGAGTGGATATGAGATTTACAGATCTACGTCAAAATCAGGGAAATATACACTTGTAAAGAATATTAAAAGTGGACGTACTGTAAAATGGACTAATTCGGGCCTGAAAAAAGGACAGTATTATTACTATAAGATTCGTGCATATCGTACAGTAAATGGCAAGAAATTATATGGCGGATATTCTAATCGTTTCCGTAAAGGAACGGCAGGATGGAAATATATAAACGGATTAAAATTATATTATGATGCACAGGGAAAACTTGTAAAAGATGTCAGCAAGATTATCGGAAAGCAGTCTTCTTATGTAATCAAAGTTAATAAAAAGATGAATGTTGTTACTGTTTATGCAAAAGACGGAGATAACGGCTATATTATTCCGGTAAAATCATTTGTATGTTCAGGCGGTGCGGCAACACCGGTAGGTACATTCTATACACCGGCAAAATATCGCTGGCAGACATTGATGGGACCATGCTATGGACAGTGGTGTACAAGAATTCATGGCGGTGTATTATTCCATTCTGTGTTCTACAGTACAAGAAGCAATTCTACATTAAGTGTGAATGCTTATAATAAACTGGGAACAACCTGTTCGCATGGATGTGTAAGATTAAGAGCGGGAGATGCAAAATGGATTTATGATAACTGCCGGTTGAGAACAAAGGTAATTATTTATAACAGCTCTTCGGTTGGTCCGTTTGGAAAACCGAAAGCAGCAAAACTTGCATCATGGCATACATGGGATCCGACAGATCCGACAGCAAGAAACAAATGTAAAGCTCGTGGATGCCACTAAAAGAATCAAAGAAGAATATGAAAATGGCTACAGACTATTGAAAGTTTGTAGCCATTTATATTATAATACAAAAGTATGTGCAGAATCATTTCTAATGAGAAATAATTATAGAAATAACAGGAGATGCTTTATGAACGAAATAAGATATGAAATAATTATCACATTTCTTGAAAATGCAGATAAATTAAAGAAAACGGTACAAAGCTGTGAAAATCAGATATTAGAGAATGACAGAATTATAATTGTTGGAACCGGTAATCTGGAACAGATAAAATCATTAAAAGAGATTAAGAAATATAAAAAACAGATTACATTCAAACAGGCAGCCACCGTTGCGGATGCTTATAATGAATGTGTGAGAGAAAGTGAGTCACAGTATACAATTTTCATGAAAGAAGGAGACTGGCTGGGTGAAGGGTTTCTGAAACATGCAGCCAGTGTAATGGAAGATGAAAAAGAACAGCAGATAGAAGAACCGGAAGCGGAATCAGAGTCACAAATTGAATCAGAGGATGAACATGAGGAAGAACATAAGACGAAAGGTGTAGTATTACAGAACGAAATCATGAATCCGGGAGAAGTATCTGTTCTGCTCCCTGTACAGTATTGTGATAATCTGCTGGTTTCTGAAAAGCCTAAAAAACATATTTTAAGTAAAAAAGTAATTAAAGGAACTTATGGAGTAGATATTACAAAGAATTACTGGGCACTGCAAACTGCTTTGCCAGGTGCGGTAATACGGACAGCATGTTTAAAAACATATACCTTTAATACTGAAATCATGTTTGAATATGACACGGATGTGTTGCTGCGCATTTTGAATAATGAAAAAAAATATCTGGTAACAGACAGGGCAGAGTATTATTATTTTGATCCGAAGGAAAATCAGGTATTATATCACATTCCTGCGCATTATTCACAGTGGTATGAAGAATCCGCAGAAAAATATTTATTGCCATTATTAAGGGATTCGGAAGATAGCCTGTTTATACAAAATTATGCGGTATATTATGTTCTGAACCGTTTCTTATGTAATCTTGATAATCGCAATAAAAAACAGCTTCTTGGAAAGAAGTTTGATAAATACTTAGAGGTAGTAAAAGAAATTTTCGGATTTGTTGATGATTATTATCTTACGAATCAGGACCTACATAAGTATTTATCGAAGAATCCGCAGATTTTATGTATGTTCCTTCGAATCAAATATGGAATTGATAATGTGAAATATGAGTATCGACAGGAGATTGATCCGGAGACAGAGGAAAAGGATCTTGTGATGTACTTTAATGGAAATCGTATTTCTTCTGTAAACAGTCATTATTTTTCAATCGGAATGATGAATTATGTAGATGGAAAAGTCTGGCTGGATGGTTCTCTGATCAGCATATTTGCGCAAGGGGGAATTGATTTTTATGCTGAATTTAACGGAAAGATGATAAAGGTAGAGGATACAGATTCTTATTCCCTTACAAAATATTTTGGAGTTCCGGCTTACAGAAGAATTACTTATCATCTGGAATTGCCGTTGAATCCAAATAAGAAAAATCAGGCAGTACGGTTTTATGCAAAAGATAAAAATGACAAATATCAGTTGAGAATTACATTTTCGGATCACTGGGCGAAATTAAGTAAAATACCAAGATATTCCTACTGGCATTTTAATAAATATTTATGCCATCATGCGGAAAATTCGATTGTATTTAAAAAAGCAAATATTGTAAATGTTTTGAAAAGAGAGATACAGTTCCAGTTGAATCTGCTGAAGATCAACTCTAAATACAGCCGCCATGCATTGGTGCTCCGGTGGTTATATTGGATTACAAGACCATATTTTAAAAAGAAAAAAATCTGGTTGATGTTAGACAAATTATACAAAGGAGGAGACAGTTGCGAATATCTGTACCGCTATTCGGCAAAATTAGAAGATGGTGTTACAAGATATTATGTAATTGATAAGAAAACGCCGGATTATAAAAAATTGAAAAAAGACGGATATAAGCCATTGGCAACAAATTCGCTGATGCATCAGCTTGCATTTTTAAATGCAGATCTTGTATTGATCACAAATTCACATTTGTTCCCGTTTAATGGATTCCGTAAAGAAAAGTCCAAATATTTCAGAGGACTTTGCAATTTTTCATCTATGTGTCTGCAGCACGGATTATCTGTGCAGAAGTGTGCAATGGCACAGAGAAGGATTATTGATAATACGACAGGATATTTCCTGGCATCGAAATATGAATATGAAAATCTCTCCAAACATGCATATGGATATCAGAATTTTGATGTGTTGAAATTAACAGGAATCGGACGATATGATGGATTGATCAGTAATGATCAGAAACAGATTTTGCTTTCACCAACCTGGAGAATGTACAATGCACTTCCGGTAACAACGAGTGAAGGTGATCAGAGGGGATATAATCCGGAGTTTAAAAACTCTACATATTATCAGGTGTATAATAATCTGATCAATCATAAACGATTGATTGACTGTGCAAAGAAGACTGGATATAAGATTAAATTCTTACTGCATCCGATTTTGAGTTCACAGGCAGATGATTTTACACCGAATGAAGAAGTAGAAGTAATTCCATCTGTTGGAGATTTAAGCTATGAAAAGATATTGACAGAATCTAGTTTGATGGTTACGGATTATTCAGGAGTTCAGTTTGATTTCGCTTACATGAGAAAGCCGATTGTTTATTTCCACCCGGAAGAACTGCCACCACATTACGAAGATGGAATCTTCTTCTACGATACAATGGGATTCGGTGAGATTTGCACGAAGACAGAACAGCTTGTGGACCTGCTGTGTGAATATATGCAAAACAATTGTGTTATGAAAGAAAAGTATGTAAAGCGCGCAGATGATTTCTTTGTATATAAAGATCATAATAACTGTAAGAGAATTTACAAAGAGATAATGAAGAGTCAGAAACAGATTGATATAGACAAAATGCGAAAGTAACAGGTGTGTATTATGAAAAAACATTATTTTGCATATGAAATGTTCTCAAAATACAGGGGAGCAATTATGGGAATACAGATTTTATTGATTGTGTTTTTCCATTTTACAGAAGATTGCAAGGGATATAACGTCAGATATTCTGGTATAGTTTACTGGTTTTATAATTATGTTAAAAGTTCCGGAGTAGATATATTTCTTCTGGTATCAGGTTTAGGACTTTATTATTCCTGGAAGAAGAGGGCAGAGCTGAAATCGTTTTATCAGAGGAGATTTGTAAAAATACTGATTCCATATTTTCTGGTTGCGGTACCGGCATGGATATGGCTGGATCTGATTGAAGAACATAATGGATTAGTAAAGATGTTTTCGGATCTATTTTTTCTTACATTCTTTGTTGGAGAAAATAAATGGTTCTGGTATATATTATTATGTGGTTTTTGTTACCTTATTTTTCCATATATATTCGATGTGATTGAGAAAGTCCGGGATCATACAGAAGCAAAGATGCGTGTACTTGTATTGTGTCTGACAGCTACAATTGTTACAATGATGCTGCAATTGTATGCAAAAGATCTGTATATGAATATTAGTATTGCAACAAAGAGAGTTCCGGCATTTATAATCGGTGTATATATTGGAAAATTAGCCTGGGAAAAGAAGGGAAAACCCATATGGATCGTTTGGTTACAGCTGATACTTTTATGTTGGATGATGATTCCATTGCAGCTATATAACAAAAAGATAATGGGAGTATATTTACTGGCATTGATGAATTTGACAATCTGCGAGATTCTAATGTTGCTCTGTGAATGGACAGAGAATAAATCTTCTGTGATTTTAAAGTTGAGAAATGGTATTTTGGCAATATTAAACTGGTTTGGTAAATATACAATAGAGATTTATCTGATACATGTTGCATTCAGAAAAGTATTTAAGACTTTGGATTATCCGACATATCGATTAAAATATGAAGGAAGTATGCTTTTAATTTCATTTGTTCTTGCAGTTGCTTTGAAGTATTTGGATCTTTTCATAGAGAAAAGAGTACTTCTGAGTTTACAAAAAAATTAGCTTGAGAATTACGAAAGACTTTTTGACGAAAATTAATTGTCCAAAAAGTCTTTTTTGTCATAGCATCCGGAGGAAACTGCCATTGGCAGGTTCTGTAGGTTATAACCACAAAATGAGAATAAAAATATGTTAGAATATACTAACAGAAAATATATAGAGGGTTTGTGTTAAAATGCTACAATGGATGTTTTAGGAGAAAGGAAAAGTGGAATGAGTAATTATAAAAAAATATTTTGTATGAGTGTTTATAAAATAATTACGATTATAACATTTTGCGTGTTGTTGATGATAGGGAGTGGAACGATTTTTCATGCTCATAACAGTGTGTTTATGTCTGTTTTACAGCCAGCGGTAAGGATAGCATTTTTAATAATATTAATTTTGACGGTTATAGGCAGTTATGTTTTATTGTTTCGTTTTTTTCAAAATGCTTCAAAAAAGTCAATTATAATAGCTACGCTGATAATTGTATTCATGATGTTACTTGTGTATGGAATAATTCTGTATAATATTCAGCCATTTGCTTCATCGGATGCTTATAATGTACAGGATCTTGCACTTTATTTGGCGAAGACCGGGAAACACCGAGTGTCTGCGGATGCGCCTCATGCAATGGAATATTTTGGATATTATGCTAATAATTATTTTTTAACAATTTTATTAGCAAAATATTTCAGGATTTTGTTGTGGCTTGGAATTCAGGATATATATATTCCATTATATATATTAACAATTGGAGGGATGCTTGTTGGAACAATGTTCTTGTATTTGACAGGAGTATATGTGAAGGGAATTCGTGGTGGAGCAGAGATTTTGGCACTTTGTGCAGGTAATCCACTATATTATATATTGCCGCTGTGGGCATATACAAATGCACTTTCAGTACCATTTACTGCTGCTACAGTATACTTTGCTATTCGTCTGTTGCATGAAAAGGGAAGAAAGGGCAGAGGTATATCTGCAGCTTTATTTGCAGGAAGTCTTGCAGTTGGATATTATATACGACCGACCGTTGTGATACCGGCCATTGCTTTTTTAATATGCCTTATTGTAGAGCTGATTGCAGGAAAACGTCAGTGGAAAGAGGTAGGAGAATGTGTTGGAATTGTAATCGTGGTTTTAGCGATTACAATAGGTGGAATTTCAAAGATAAATCACAGATATTTTTCGGAGGTATCTGATCAGAATATTCCAATTACACACTGGATGATGATGGCATCTCATGGAACTGGTGAACTTGATATTGCAGATTATAAATATACGATACAGTTTCCGTCAAAAGAGGAGAAACAGAAGGCTGATTTAAAGCGGTTAAAAGAGAATTATGAAGCATATTCGCTATCGGAGCTGTTTGATTTTATAAATAAAAAATTAGATATTTCCTGGTGCTATGCTGATGGAAATGATCTTTTGGAAAAGGTTTCACAGAACCGGAAAAATACAGTTATTTACAACTGGATTCTTGGAAGTAAATCGGATTTATTCCGAACATATTGTTATGCTTTTCGTATTGCGAATATAGGGATGGTTCTGCTTGTATTATGGAAGATGCTGAAAAAAAGAAATCAGGATGTAAATCAGGTGTTTTATACATTATCATTTTTAGGTGGCGTATGTTTTTACAGTATATGGGAAATAAAAGCGTCTTATGGAATGCCATTTCTTATGTTTCTTTTGCTCCTTGGAAGTTATGGAATGGAATATTTAGCAGAGCAGATGAAAGAAAAAAAGAAAAAATGTATTTGTATAAATGAGGGAGGCAAAAACTTCTGGCAGAAAACAACAATAATTATATTTATCGTGAGTGTTTCAGTAATGATGTATGCAGAAATCAGTCAGTCTGTAACGGTACATAAAGAATGGGAAGTCCATTGTGCAGATATAGGATCTGTAAGAAAAATAAAAGGATATCAGAAACGATTCCGTCTGGAGCAGATTTTTTATGCGGACAGACCATATAACAGAATCGTTCTCATGGCTGGCGCAAAGGGAAAAGCCAAAGAGAATAATGCAAGTATATATGTGAAATTGACGGACACTTCCGGAAAATTGTTATATCGTGGAGAAATTGCAGCAAAAAATCTTTCCAGGCAGCAGGAAGTTGTATTAAAAATTCCGAAAGTTTCACCAGAAGGTAAAAGAAAATATAAATTAACAATATGGAAGAAAAATGAGTACGCTGGAAATTTAAATATCTGGAAACGGAAAGAAGGTGTGCTCCATAGTTATAAAGGAGTGATGAAAATTTCCGGCGATAAAATGAAGTCAAAGCTGTATCTGGGTGTTTATCTGGAAAAGCAGGAAGCATGGTGTTCTGGAAGAACGGCTTTTGTGATATGCTTATGTTTTTGCGTGCTTGCATCTATGGTATTTTTGTGTTGCCCGGAAACATGCCTGAATAAAGTGAAAGAAAACGGATAATGTTAAATGATTTAGGAGAAAAAGATTATGTCTGGAAACCGACCCATAAATTAGAAAAACCTGAACATCCAAATGGATTGAGTTATTATAATTCATATATTTATTAAGATGTTACTATTAATGTAATAAAAAGGGTGCGGAACGATTAAGTCGCTCCCTTTTCCACAATTTCTGAAGATAATATTAAGAATTGTTGAAGCTTTACAGAAGATGGACATATAAATGGAAAAAGTGTGCTAGACTATGAAAAGAACAAATCATAGAGGTATAAAATACGAGAGTAGAAAGATATGCATACTTTTAGAATGAAATTACAATTGAATCTATATAAAGCCGTTATGGCATTGACTTTATTTTTTATTGTATTTATAGAAGCAGGGACAATCGTGACAGCACAAAGCCAGGTGTTTGCAGATATTTTGTCACCGGTAATGCGGTTGCTGCTTCCAATTCTTATTGCATTGTTGCTTGGCAGTTCTCTGCTCATCCTTTTCAGATGTTTGGACAAGATGGGAAAAAAGGGACTCTGGATATACACGGGTATATTATTTGTGATATTATTAGCTGGTTTCGGAGTTATTCTTAGTAATTTTTTTCCATTTTCGTCTACAGATGCATATAACATGCAGGATATGGCAATGTATCTCGCAAAGACAGGAGAAAAGCCGATTTCTAATACAGCACCGCATGCATCTTATTTCGGAATGTTTTCCAATAATTATTTCCTGACTGTTATATTTGCAAAATTTATCAATATGTTGTCCCGTGCCGGTATCACAGAAGTACAGTTTGCTCTGTTAGCTTTATCTGTGGCAGGAATGATTATTGCGACAATATTTTTATATTTGACAGGAATTCGTATCGGAGGTTTAAAAGGCGGAGCGAAAATTCTGACATTATGTGTGTTGAATCCGATTTATTATATTTTGCCAATGTGGATATATACCTGCTCATTTTCCATCCCTTTTACGGCGGCAGTAATCTATTTCGGAGTCAGACTTTTGAAAGAAGAGTCATGGAAAGACAGAGTTATTTCTGCAATATTGTTTGCTGTATTCGGAATAACCGGTTATTATATCCGTCCAACGGTAGTGATCCCGATGATTGCATTTGTTTTCTGTTATATTTTGGATCATCTTATTGGAAAAAAGAAAATAAAAGAAAGTATACAGAGCTTTGGAATCGTACTGCTTATAGGAATTGTAGTTTCGCATGGCATATCGGGATTAAACCAGTCGTATTTTGAAACAGTCTCAGCACAGAATTATCCAATTACACATTGGTTAATGATGGCGTCACATGGAGACGGAGAGCACAATAAAGAAGATTATGCTTATACACATCAGTTCAGGACAAAAGAAGAGAAAACACAGGCGACAGTTGACCGGATGATAAAAAATTATAAAAGTTACAGTTTCAGTGAACTGATGGCTTTTGAACAGAAGAAACTTATGGTTTCGTGGTGTTATGCGGATGGAGGAGACCTGATAGAAAAAATTTCGCAGGATCAGAAGAATACACCGCTGTACACATGGATATTAGGAAGCAGATTCGATCTGTTCCGGGCATACTGCTATGGATTCAGGATCTCTAATATGGCTTTTCTGTGTCTGGCATTATGGAGACTGCTGAAAAGGAAAAAAGAAGATATCCTTCAGGTATTCTGGGCAGTATCTATATTAGGTGGAATTCTTTTTTATTGTATCTGGGAAATAAAAAGCTCTTACGGTATGCCATTTGTGATGCTGTTTCTATTATTGGGAATGGCAGGGATTGATGAGAGTAAGGAAAAGTTATTTCAGAAAAGGAATGAGAAATATGCATATAAATGTGGCGGACAGAACTGGTGCTTCTTGTGTGTGTGATCTGTATCTGCCTTGTAAGTGGAGAACAGATGAGAAAATCTAAAATTCCTGTGTATCAGTGGAGTGTGCACTGTATTAATGGAACATCTGCAAAGAAGATGGAAGATGTAGGAAAAACAGTCCATATAAATCAGAAGTTTGAGGCATTACATTCATTTAACAGAATTGGATTGATCGTAAGTGCCGGAGACCGTGCAAAAGAGTTTAATGATATTTTGCAGGTACAATTAACAGATGAGAAGGGAAACCGGATTTACCGAGGAAAAATACAGGCTGATAAGGTGGGAGAGCATGGAAGTGTCATACTTAAATTTCCAAAAGTAACACCAACAAAAGAGAATAAGGATTATCATTTACGAATCTGGAATAAAAAACCTCATAAAGGCAAATTACGGGTGTGGTATAGAAAAGAGTTTTATATGCACAGTTATAAAGGAAAATTGGAAGTAGATGGAAGGAATCATTTTGAAAATTTGTATCTGCAAGTGTATAAAGAGACAAAAGAGCCGTGGTGTGACAAAAAACAGATGCTGGTAATAGCAGGAATCTTTTTACTGTGGACAGCAATTGTTCTGGTAATAATACCAAAAAAACGCTGCAATGAAAATGTTGAGAGAGGAGAGCGATAGCAGATGAAGGCAGAAACAAATATGGAGAACAATATAGAAATAAAGAATATCAGAGAGAAAACACCAACTCTTTATATTGTAATTCCGTGTTACAATGAAGAGGAAGTACTGCCGATTACCAGTAAGCAGTTTCTGGCAAAGATTCAGCAGTTAGTAATAGAAGAAAAGATTACAGATGACAGCCGGATATTATTTGTAAATGATGGATCAAAAGATTCAACATGGGATATTATCCGGAAACTCTCAGCAGAAGATCTGCATTATATTGGAATCTGCCAGAGCCGGAACCGAGGACATCAGAATGCTGTACTGGCAGGTCTTATGGAAGCAAAAGACCAGTGTGATATTACAATTTCGATTGATTGCGACGGACAAGATGATATTAACGCCATGGATCGTATGGTAGATGCGTATCTGGATGGCTGTGAAGTTGTGTATGGCGTACGTTCAAAACGAGATACGGATACAGTTTTTAAGCGGTTTACGGCAGAAGGGTTTTATAAGTTATTAAACTGGATGGGAGCAGAGGTTGTTTATAATCATGCAGATTATCGCCTGATTTCCAGTCGTGTATTACAGGAATTTGCGAATTATAAAGAAGTAAACATTTTCCTTCGTGGCATGGTTCCACTTGTTGGTTTTAAAAGTACGTCTGTATATTATGAAAGAGCAGAGCGTATCGCCGGAGAAAGCCATTATCCGTTAAAGAAAATGCTTGCGCTTGCATTTGATGGAATTACCAGTCTGTCAGTAAAACCGATTCGTTTGATTACTTCCTTTGGGTTGCTTGTTGCAAGTCTGAGTTTTATCGGAATCCTTTGGGCAGTGATCGGTGCGCTGGTTGGAGAGACGGCACCGGGATGGGCGAGTGTAACCTGTATTGTATGTTTTATCGGAGGAATCCAGATGTTATTTCTTGGTGTGATCGGAGAATATATTGGAAAGATTTATCTGGAGACTAAGCATCGCCCACGTTACATTATCAGTGAGCGTACTTACAAAGATACAGATGCCAAGCAGGATATGGGAACTGATAAAAAGTAAAATGAGAGAAAATAAAAGGCAATAGAAAAAGGAAACAAAAGAGGGAAGAACGAAAATAAGATGAAGAAAGTAATTGATTGGGTAACAATAAAATTTTTGATCGTTGGAGTGATCAATACACTGGTGGGATCAGCGGTAATGTTTTTGCTGTATAATGGATTCCATACCGGATACTGGATTGCTTCCGCGTGCAATTATATTATAGGAAGTATTGTAAGTTATTTTCTGAATAAATATTTTACGTTCCGTAGTAAAGAAAAATCACTTCGCGAAGTGATAACATTTGCTGTAAATATTGTAATTTGTTATGTTCTGGCATATGGTATCGCAAAGCCATGTGTATATCAGATCTTCAGCGGATATGGCACAAAGATACAAGATAATATTGCCATGTTTGCGGGAATGTGTCTGTTTGTGGGACTGAATTATTTTGGACAGAGATTTGTAGTTTTTAAAGGTGGAAAAGAATAAATTCCACCTTTTTCCTATAATTAAAATATTTTATAGAAAATGCCAATACAGCTTCCTGAAATTTGACAATAACCGCATTGTTACGGTATTCTGTTTTAGTAAAGCTATTATCTGAAAGAAATTGTTAGAAATAGTTTCTGCAGATGATTTGGGTGTAGGGAAATAGAACAGGAGATAATAAATATGAAGAAACGGAATATACTTGTAGCAATGATGACAGCACTGGCACTTTGTGTGACCGCAGTTCCGGCATCTGTATATGCGCAGGATGCGACGGCAGAAACAACAGTAACACAGGAAACGGAAAATACAGAAGCTTCTAATGTGAACGGAGCAGACGATCCGGGAGCCGGAAGATTAGCCGGACATATTGCACCGGAATTTTTTGGTGAACAGTCAATGGCAAGAACAACGGCGAATTATGAGCATGCAGATAAGTTCAAGAGCGGTTATACAATTCAGACCGGAGTCGATGTATCCAAATGGAATGGAAAGATTGACTGGGGCAAAGCGAAAAAAGCCGGAGTTCAGTTTGCGCTGGTGCGTATGGCTTACCGCGGATATAGCTCTGCCGGATCCATGGGAATCGATAAAAAAGGTGTGACAAATCTGAAAAACGCGCTTGCAGCAGGAATTCCTGTAGGGGCATACATATTTTCACAGGCAACGACGGAAGCAGAGGCAAAAGCAGAAGCAGATCTTCTGATTTCCCAGGTAAAAGGATATAAGATTACACTGCCACTGGTGATGGATTTTGAATATTTCAGTGATAGCGGGAAGAATGAAGGACGCCTCTATGATGCCAAATTAAGCAAATCAAAGGCAACTGCCATATGCAATGCATTTTGCGCGAGAGTGGCATCTAAAGGCTACACACCGAT
>OLPT01001560.1_pt1 | contig 13696 bp, 10 predicted proteins | sample 1673051 | NCBI WGS metagenome assembly OLPT01 (sample SAMEA3136750, study PRJEB25190) | human gut metagenome | biome: human gut; feature: human-associated habitat; material: faeces | place: Austria | collected 2013
TGATGCGCTCCAGCCTGCTGGACGTCATGGGTCAGGACTACATGCGCACCGCCCGCGCCAAGGGCGTTTCCAGTGTGAAGATCCTCTTCAAGCACGCGCTGCGCAACGCGATCCTGCCTGTCATCACTTATGTCGGCCCCATGCTGGCAGGCCTGATGACCGGTTCTTTCGTCGTGGAGAAGATCTTCTCCATCCCGGGTCTGGGCCGCGACTTCGTGTCCGCCATCACGAACCGTGACTACATGATGATCATGGGCACCACGATCCTGCTGGCGACCCTCGTCATCGTTGCGAACGTCGTTGTTGACATCCTGTATAAGATCATCGACCCGCGCATCAAGCTGAAGTAAGGAGGAGCAGACACATGGAAAATCTGAAAAAGAATCCGTTGAGCCTGCAACTCAACGTTGAGGACTTTGCCCCCGCGTCCAACGACGAGAAGAAAAGCCTTGTCGTCATGCGCGAGAGCGTCAACTTCTGGAAGGACGGCATGCGCCGTCTGCGCAAAAACAAGATCGCCATGGTCAGCCTGGTCGTCATCCTGCTGATCGCCTTCATGGCCTATGTTCTGCCCAGCCTCTGGCCCTACAGCTATGAGCAGCAGATCAAGGGCAGCAACAACCTGGCCCCGTTTGAGTATTCTGCCGCCGAGCAGAAGCTCATCGACCAGGGCGAGAACGTATTCCCGCACATTCTGGGCACCGACCGTATGGGCCGTGACTTTGCCGTGCGTGTCATGATGGGCACCCGCGTCTCCCTCTCCGTCGGCCTGCTGGCCTCTGTGCTGGTCCTGCTCATCGGCGCGACCTACGGCGCCATCTCCGCATTTGCGGGCGGCTGGATCGATAACATCATGATGCGTATTACCGATATTCTCTACACCATCCCCGACATCCTGCTCATCATCCTGCTGGCCATGGCCATCAAGGAACCGCTGGAGAGCCTGGCCACCAAGCCCGGCTTCGGCTGGATGCAGAAGCTCGGCCCCAACATGGTGTCCATCTTCATCATCTTCGCCCTGCTGTACTGGGTCGGCATGGCGCGTATCGTCCGCTCCCAGGTCCTGACGCTGAAGGAGAGCGAGTACGTCACCGCTGCCCGCGCGCTGGGTGCCTCCGGCGGGCGCATCATCAAGAAGCACCTGCTGACGAACTGCATGGGCACCCTGATCGTCACCACCACCCTGCAGATCCCGTCCTCCATCTTCACCGAGAGCTACCTGAGCTTCCTCGGCCTCGGCGTTGCAGCCCCCATGCCGTCCCTCGGCTCGCTGGCGACTGACGCCGTCAAGGGCATGAACACCTACCCGGTGCTGCTGATCGCCCCCGCGCTGATGATCAGCATCATGATCCTGGTTTTCAACCTGTTCGGCGACGGTCTGCGCGATGCGTTTGACCCGAAGCTCAAGAGCTAAAGAGGGAAGGAGGAGCAACATGAGCGAAAAAATTCTTGAAATCAAGGACGAACGCCTGTCCTTCTTCACCCCCGCGGGCGAGGTCAAGGCGCTGAACGGCGTGTCCTTCAGCATGAACCAGGGCGACGTGCTGGGCATCGTCGGCGAGTCCGGCTCCGGCAAGTCTGTCACGGCCTACTCCATCATGGGCCTGACCGCCTACCCCGGACGTCTGGTCGGCGGCACGGTGTGGTTCAACGGCCACCAGATCGACAAAATGACCGAGAAGGAGTTCCGCAAAATTCGCGGCAACGAGGTCTCCATCATCTTCCAGGACCCCATGACGAGCCTGAACCCGGTGTACACCATCGGCAACCAGATCGTCGAGGTCATCCTGCTGCACACCAAAAAGACCAAGCAGGAAGCCTGGGCCCGCGCTAGGGAGCTGCTGGAGCTGGTCGGCATCAACGAGCCGGACCGCCGCCTGAAGCAGTACCCGCACGAGCTGTCCGGCGGTATGCGCCAGCGCGTCATGATCGCCATTGCGCTGGCCTGTGAGCCGAAGCTGCTGATCGCCGACGAGCCGACCACCGCGCTGGACGTGACGATCCAGGCGCAGATCCTGGAGCTGATGAACGACCTGCGCCACAAGCTGGGCATGTCCATCATCATGATCACCCATGACCTGGGCGTTGTGGCCCAGATGTGCGAGAAGATCGCCGTCATGTACGCCGGTCACATCGTCGAGTACGGCACGACGGACGAAATTTTCTACAACCCCCAGCATGAGTACACGAAGGGCCTGATCAACTCCATCCCGAAGCTGAACGCCGAGGAGAAGGAGCGTCTGGTGCCCATCGAGGGTCAGCCCGTTGACCTGCTGAACCCGCCCGCAGGCTGCCCGTTTGCGCCGCGCTGCAAGAGCTGCATGAAGGTCTGCCTGAACAAGATGCCGCCCAGAACCGAATTGAGCGACACCCACTACACCTATTGCTGGCTGCGCCAGAAGGAAGAATTTGAGAAGGGGGGCAAAGCCTGATGAGCGAGAATCTCGTTGAAGTAAAGCATCTGCAGCAGTATTTCCCCGCCGGCGGCATGGGCAAGAACAAGCAGTACGTTCAGGCCGTGGACGACGTGAGCTTTGCCATCCGCAAGGGCGAGACGCTGGGCCTGGTCGGTGAGTCCGGCTGCGGCAAGACCACGACGGGCCGCACCCTGCTGCGCCTGTATGAGCCTACCGACGGCACCATCATCTACGACGGCAAGGTCCTGTTTGACAAAAAGGAAAAGATCGCCGTTGATATGCTGCCCTACCGTCGCCGTATGCAGATCGTGTTCCAGGACCCCTACGCGAGCCTGGACCCCCGTATGACCATCGGCGACATCGTCGGCGAGGGCATTGACATCCACCACCTGTGCGCCAACGCCAAGGAGCGCCATGACAAGATCATCTCCCTGCTCGAGCGCGTCGGCCTGAACAGTGAGCACGCCAACCGCTACCCGCACGAGTTCTCCGGCGGTCAGCGCCAGCGCGTCGGCATCGCCCGCGCCCTGGCTGTGGACCCCGAGTTCATCGTCTGCGACGAGCCGGTCTCCGCGCTGGACGTTTCGATCCAGGCGCAGGTCGTCAACATGTTTGAGGATCTGCAGCAGGAGATGGGGCTGACCTACCTGTTCATCGCCCACGACCTGAGCGTTGTCAAGCACATTTCCAACCGCATCGGCGTTATGTATCTGGGCAAGATGGTGGAGCTGGCCGACAGCTTTGAGCTGATCGCCCACAGCGTCCACCCCTACACCCGCAGCCTGATCTCGGCCATTCCCGTGGCGGACCCCGTCACGGCCCGCCAGAGCCACCGTATCGTGCTGCAGGGCGATGTGCCCAGCCCGCTGAATCCGCCGAGCGGCTGCCGTTTCCGCACCCGCTGCCCCTACGCCGACGAGCGCTGCGCCGCCGAGGTGCCGGAGTTCAAGGAAGTGAGCAGCGGCCACTGGGCAGCGTGCCACCATCTGGACAAAGTAAAGTAATATAGGGGGCGCTGCCGGGCGTGGCGGACGCTGTTTGTCCGCCCCTCGACTCCACCCGACATAAAAACTCATACTTATACAGGGCGGCTCACCGCAGCCGCCTTGTACTTGGCCCCAAAATGTGCGCGTGGGGCGAACATCCATCCGCAGGGCATAGAACTGTACGCGGTAGAAATACAAAAGGATTTTCTATCAAAACAGTTACAAAAGTTACTGACCACTTGAAATTGCGGATTCAGAGTGGTAAAGTATAAATATTCATTCCGTTGGGGGCTTGTCTCCCGGGGGGATTGGGTATAAAGTACATTATATTTGGAGGGTATATTCATGAAGATGAAGAACATTGCTGCCGTGGCTATGGCCGGCTGCATGGCTGCTTCTCTGGCTGCGTGCGGCGGCTCTGCAAGCTCCGCTGCCACCGATGCCAGCAGCGCTGCATCCACTGAGGCTGCGACCAGCGAAGCCACCGAGGCTACCGGCACTTCCGCCAACGGTTTCACTGTCCAGTACGGACCTAACCCCGAGACCCTGGATCCCGCGCTGAACAGCTCTATCGACGGTGCCAACACCATCATCACCACCTTTGAGCCGCTGCTGCTCATCGACGAGAACAACGAGGTTGTTCCCGGCCAGGCAGAGATGCCCGAGGTCTCCGAGGACGGCCTGACCTGGACCTTCACCATGAAGGACGGCCTGAAGTGGAGCGACGGCTCCGACCTGACTGCGAAGGACTTTGAGTACTCCTTCAAGCGTCTGGCCAGCCCCGACACCGCAGCCCCCTACGGCGAGACCGTTGTCGGCATGATCGACGGCTACAAGGATGCCATCGGCAACCCCGATGCAGACGGCAACACCACCACCGATCCCGACTGGGATGCCCTGAACGTCCACGCCAGCGAGGACGGCAAGACCCTGACCATCCAGCTGGCCTATCCCTGCTCCTACTTCGATAAGCTCTGCGCCTTCGCGGCTATGAGCCCCGTGCAGCAGGCCACTGTTGAGGCCAACGGCGATGCCTGGTGCACGCAGCCTGACACCTTCGTCTGCAACGGCCCCTACATGATCACCGATTGGGTCCCCTCCGAGCGTATTGTTCTGTCCAAGAACCCGAACTACGTCGGCGGCTGGGATTCCTCCAAGATCGTTTCCGACACCATCACCCTGCTTCTGCTCGAGGATTCCAGCGCTGCTTACGCCGCCTACAACAGCGGTGAGGCACAGCTCATCAAGGACGTCCCCACCGATGAGATCCCCAGCCTGACCAAGGCTGAGGACGGCGGCGACTTCTACGTTGACACCATCCTGGGCACCTACTACATCTCCCTGAACGACCAGAAGGAGCCGTTCACGGATGCCAAGGTCCGCAAGGCTCTGAGCCTGGCCATTGACCGTGACTACGTTGCCAACACCATCATGCAGGGCACCTACACCCCCGCTTACAACCTGGTCGGCCCCGGCATCGTCGATGAGAACGGCATGTTCTACGACAACGCCAACGGCGGCAAGACCTACATCAGCGACGACTACGACGCCAACCTCGAGGAGGCCAAGCAGCTGCTGGCCGATGCCGGTTACCCGAACGGCGAGGGCTTCCCCACCATCGAGTACAGCACCAACGACGCCGGTTACCACACCCCCGTTGCTGAGTACGTCCAGCAGGCCTGGGGCGAGCTGGGCATCACCGTCAACATCAACAAGGTCGAGTGGGCCAGCTTCACCCCGATGCGCCGCGCCGGCGACTACGACGTCAGCCGTAACGGCTGGGTCATGGACTACAACGATCCTTCCAACATGATCGAGCTGTTCACCACCACCAACGGCAACAACGATGGTAAGTACAGCAACCCCGAGTTCGATGCCGCCGTCGAAGCCTCCAAGGTCGCCGATAAGAGCGTCCACTTCCAGAAGCTGCACGAGGCCGAGGACATCCTGATGGCCGACGCCGCCTGCATCCCCGTTGCGTATTACAACGACTTCTGGCTGCAGAGCCCCTCTCTGAAGGGCACCTGGCACAGCCCCTACGGCTACTGGTACCTGCAGTACGGTTATGTTGAGGAGTAATCCCCACATAAACCGCAAAACCGCATAATAAAAGGCATGACCTGTGAAAATGGGTCATGCCTTTTTATATGGTGGAGTTTTCGCCCGCAGGGCGAAAACAAAAATGCACTGTAGGGGCCGGGCATGCCCGGCCCGCAGCCTGGCGGCTGGCAGACGCTGACGGGAAAATTTGCAGGGGAGGGATTTATCCCTCCCGGGCCGTCTGCTGCCCAAAAACTTCTGTAGGGGCGAGCATTGCTCGCCCTTGCCCGTTTGTCTGGGAAAAACTTGCCCGGAAAAGGCGTTGCTGCGCCAAGTTGGCGGGCGACCAATGGTCGCCCCTACCTATTCAATGCGATTGCCAATTCGTTACAAAACAGTAACATATCGTTGCCGAACTTGCAATCCCGTGTTGCGCGTACTATAATATTCGATGTTCGCCTGTCGCGGACAGGCAACAAGTGTAAGAAAGATCCATCAGGAGGATACAAGCAACATGAAGAACAAGAGAATCATCGCCGCGGCGATGGCTACCGGTATGGCAGTTTCTCTGGCTGCCTGCGGCGGTTCCGCAAGCACGACCGACACCACTGGTACTGCCGATGCTGCCACCACCGAGGCTGCTGACGCCGCCACCGGCGAGGGCACCGGCTTCACCGTCCAGCTCGGCCCCAACCCCGAGACCCTGGACCCGGCCCTGAACGCTGCCGTCGACGGCGGCAACACCCTCATCACCATCGAGGAGCCCCTGCTCATCATCGACGAGAACAACGAAATCCAGCCCGGTCAGGCCGAGAGCTACGAAGTCAGCGATGACGGCTTGGTCTGGACCTTCCATCTGCGCGACGGCCTGAAGTGGAGCGACGGCTCCGACCTGACTGCGAAGGACTTTGAGTACTCCTTCAAGCGTCTGGCCTGCCCCGACACCGCCGCCCCCTACGCTGAGACGGTTGTCGGCATGATCGACGGCTATCAGGATGCCATCGGCAACCCCGATGCGGACGGCAACACCACCACCGATCCCGACTGGGACGCCCTGAACGTCGTTGCCAGCGAGGACGGTAAGGACCTGACCATCACCCTGAGCTATCCCTGCTCCTACTTTGACAAGCTGGCCGCTTTCGTCGCCACTTCGCCCGTGCAGCAGGCCACCGTGGAGGCAAACGGCGACGCCTGGTGCACCGAGCCCGACACCTACGTCTGCAACGGCCCCTACATGATCACCGATTGGGTCCCCTCCGAGCGTATTGTTCTGTCCAAGAACCCGAACTACGTCGGCGGCTGGGATTCCTCCAAGATCGTTTCCGACACCATCACCCTGCTTCTGCTCGAGGATTCCAGCGCTGCCTACGCCGCCTACAACAGCGGTGAGGCACAGCTCGTCAAGGACGTCCCCACCGATGAGATCCCCAGCCTGACCAGGGCCGAGGACGGCGGCGACTTCTATCTCGATGAGATCATGGGCACCTACTACATCTCCCTGAACGATCAGAAGGAGCCGTTCACCGACCCCAATGTCCGCAAGGCTCTGTCTCTGGCCATTGACCGCGACTACGTTGCCAGCACCATCATGCAGGGCATCTACACCCCCGCCGTTGCGCTGGTTGGCCCCGGCATCGTGGACAACGAGGGCTACTTCATGGACAATGCCAACGGCGGCAAGCCCTACATCGGCGACGACTACGAGGCCAACCTCGAGGAGGCCAAGCAGCTGATGACCGAGGCCGGCTACCCGGACGGCGAGGGCTTCCCCACCATCGAGTACAGCGCCAACGACGCCGGCTACCACATCCCCGTTGCTGAGTACGTCCAGCAGGCCTGGGGCGAGCTGGGCATCACCGTCAACATCAACAAGGTCGAGTGGGCCAGCTTCCTGCCGATGCGCCGCGCCGGTGACTATGACATCAGCCGCAACGGCTGGTCCATGGACTACAACGACCCCTCCAACATGCTGGAGCTGTTCACCACCAACAACGGCAACAACGACGGCAAGTACGCCAACCCCGCGTTTGACAAGCTCATCGAGGAGTCCCGCGTTGCCGACAAGGCTACCCACTTTGAGAAGCTGCACGAGGCCGAGGACATGCTGATGGCCGACGCCGCCTGCATCCCCGTTGCGTATTACAACGACTTCTGGCTGCAGAGCCCCTCTCTGAAGGGCACCTGGCACAGCCCCTACGGCTACTGGTACCTGCAGTACGGGTATGTTGAGGAGTAATTTCCTTTATAAATGAAAAGGCACGTCCTGCGTTGGACGTGCCTTTTTCTGTGTCTGGCTTCCCCCTTGGGGCTGCGCCCGCAGGCGCGTGTCGGAGCGCAACCGCCGTAGGCGGCTCTTAGCGCGGAGACTGAAGCTGTCAGCGGCCGGGGCCACCTTCCCCCGCAGGGGAAGGCTTGGGACTCACGCCCCCAGCGTTGCCGCCATGACCGCCTTGATCGTGTGCATGCGGTTCTCGGCCTCTTGGAACACGATGGACTGCGGGCCGTTAAAGACCTCGTCGGTCACTTCCATGGCGTCGCGGTCAAACTTTTCGCCCATCTCCCTGCCGACGGCGGTCTTGTGGTCGTGGTAGGCGGGCAGGCAGTGCATGAACACGGCGGTGCTCTTGGCCTTCGCCATCAGCTCGGCGTTGACCTGATAGGGGGACAGTGCGTTGATGCGCTCCTCCCAGACCTCGACAGGCTCACCCATGCTGACCCAGACGTCGGTGTAGACGACATCCGCACCGGCCATGGCGTCGGTGTCCTCGCTCAGCGTGATGCTGCCGCCGCTGACGCGGGCGAACTCTTTGCACTTTTCCACCAGCGCGGGGTCCGGCCAGTAGGCTTTGGGGGCACAGGCCACAAAATGCAGGCCCATCTTGGCGCAGCCGATCATCAGGCTGTTGCCCATGTTGTAGCGGGCGTCGCCCATGTAGGCGAATTTCAGCCCCTGCAGCTTGCCGAAATGCTCACGCAGCGTTAAAAAATCGGCCAGGATCTGGGTGGGATGGTATTCGTTCGTCAGGCCGTTCCAAACGGGCACGCTGGCGTATTTGGCCAGCTCCTCAACGATGGCCTGGCCGTAGCCGCGGTACTCGATGCCCTCAAACATGCCGGACAGCACCTGCGCGGTGTCCGCGATGGACTCTTTCTTGCCGATCTGGCTGCCCGTGGGGTCCAGATAGGTCGTGCCCATGCCAAGGTCGTGCGCGGCGACCTCGAACGAGCAGCGGGTGCGGGTGGAGGTTTTCTCAAAGATCAGCGCCACATTCTTGCCGCGCAGCGTGTCGTGCGGAATGCCCGCCCTTTTCTTGGCCTTCAGCTCGGCTGCCAGATCCAGCAGATAACCGATTTCCGCGGGGGTAAAGTCCAACAGCGTCAAAAAATCATGCCCTACGAGGTCCATAGTAAAGCTCCTTTTTAAATATACGGTTTATTTGTATAAATATACATGCATTATAGCACGTTTGGGGATGATATGCAAGTGCGGGTTTTTGTGGTATAATTAAAAAAATCCCCGGGGGCTTGCCGCGATTGCCCATTTGCCGTTGAACGGCTTTGTAGGGGCCGGGCATGCCCGGCCCGGAGGTGCAGGGCGGGCGGTAGTCCATGGAAAAGCCGCGGGCCGGACATGTCCGGCCCCTACAGGGCGGAAATCCCCGGCCGGGCATCCATGGCGGGCTTTGCCCTCATCCGGCCCTGCGGGGCCACCTTCCCCCGAAGGGGAAGGCAAGGGCGGAAAGGAGGTCCCCATGCCCAAAATCTACTTCCATGTGGACGTCAACTCGGCGTTTTTGTCCTGGTCGGCGCTCAAGGCGCTGCAAGGCGGCAGCACTGTCGATCTGCGCACGATCCCCGCCGTCGTCGGCGGCGATGAAGCCAAGCGCCACGGCGTTGTGCTGGCAAAAAGCACCCCGGCGAAAAAATTCGGCATCCAGACGGGGGAGAGCCTCTTTGCCGCCCGCGTCAAGTGCCCGGGGCTGACCGTCGTGCCGCCGGACTTTGATTTTTATGTAAAAAACAGCAAGGCACTGATTCAAATTTTGAACGATTATACCCCGGACGTTGAACAATACAGCATCGACGAGGCGTTTCTCGACATGACCGGCACCGAGGCACTGTTCGGCCCGCCGCTGACCGCCGCGCACACGATCCGCCGCCGCGTGCGCCGGGAGCTGGGCTTCACGGTCAACGTCGGCATTGCGCCCAACCGCCTGCTGGCCAAGATGGCCTCCGACTTTGAAAAGCCCGACAGGGTGCATACCTTATATAAATACGAGGTCGAGACTAAGATGTGGCCGCTGCCGGTGGGCGACCTGTTCGGCGTCGGCCCCAGCGCGGCCAAGCGCCTGAACAGCTGCGGCATCTACACCATAGGGGATTTGGCCCGGCTTGAGCGGGATACGGCAGTCAGGCTGTTCGGCAGCCGAGGTGATACGCTGTGGAACTACGCCAATGGCCGCGAGGCCGACCCCGTGACCAAGCAGCGCACCCGCGACAACAGCTACGGCAACAGCGTAACGATGCCCAGGGACCTGGCCCGCCCCGAGGACGCCGACGCCACGATGCTGGCACTCTGCGATTCCGTCGGGCGGCGTCTGCGCGCCGACGGCAAGACGGCCCGTGTCGTCACGGTACAGCTGGTGGACAACGCATTCCGCCGCACGAGCCACCAGACGACGCTGCCCAACCCGACGAACTCCACGGACCGCCTCTACCATGTGGCAATCGAGCTGATGCGCCAGATGTGGCCGCAGCGCCCCGTGCGGCTGGTGGGTGTCAGCGCCGAAAAGACCGGCGAGGACAACTTTGAGCAGATGGACCTTTTCACCGATGCCGCCCGCATCGACAAGCAGGAGAAGCTGGACCGCGCCGCCGATGCCCTGCGCCGTAAATTCGGCGGCGCGGCGGTGACACGGGCGACGCTGTTAAGCCCCGACACCCGCAAGCCCGAGGCGTTGAGCGCTGCGAAGGAACGGGAAAAAGACAAAAAATGACCCATGGAGACGGTGGCTGCCTCTCATGGGTCATTTGTACTTTGTATGAGCATGGCTTCCCCCGAGGGGGAAGCTGTCAGCGGCCCCGACCGCTGACTGATGAGGGGCTGCCTTGCCGTTGCCGTCCGCTATCGGGACGCCACGGTACACGCGCCCCTCATCCGGCCCTGCGGGGCCACCTTCCCCCAAAGGGGAAGGCGAGTAGAACCCTCAATTCGCCTCAAACTCGCAATATTCCCCGTCGATCTCCACGACGACAACGCCGTCCCCGGTCACCCAGTAGGAATACCCGGTACCAAAGTTCGAGCACCCGTCCGTCTCCGGGACGGCGTCCCGGTCAACGCTTGTCTCAATGACCCCGTCAGCCCCGCGGTCCGGGGGGCAGTCTACTGCGCTGCCCGTATCAAAATACAGCACGCCGTCGATCTGTACGCACTGCGCCAAGCCCAGAGCGATGCCGGAAGCGGCGCTGTCCTTTTCGACAGCAGCTCCCTCGTCGGCGTCCGCTGCCTGGGGCGCGGCGGCATCCAGCATCGGCATGTCCGGCGCGGGGGCGGTCTCGGCAGCGGCCTCCGGGACGTCGGCGGCCATGGCGGCTTCACTGGCTATGCTGCTCTTGCGCAGCGTGCCGCTTCGCCACACGGCTGCGCCGCCCAAAACTATACAGGCGCACGCGGCCACAGACACGACCTGCTGCCAGTGCAGATGCACCACCCGGCGGCGTTTTTTCACCGGGGTGTCGGCGGCCAGGATCATGTCGTCGTCCACATGGCCGATGGCCTCAAATAATTCGCGTTCTGTCACAGTGCAGCACCCCTTTCCTGTAAGTAGGCGGCCAGCTTGCCGCGCGTGCGGTGCAGCGTCACCCGCACCTTGCTCTCGGTCAGGCCGTACCGCGCGGCAATGTCCGCCGTCGCGTCGCAGTACCAGTACCGGCGCAAAAATATGCTGCGCGTTTCCTCCGGCAGCGTGCGCAGAAACGCGCTGATGAGCCGCCCTGTCTCGGCAGCATCAAAGCTGTCCTCCACGCTGCCCGGCGCGGCGACGCATTCGGCCAGCTCGTCCAGCGGCGCACAGGTCTGCCCGCTGCCGCGCTTCTGCGCCGCCGCCCGGTCAAAGCGGTCCAGCGCGAGATTCCGCGTGATGCGCCCCAGATACGGCGCCAGCCGTGCGGGGCGGTTGGTGGGCATGCTGTTCCAGGCAGCCAGCCAGGTGTCGTTCTCGCATTCCTCGGCGTCGTGGGCGCTATGCAGAATGTTGTCGGCGATCTTGCGGCAGTACGCGCCGAATTTCGCCGCCGTCTCGGCCAGCGCCTGCTCGTCCCGCGCCCAGTACAGGGCCACGATTGCGGCGTCCTCCATGGTTTCAGCCTCCTTTATTATATAAGGTAGGAATTTTTTTGCGGATGTTACAGAAAAAGTCTGCCGACGGGGCAGACTTCATGTAGGGGCGGGCATTGCTCGCCCGGTATAGCTCACAACATGTGCTTCTTGTGCAGCACCCACGCCGCAAACACACAGAGCGCCAGCGTCAGGCCCAGCACAATGGCGAACCCGGCGGTGGTGTTGGCAAAGGGCATACCGTCGGACTGCACGTTCATGCCATACAGACCGCTGATGACGGTGGGCACGGCCATCAGCAGGGTGATGCTGGTCAGGTACTTCATGGCGTTGTTCAGGCGGTTGTCCAGAATCGAGCTGAACAGCTCCCGCGTGCCCTTTATATCGTCGCGGTAGATGCTGGTCATCTCGATGGCCTGACGGATCTCAACGATGACGTCGTCGAGCAGCTCGCGGTCATCGGGGTACTGCTCCAGCCGCTTATAGCGGGTCAGGCGGTCCAGCACCGTAGCGTTGGCGCGCAGACTCGTGGCAAAGTAGACCAGCGTCGATTCCAGGCCGTGCAGCTCCATCAGGTCGCTGTCCTTCAGCTCGCCGGCCAGATTTTTCTCAATGGCCTGGCGGCGGCGGTCGATCAGGCGCAGCTCCTGCTGGTACATCGTGGCCGCGCGGTAGAGCAGCTGGTAGACGAACCGCATTTTCTTGCGGGTCGAGAACCCCTTGACCCGGCAGGCGGCAAAATCCCCGATAACGGCGGTATCGGTGGAGCAGACCGTGACGATCAGCTCCTGCGTCAGCAGGATGCCCAGGGGGATAGTCGTATAGATGCCCTCACCGGCACCGTCCACCTTGACGGGGATGTCCACGATGATGACCGTATAGCCGTCCTCCAGGCTGATACGCGCCGATTCCTCGGGGTCCGTCGCGGCCACGATGTCCGCGGGCTCGATGTCCAGCGTTGCCGCTACCCGGCGGACCTCGTCGTCGGTGGGGTTGGTCAGGCAGATCCAGGCCCCTTCGTTCATATCGTCAACGCGCGTCAGCTGCTTATCCTGTGTGCGGTAAATCTTCATCATGGCTATTCCACCTAATATACTATTATAATAGTAGTATACGGCTTTTGCAGAGGATACGCAAGGAGATTTTACTGCGTATGCGGCAACAAACGCAGCAATGTCCCGTTACCTCTCCGACTGCCACCCCGTAGGGGCCGGGCATGCCCGGCCCGGGCGCTTTACCATAACCACCCTCTAACCTTCCACATCGTAGGGAGGGGTCTTGACCCCTCCGCGGAGCGTCGAGGACGCCGCCCCCTACAGAGATGGCCCGAAATCATCCCCACACCCGCTCACCCTTCCGCCCCCCCGTAGGGGCCGGGCATGCCCGGCCCGCAACCTCCCCGCCGCCTGCCGTCAATCTTCCACCGCCCACCCATTCCCCCAAACCACCTAACCCCGCAACCCGCTTGCCACCCACCACCCCATAATTTGTGCCCGCCAACCGCCGCCACCCCAATATACACCTTGCCCAAACTTCTCCCTCAAACTTTGTCGAAAAAATCAAAAAAACTTGCAAAAACCTGTTGACAAAGGTCATACTACTTGCTATAATAATCAAGCTGTCTCGCGAGCCCAGCCCGCGGCGGCAGCCGCTGGAGCCTTTACCTACAGCTTGTACGCCGTTTTTTGAAGAAAACTTCTTCAAAAAACTTTCAGAAAACCTCTTGACAAACGAGAGAATCTGATATATAATATACAAGCTGTCACGGAAACGCGACAGCGCAGCAGGACCTTGAAAATTGAACAAAACTGAAACTTGTGGAACCTTGATCGTGGGTTTGGAAACCCACGTTAATCAATTCCAAATTTACAAGTAATTCATACAGGACGCAAGCGATTGTGTCTGAGTGATTACAG
>OLPT01001565.1_pt1 | contig 13671 bp, 9 predicted proteins | sample 1673051 | NCBI WGS metagenome assembly OLPT01 (sample SAMEA3136750, study PRJEB25190) | human gut metagenome | biome: human gut; feature: human-associated habitat; material: faeces | place: Austria | collected 2013
TTAACTGTTCTCGAAAACTTACGGTTTAGCCCTTGACTTCATATAGCTGGTCTCCCTTCTTCCGGCGGGCGCATTGATTGCCGTTTGTGGAGCGGCCGTTCCCCATGCGCTTCCGAAATAAGGCTCGCGAAACCGAATATTCGAAAATGGCCTCTCCACACCCGGCGTTTTGTGCGCCCATGGATATGACGCACTTCATTATGGGGAGCTTCGACGCGCGCAAAGGGCGCACAAAGGTGAGTTTACGGCTGAAAAACCAAGCCGTAACATAGGCGAAACTGGCGTTACGAACAGGAAATATCCAAGTAATGAGGACGAAATAAACGCGCGCGTCTCCCGAATTCGGCCGCGGAAAGCGCAAGCATGGGACCGCCCTGCCGCAAGCCAGGCTTACACGCGCGAGATGAGCAGCTGGTTCACCGAAACGCCCTGCTCCGCTGCCTCCATTACCACACGCCGATGCTGCTCGGGGGTCATGCGCAGAGCGTATTTTCCCGAATAGGTGCGGCATCCCAAAGGAACAGGCGGCTGTTCTCCGCTTTCACGCATATCGGCAAGGACATCGGCGACAAGCTCGCTCAGGCCGTTGAGCGCCTCTTTCTGAGAATCGGCAACATTCGACAAGCTCGGGAATTCCGAAACGGACGCCACGAATGCGCCGTCTTCGCCCGACCAAAAAACGCGTATACATGTCAGCGGTTGCCTTCATCGCTCAACACCTCCATAAGGTCGATTGCTCGAAGCAGTTGCGAAACCTGATATGGCGCAACGAACCCTTTACGATTTTGGATATTGATGCGCGGATTGCCTTGCCAGGGCGTTTTGAACACATGATGCGAACCGTGCGTTCGCGGCTCACCAAAATATGCCCTGCACACCCTATCGGCATCACGAAATCGCACGTGGCGAGGGTTGCGGCGCAGTTCCTCGAGCAATTCTTCTATCGTAGCCATGCTTCCTCCGAATGATATCATATGTAATATCATTAATGAAGGCTTGCCTTCCTGTGCGAGCCTTCGCGTGGAAAGAAGTTAGCACTGAAACCTTGCCCGATTCTTGCCCAGACCCCCTGCTTTTCCTCTTGTTTTCGCGCCGTTTTCCTGCACTTTCGCTATTACTCGGCCCGCTTCGCTTCCACCAAATCGAGCAGCTCTTGTCTCGAGTGGACCTCAAGCTTGGAATAGAAAATGCCGCACATGCGTCGACCAGGACATCACGTACTGCGTGCCTTGCTACGACAACCCGGGCTCTTCCGTCGGCCTTGCCCTTGGCTCCGGCGTGTACGCGGGCAACGTCATCAACGAGTATCGGGGCCAAACCCAGAAACTTCGCTTTCTGCGATACCCTCTTTTAATCCCTCCCATACAAGAAAAGACCAACCCTCAGGTTGGTCTTCTCTTCATTGCATGCAAATGGGCCTTGCGCGTTTAGCTCTGCCACAAATAGCCAGCGCCACGCACGGTTTCGATGTGCTGGGCAACCTCGGGGCCGAGCTTAGCGCGCAGGCGGCGCACATGCACATCGACCGTGCGGCTGCCGCCGTAATAGTCGAAGCCCCACACCTGGGAGAGCAGCACCTCGCGCGAGTAAATTCGACCCGGATGCGTGACCAAAAACGACAGCAGGGCATATTCCATGAACGTCAAATCGATAGGCTCGCCATTGACCTTCACCTGATATGTCGCCAAGTTCACCGTGAGCGCGCCCATATGGATGAAGTCGGCATCGCTCGTCATTTCGCCTGGCCACAATAGGCGACGGCAGCGAAGCTTGATCTCGTCGTCACTCGCGCCGCTGCATGCAAAATCGCTCGTCACGCGCACGGGCAGGCGCACCGACTTCATGCGCGATTCGTCGAGCATCAAAAACAGCGTGGAATCGCCGCCGCTAGCAAGCTCGGCTTCGATGGCCGAAATGTCACACCCGCCATCGGTATCGTCAATCACGAGCAAGTCAACGCCCAAACCGTGACCGGAAGAAAGCGCCTGCGCAGGCGGCACTTTCAGCGCACGCACGTCGGCATCCATAGAAGAGAATAACGCGGACGCACGTTCGAGCGTGATAGTGCGGCCGCACGAAACAAGAATTGTCTTGGAATGCATAGCGCGCCTCCCTACAGCCTTGCCAGATAACGATCGATTTCCCACGAGCTCACGTGTGCGCGATATTCCTCCCATTCGGCGCGTTTGGCCGAAATGAGGTTCTCGCAAATCACATCGCCAAGAATCTCGTGCATGAGTTCCGATTTCTCGAACTCGTCAATCGCCTGGGAGAGGTCGCGCGGCAAGTATTTCAAGCCGCGTTCGGCGATTTCAGCCTGAGAAAGCTTGAACAGGTTTTCTTCGACCGGCGCACACAGATCGAGACCTTCCTCGATGCCCTTGAGGCCCGCTCCAAGCATGGCAGCGTACGCCAAATACGGATTCGCCGCCGAATCGACGCTGCGCACCGCAATGCGCGTCGATGAGGGCTTGCTCGGCTTGTAGCGAGGCACACGCACCATGGCCGAACGGTTTCGGCTTCCCCACGACACGACCACGGGAGCGTCGAAGCCTGGCACCAGGCGCTTGTAGGAATTCACATATTGGTTGGTGATCAGCATGTATTCTGGCGCGTACTTCAAAAGGCCGGCGATATAGCTCTTGGCGACCGACGAAAGCCCCATGCCATCGGGGTCGTTCGTATCGGCAAATGCGTTGCCGCGCTCATCGAACAGCGACTGATGCACATGCATCGCGCTTCCCGGTTGGCCCTCGATAGGCTTTGGCATGAACGAAGCATGCACGCCCTGCGCATGGGCCGTTTCCTTAATGACAAGGCGCGCGGTTACCACGGCATCGGCGGCGGAAAGCGCGTCGCAGAAGCGCAAGTCGATTTCCTGCTGTGCCGGAGCCGCTTCATGATGCGAGTACTCAACGGGAATGCCCATCTTCTCGAGCGTGAGCACCGTTTCGCGGCGAAGGTCGGACGCATTGTCGAGCGGCGCCAAATCGAAATAGCCGCCCTTGTCGATAGGCTCAGGCGCGGAATCGCTCTTGAAGCAGAAATACTCGACCGCCGTGCCGATATTGACCGAATAGCCCATCGCGCCTGCACGCTTCAGCATATTCATGAGCACATGGCGCGAGTCGCCGGCAGCCGGCGCCCCGTCGGGCGTGCGCAAATCGCAGAACATGCGCGCCACGCCATCGTCGCTCGGGCGCCACGGCAACACCTGGAAAGTCGACGGATCGGGGTGCACGAGCATATCGGAATCTTGCAAGCTCGCAAGCCCGTCGATAGACGAGCCGTCAAAGCCGATGCCTTCTTCAAACGCGATTTCGATATCGGAAGGCGTAATGGCGACATTTTTCAGATTGCCGAAAATATCGGTGAACCACAATCGCAAAAAGCGAATGTTGCGCTCTTCGATTTGCTTGATGACATATTGCTTCGTATCAATCATGAAAGCCCCCTGACGGCCGTTTTGAGCAAAGTCCGCTTGCGGCGAAAAGCGGACCGCAGTTATCAGGAATAATAGCATCGTGGGTGTTTATGCGGCTGTTAAAGGAATGTTACGAAGGAAACTCGAATCTATGAATAAGCGCCCGAACGAATTCGGGCGCTTCGGGCGCTTCTCTTCAATTGTTTCGCCAAACAACGCTTGTCGCTATACGCCCAAACGTTTCGCCATCACACGATTTGCCTCAAGCTCAACGGCATCGTCGAGCGAGACCAGTTCGAGCGCATCGCCGCGACGGTCGAAGGCCCGCGCGATAAGGTAGTCGGCAACCTGCGGGTTTTTCGGCAGCAGGGGGCCATGCAGGTAGGTGCCAATAAGGTTGCCCTGATGCACGCCCTCAAAACCGTCTTCGCCATTGTTGCCGAACGTCTTGCCGAGCACGCGGCCGAGCGGCTTTGCGTCGGGGCCGAGCGTCGTGCGTCCGCCGTGGTTTTCGAACCCGACAATCGGCGCATCGCAAATATCGCTTTGAATAACGGCATTGCCGATAAGACGGCCCTCGCCGCGCACGGTTTCCATATCGATGACCCCAAGGCCTTCGACCACCACATCATCCATGGCGTAGCTATGGCCCAAGAATTGGTAGCCGCCGCATACCGCGAGCAGCACGCCGCCATCGGCCACATAGGCGGAAAGCTCGCTTTTTCGCGCGACCATGGCGTCTTTCACGATCATTTGCTCTCGATCGGCGCCACCGCCGATGAACACGATATCGGCTTGCGAGAAATCCATGGCGTCGCCCATGCCAATCTCGCGCACCTCGACGGGCAAACCGCGCCACTGCAAACGACGCGTAAGGGCAATCACGTTGCCACCATCGCCGTAGAGGTTCAAAAGCTCGGGGAACAAATGCACGATGGTAAGCGGCTTCACATCGTCGCGCACCGAGGGCATGTGGGCCCATTTCAAAGAATCGACCATGGTTTACTCCTCCCCCTTCGCGGCGGCTTCAAGGCCTTCGAGCTCGCGGCGAACGGCCGGCAGCGCGGTGTAGTTCGCAATGATGTACACCTTGCCATCGTCGGCGCCCGTCGCAGCCAACACATCTGCGACGTTCTCAACGATTTCGGCCTGGATGCCCGCATACTTCAAGCGCACCTGCATATCGTTCGCGCGCGTGCCGCCCACAAAGGCGCGTAGACCCTCGATCTGCGACCAGCGTTCGAAGTCGATATCCCAAAACCACGACACGTCGTGACCATCGGCGTCGTTGTCATTCACGAATAGCGCGAGCACGCGACCGCGCTCGTTGAGCACGATGCGAATGTTTTGGTTGAAGCCCGTGGGATTCTTCGCGAGGTTCGTCATGACCTTGCGCTCTCCCAAATCAAACGTTTGAAGGCGACCGTTCGTCGGGTGGTACTCGCGCACGGCAGCCTGATAGTTTTCGAAAGACACGATGCCCGACAGCTTCGAGATGGCATAGGCGGCAAGCACGTTGTACACCATGTAGGCGCCCGTGTGCCCCGTATGCACGCTGCGGCCATCGATATCGAACACGAAGCCGTCTTCCTCCAGACGCACATTCGTCGCCGCAAAAGCGAGCTCGGGACGCGCCCACCCGCAATCGGGACAACGATAGGCGCCGAGCTGGCCGTAGTGCACGTAATCATATTCCAGGGCGCCGCCGCACTTTTGGCAGAAGCGGCTGTCGGAAATGCGGTCGGCGGAAAGGCCCATGTCGCTCGCGATGCCGAACGCAAGCGATTTGTTGGGAATGCGGTCGGCAATGGCCGCGCACAGCGGATCGTCGCCATTGAACACGAACGTGGTTTCAGGCGTTTTCGCGAGCGCTTCGGCGATGGTGGCCTGAATGCGGTCGATTTCGCCAAAACGGTCGAGCTGGTCGCGGAACAGGTTCAGCAGCATGAAATAATGCGGGCGAAGGCGAGGCAGCACATACTTGGTATACATCTCGTCGCATTCGAAGCAGCCCACGGGCGCCTGTGCGGCACTCGCGGCGTCGACAACCTTCGACGTGTCAGGCGCGAGCATGAGCGACGTCACGATGCCCGACTGCAGGTTGTTTCCCTCACGATTGCAATACAGCGGCACGCCCGCAGTTTGCAAGCAATCGGCAACGAGGTTCGTGGTGGTGGTTTTGCCGTTTGTGCCCGAAATCACAGCTACGGGATTCACCTTTTTCGCCAGGTCGACCAAAACCGTAGGATCGACCTTAAGCGCCATGGCGCCTGGAATATTACCGGCCGAGCGATGCATGAACGTTTCGCCGCCCCATCGGGCCGCTCGGCCCAAAGCCACGGCAGCCGCCGCACGAATTCCCATATATGTCACCTCGCGAATATCGCCACAACAAGAAAGGGGCATGCGGCCCCTTTCGCTTCGTGTCATTCTATCATTGGCGCCAATGCGTCACCCGCAGACCTGTTAAACGCTCAGAGCATTTAACAGGTCTGCCGAATAAACGTCAGAGAGCACGGGCCCATGAGTCTAGCCGCAAGGCCAGACTAGCAGTAGAAAAGCATGTCGTCGTACGTCGGAACGGGCCAATAGTCGCTTGCGACAATAGGCTCCATGGCGTCAACCGCGGCACGCAGGGCATCCATCGCGGGGCGCACCTTGTGGGCATACGCATTGGCCTGCTCTTGGGAATCGGCAATCGCTTCGGCCGCGACATGGGCATCGCGCAAAGCATCGAGGCCGTCGTAAATCGCGTTCACGCCTTCGGTGAGCGTCTCATGCGACATGGGCGCATCGGGCATCGCGGCGGTCACCGTGGTAATGCCCTTGGCGATCTTCGTGGCATACGCGCTGATCACGGGCAAATACGTGCGACGCGCCATGACTTCCATGGTGTTCGCTTCAATATTCATGAGCTTGTTGTACTTCTCAAGCTTCACCTCGTAACGGCTGCGTGCCTCGACGGGCGAAAGCACGCCCATCTCAGAGAACAGCTCGAGGTTCTTCTCGGCAACGAAGCACGGCAGGGCATCGGCGGTCGTGGCGAAGTTGCACAGGCCACGGCGCTCGGCTTCGACATGCCATTCCTCGGAATAGCCGTCGCCCGAGAACAGAATGCGCTTGTGCGCCTGCAGGCTCTTGCGAACCCAATTGAGCGCGGCATGCTCGAATTCCATGTCGCCGCGCGCCTCCATGGCATCGGCGAATTCCTTGAGCGTTTTCGCCACGGCGGTGTCGAGCACGGTATTCGCGTCGGACACATTCACGCTCGAGCCCGGCATGCGGAATTCGAATTTGTTGCCCGTAAAGGCGAAGGGGCTCGTACGATTGCGGTCGGTCGTGTCGCGCTCGAGGTTCGGCAGCACGTCAACGCCGAAGTCGAGCTGCTCGCGCAGCGTGTGCGCGGCGGTTTCGCCCGAAGTAAGCGCATCGATGATGCTCGAAAGCTCATCGCCCAAGAAGATCGAGATAATGGCCGGCGGAGCCTCATGCGCACCCAAGCGATGGTCGTTTCCGCAGCTTGCAACGCTCATGCGCAGCAAGTCTTGATAATTATCGACCGCCTCAATAACGCAGGTAAGGAATACGATGAACTGCAAGTTCGCCTCGGGCGTGTCGCCCGGGTCAAGCAGGTTCTCGTCCTCGGTGCCGAAGCTCCAGTTGTTGTGCTTGCCCGAGCCGTTAATGCCCTCAAACGGCTTTTCATGCTGCAAGCACACGAGGCCATGGTGGCTCGCGAGCAGCTTCATCATTTCCATGGTGAGCAGATTCTCGTCAACCGCGCGGTTCACGTTGCAGAACACCGGGGCGAGCTCATGCTGGCATGGCGCGACTTCGTTGTGCTTGGTTTTCGCGGCAACCGCGAAGCCCCACAACTCGTCGTCGAGCTCTTTCATGAACGAATTCACCGTAGGGCGAATGGCGCCGAAGTAATGTTCGTCGAGCTCTTGGCCCTTGCACGGCGGCGCGCCAAACAGCGTGCGGCCGCACACGATGAGGTCTTGGCGACGCTCGTAATCTTTTTCAGAAATAAGGAAGTATTCCTGCTCGGTGCCCACGTTGACCGTGACGTGAGCGGGATTTTTGCCGAACAGCGCAAGCACGCGTTTCGTCTGCTTGTCGAGCGTGGCCATAGAGCGCAGAAGCGGAGTCTTCTTGTCGAGCGCCTCGCCCGAATACGAGCAAAACGCCGTGGGCACGCACAGCACTTCGTCTTTAATGAATGCGGGGCTCGTGGGATCCCACGCGGAATAGCCGCGCGCCTCAAACGTTGCGCGCAAACCGCCATTGGGGAAGCTCGACGCATCGGGCTCGCCCTGAACGAGCTCTTTGCCCGAGAATTTCACAATCGCCGTGCCATCGCCCACCGGATCGAGAAAAGCGTCGTGCTTTTCCGACGTGATGCCCGTAAGGGGCTGGAACCAATGCGCGAAATGCGTGGCGCCATGCTTGAGGGCCCATTCCTTCATGCCGTGGGCGACGGCGTTTGCCACGTCAAGATCGAGCGGCTTGCCCTCCTTCACGGTTTCAGAAAGCTTCTTGTACACGTCAGAGGGCAAATATTCCTTCATGACGTGATCGGAGAAGACCATGGTTCCATAACGACTCGTGAGGTCGGCGTTCATGTGGGCTCCTAAATCGATTGTTCGTTCAGCGAAAACGAGGCCGTGGGTGCCTTCATAAAAGTTTCCACCATGTTTCGAAAGCCATTCTAACGGTATGCGTGCGCTTTCGCCGCCTAAAGCGCGCAAGCGGCAAAAACTATACGAATCAATGCAAGACGGTCGTCGCACGACGAAGGGGTGTATGCCCCGCAACCAAAACGCCCCGCTTCATACCAAAGCGGGGCGCTCTTCATAGTTTTTAGGAAAGGCGCAGCGACGTGTTGAGCCAATCGCTGTCGGGCCGGCAAATGAGCCTTGCATTGTTGTAAGCCATCTTCATGGTAAGGATTGTTTGCCCAATATAGGCCCCCGATTCCATAAGCTCAACGACAAGCGCGACATCGGGCTGCTCATTTTCGGTAAGATCGAGCGGAAGAAGCAGGCTCATCGTGTTCTTTGTGGGATAAAACGCCGGAACGGCCGTTTTGAAATTCCACTCGACACGCTTTTGGGCAAGCTCGATAGCGTCATCGAGCCTATTGATAAGCCTGCGCTTGATTCTCACGTTGTCCTCGACAGCCTCGCGAAGCTCATCGTACGCGGCGCGTCTCGACGTGTCGTCCTCGGCATGCATCGTTTTGTCGAGCGCCTCTATCGCATCATCTGCGCCACGAAGCTCTTCGGCGAGAAACGCCTTCGGCAATCGGTCGATGTTGTCGAGAAGAATGTGGTCGACATCGCGCTGAAGCGTTCGACTCCCATCAAAAAGCAGGTCATCCTTCTTTTCGACATACGACGCCCTTTGTGGCAGAGGCTCAAACGAAGCCACGAGCTTCTTTCCCCACATTCTCGAACCCGCTTTGCAGAACGCCTCGAAGCGCCAAGGCTGCTCCATGTTCGACGGGGAGAAGCACGCATAAATCGCCTCATACGTTGCGTCGACGAGGCCCGTATTGAATGCGGCGATTCCCCTTTCGCGGTTTTCGAGCACTTTGCCCTCAGCCTGCAACCTATAGAAGGTATACGTGAGATAGCTTTTGAGAATCGAATTCGACTTCGGCTCGTCGTCGGCTTCGAACCCCCACTTTTCAGCGAGCGCCATCTCGGCAAGGCTTTCGATCGTATCGTCGAAATTCCCCAGGTAGGCCCAATCGAAAAGTGCGTGGCCAGCGCGCACCTTTTGCCGAGCGAAGTTGTCCACGAAGCAGACATGCCACGGCAGTGCGCCCGGCCTTTCCGCCCCGCGATCACGTTTGATGGAAACCTCGACGAGCGTTTCTCCGTCGTCGCGCACGATACTCACGGGGAAAATGACCTTGCCTTCGTAATACCGAAGCACGCGGTTGGACAGCGCATAGTCCCAATCGCGATTCAGCAATTCCAATACGTCGATATTGCGCTGCTCATATTCGGCAATCTGCTCGTTGCGGCGCTGCGACACCCAAACGAACGAAGAAAACTCGGCGTCCATTGAATCGAGCTCGTTCAAAACAGCGAGGGGCACAGGGTTCACGAGATAATCTTCAGATTCCTGCATACCCGCAAAACCGTCCTCCATAAGCGCCGGGAGCGGCTCTTTGGGGAGTCGGGGCTTTTCCGATTCGGCCTTCGCCTCGGCAACGCAATCGCGACGCAGCTTCATATGCTCGACGATGGGAACATACGACAGAAACCACGCAGGCCCGCCTTCCTGCGCATTCTCAGAGATAGAGATCTCAACGGCCTCGCCATTCGCCATTTCGATATGCGTTGGGAAGCTAATCGTTTTCGCGTTGTGCATGCGCAATGCGCCCTGAGAAAAAGCCTCACGCCAGTCGGCGCTGACAAGGCTTATGAAGTCGAGACCCGGCCCATACAGGCTCGAGAGGTTCGACCTCGACGCATACGGAATGAAAGCGAGCTTCAGCAAATCGTCCGACAACTCGCCAAGAAGCTCTGCAGGAACGGGGGCTTCGACATATTTCTGCGAGCGAGCAGCGCTTGCGATGAGTTGGCGTCGGCGTCGCATAAAAGGCCTTCGTTCATCTGCTGCTCATCCATAGAGGTCTCCTTGACTCTCAATCAATACCGTCGCGATTCATTGGGTTTCGCGCTTGTGTTCGCCCAGCGCTATTCTGCCAGAAAATCGATGGCATATTGGGCGGCAAGCGCCGCACCGTTTTTCAGAACGCTTTCATCGACCGTATAGTACCCGCTGTGCTGAGGATACACCGCATCAACATCGGGGTTTCGGCAGCCAAGGAACACAAACACGCCAGGCACGATATCGAGGTATTCGCTGAAGTCTTCACCTGCGAGGGTACCTTCGTAATCGCTTACCGCCTCTTCGCCAAACAGCTTTACGACAGACTTGCGGCAACGCTCGGCGCATTCGGAATCGTTCGACAGGCCGGCATTGCCTTCTTGATACGTGAGCTTCGCCTTCGCGTTGAACGCTTTCGCCGAACGCTGGATAAGATGCTCCAGGCGCTCGGGCATGGCTTTGCGCGTTTTGTCGCTCCACGTACGAATCGTGCCCGTAAGGTAGGCCGAGCCAGCCATGATGTTGCGGGCTTCGCCCCCATGGATTTCGCCCACGGTAACCACGAGGGGCTCGAAGGGGGAAATGTCGCGGCTCACAAGAACCTGAAGCGCCACCACGATTTCGGCCGCAACCACCACGGCATCGACGCCTTTGTGAGGCATGGAGCCATGAGCGCTCACGCCCTTGATGTCGATACGGAACCAGTCGGTGTTGGCCATGCGCTGACCAGGCGCGCATGAAATAGTTCCCGCATCGACTTCGCTCCAAATATGCGTGCCGAAAATCGTATCGACGCCATCGAGCGCCCCCGCCTTAATCATCATGCGAGAGCCAACGGAGCATTCCTCGGCGGGCTGGAACAGCAGGCGCACTTCCCCCTGGATTTCATCGGTCATGCCCAAAAGAATGCGCGCCGCGCCGAGCAGCATGGACATATGGCAGTCGTGGCCACACGCATGCATGACGCCTTCGTTTTCCGACGCATACGGAGCGCCCGTGAGCTCGGTTACGGGCAGGGCGTCAATGTCGCTTCGCAGCGCGATACGACGGCGCGGGTTTCCCTCTGCGTCATACGCGTCGGGAGCTGTTCCTTTGATGGTCGCGATAATACCGTTTCCAGGTACGCGGGTGTATTCGATACCCATAGAGGCAAGACGCCAGCAAAGGGCATTTGCCGTCTCGGTCTCTTTCAGCGATAGCTCGGGATGCTTATGGAAATAACGGCGCTCAGCGATGATTTCCTTCTCCATGTCTGCCGCGCGTTGCTTGATTTCCTCGCTGACTTTGCAGCACTCCTGGTTGCGCTGCTCTTTCTTGGCTTTTTCGGCGCTTGACATCTCGCGTACCTTCCTCGCCCATACCGGCGTTTTACATATTCCTCATTCAACCCTAACACAAGCATGCTACGGCGGCGATCACAAGGGCGTGAGCTGTGCTCATGATTCGTATCTTTGCCATAGTTCGCAACCGCCCATTCCACTGGCGATTCAAAGAAGGCGCCCAACAATGAAAACTCCACGGGCGCGCTGGCCCCAAACGCAAAAATGCCGCCCCGGTTTCCCGGAGCGGCATTCAATGTCGTTTATGCGACTCGCACGTTACTCTTCGTCTTCGTCAGACTCAGCTTCGTGCTTCTCGCTCGTCTCGCCGAAGCCCAAGTCGCCCAGGCCGCCCAGCAGGGCGTCAAGTTCGCTCAGGTCGCGATGATAGCTGCGCGGCGGCAGAGCCTCGCCCAGCATTTCCTCGCCTTCGGTGTTGAACGTCGCCGGCGAATCACCGCCGATGAGCACCGTGTCGTCGGGGCTGAAGACCATGTCGAGCAACTGGCTCATGTCGTCGTTGGACGCAGCCAGGTCGTCCTCTATGAGATAGCTCAGGCTATGCTCAGCAAGGCCGGTCTTGAGCTCTTCGATAGCCTTGGCGCCAATGCCTTCGATGCGCAAAAGCTCATCTTCGGTGTAGCCAACCAAGTCGCCAACGGTCTCGATGCCCGCTTCGCTGAACTTGTTAGCCCAACGCTGCGAAACACCCAGGTCGTCATAGAGGTACAGACGCGCGTCCTCGTCGGAGAGCTGGTTAGCGCGGCCACCACGGAAGCTGCCGCCACCGAAGTAGTTGCCGTAGCCACCCATGTAGTTCTCGTCGAGCGACCAGTCCTGAGGCTGGGGCAGCAGGTCTTCGATTTCGCGAAGCTCACGCGGCGCGTAATCGGGCAGCTGCTCTTCACCCTCGGGATGCACGGGAGCACCCTTGTAGGTGAGGCCGACCTTGTGGTAGCGAGGAAGACCCGTACCAGCAGGAATCGGCTTGCCGATGATGACGTTCTCCTTCAGGCCGGCGAGAACGTCGGTCTTACCTTCGATCGCGGCGTCGGTGAGAACCTTGGTGGTCTCCTGGAACGACGCGGCCGACAGGAACGAATCGGTAGCCAGCGAAGCCTTGGTGATGCCGAGCAGCAGGGGCTGGCCCACGGGGGGCTGCTTGCCTTCTGCAATGAGTTCGTTGGCAACGCGCTCGAACTCGTGGCGGTTCACCTGACGACCGGGCAGAAGCTCGGAATCGCCGGCTTCCATAACAACGACCTTGCGCAGCATCTGACGCGCGATGACCTCGATGTGCTTGTCGTTGATGTCTACACCCTGGGACACGTACACGTCCTGGACCTGGGCAACGATGTAGCGCAGCGTGGTGTTCGGGTCGGTCAAACGCAGCAAGTCGTGCGGGTTCACAGAACCCTTGGTGAGCTGCTGGCCAACCTTCACAGCGCAGCCGTCGATGATGCCAGGCAGCATCTGCGCGCGCGCCGAAACGACGTACTCGCGGAAGTTGCCCTCGGTGTCATGCACGGTGAGCGTTTTGGTGGTCTTGTCGCCAGTAATCTGCAGGGTACCTGCGATTTCGGCGAGCACAGCCTGGCCTTTAGGCTTGCGAGCCTCGAAAAGCTCGGTAACACGGGGCAGACCGTGCGTAATGTCGTCGCCAGCAACGCCGCCGGCGTGGAACGTACGCATCGTGAGCTGCGTGCCGGGCTCGCCAATGGACTGAGCGGCAATAATGCCGACTGCGGTGCCAATGTTCACCGGACGACCCGTAGCCAAGTCCCAACCGTAGCACTTCTGGCACACGCCATGCTCAGCGTGGCAGGTCATGACCGTGCGAATGACGACCGTGTCAATGCCGGCAGCCTCAAACGCCTTGAGCTGATCCATGCTGGTGATGTAATCGCCAGCGAGCAGATCGCCCGTGTCCTCGAGCAGGCAACGACCGATGAGGTTCTCGTCGATCTCGCCCTTCTCGTTGTGCAGCGGGTAGGGAACGCCCTCGGGTGTGCCGCAGTCGATCTCGCGAACGATAACGTCCTGCGCGACGTCGACCAGACGACGGGTCAGGTAACCCGAGTCAGCCGTACGCAGAGCGGTGTCGGTCATGCCCTTACGAGTGCCGTGCGTGGAGATGAAGTACTCAAGAACCGAAAGACCCTCGCGGAAGTTCGACTTAACCGGGCGGTCGATGGTGCCACCCTTGGTGTTGCCCATGAGGCCGCGCATACCAGCCAGCTGGCGAATCTGCTTGATGTTACCTCGAGCACCAGAGTCGGCCATCATGTAGATGGGGTTGTA
>OLPT01001585.1_pt1 | contig 13553 bp, 10 predicted proteins | sample 1673051 | NCBI WGS metagenome assembly OLPT01 (sample SAMEA3136750, study PRJEB25190) | human gut metagenome | biome: human gut; feature: human-associated habitat; material: faeces | place: Austria | collected 2013
CTGAGCGCTCTCCTTCATCACGTCGCCCAGCGAACCGGTGACGGTGATCTTGCCGCTGCCGTTGTCCATCACCTGCACCTCGATGGGCAGGGTCTCGCCGCCCACGCTGGTCCATGCCAGACCGTTGGCGATGCCCACCGCGTTGGTGCGGTTGAGGAAGTCGGGCTTGACAAAGCGGGGGCCAAGCAGCTGTTCCAGCATGGTGCCGGTAACGGAGACGCTTTCCACCTCGCCTGCGGCGATCTTGCGGGCGCACTTGCGCAGCACGCTGGTGATGGTGCGTTCCAGATTGCGCACACCGGCCTCGCGGGTGTAGCCGTCGATGATGCCGTACAGCGCGCTCTGGCTCAGCGTGACCTTGCCGGTCAGGCCGCAGGCCTTGAGCTGCTTGGGCAGCAGATGCTTGCGGGCAATGTTGTATTTTTCCACGCGGGTGTAGCTGGGCAGCTCGATCACGTCCATGCGGTCACGCAGGGGGCCGGGGATGCTGCCCAGATCGTTGGCGGTGGTGATAAAGAGCACATGGCTCAAATCGAACGGGATATCGATGAAATGATCGTTGAAGGTGCTGTTCTGCTCCGGGTCCAGCGCTTCCAGCAGGGCTGCGGCCGGGTCGCCCCGGAAGTCGCCTGCCAGCTTGTCGATCTCGTCCAGCAGCATGAGGGGGTTCGCGCTCTTGGCAGAGATCATGGCAGTGATGATCTTGCCGGGCATCGCGCCGATGTAGGTGCGGCGGTGGCCGCGGATCTCGGCTTCATCCCGCACGCCGCCAAGGCTGATGCGCACATACTTGCGGCCCATACTTTCGGCGATGGAGCGTGCAATACTGGTCTTGCCCACGCCCGGAGGGCCTACAAGGCAGATGATCTGTGCCTTCACGTCCGGTGCCAGCTTGCGCACGGCCAGCGTTTCCAGAATGCGATCCTTCACCTTTTTCAGGCCGTAGTGGTCGCGGTCCAGAATCTGCTGTGCGCGGCTGATATCAAGGTCATCCACTGTAAAGGTGTTCCACGGCAGGTCAAGGCAGGTGTCCAGATAGGTGCGGATGACCGTTGCCTCCTGATTGGAGCCCTGCATCTTGGCAAGGCGGTCCACTTCCTTGAGCAGCTTCTTCTCGCTGTCCTCGGCAAGGTGCAGCCCGGTGATCCTGCGGCGGTACTCGTCGGCCTCGGCGTGGGTGTCGTCGCCCTCGCCCAGCTCGTCGCTGATGATGTGCAGCTGTTCGTGCAGGTAGTAATCGCGCTGGTTCTTGTCCATGGACTCGTTGACCTTTTCCGCGATCTCCTTTTCAATTTTCATCACCTGACACTCACGGCGCAGCATCTCGATGAGCTTTTTCAGCCGTCCGTTCAGGGTGCCCTCGTCCATCACAGCCTGCTTGTCCTCGTAACGGAACAGCAGGTTTGCAGGCATGTACTCGCTGAGGAAGGCGGGGTCGTCGCTGGAAACGATGGCAAACACCACGTCCTTGCCAAGGCGCGGGTTCATGCCAAGGTACTCGTCAAACCCGGCCTTGAGGGCGCGCAGCAGCGCTTCGGTCTCCACGGCATCGTCAGCCTTGCCTGCGCGCACCGGGGCCGGGCGCACCTCCGAAAGCAGAAAATCGCCGCTGGCATCCAGTGCACTGAGCTTTGCGCGGTACTTGCCCTCCACCAGGACCTTTACAAGGTCCCCGGAGACGCGCAGCACCTGCTTGACCTCGGCCACCACGCCGTAGCTGAACAGGTCTGCCTGCTGCGGCTCGGTGGTGTCCATGGACTTCTGTGCCACCAGAAACACGTTGGAATTATTTGCCATTGCCCACTCCACGGCGGCAATGCTCTTTTCGCGGCCCACCTCAAAGTGGACGAGATTGTTGGGGAACACCACCAGCCCGCGCAGGGCGATGGTGGGCAGATGCAGCTTTTTGCGCTCCACCTTGATGGTAACTTTTTCACTCATAGTGCAAACACCTCCCGGCTGCCGCGCACTTTCCCACGGCGGCAGCGCTGTATGCAAGAGATTTTATCTTTAAAATAGCAGGTTGTTTCCTTATTATACTGATTTCCGGCCAAAATGCAACTGTGATGCATAGGTCGTTGGTTATTCCCCCCGCTTTTCCTGCGTGGAGAAGCCCATTTTGCCCAGCGCCGGCAGCAGGGCCTTGAGGGTGATGGAGGTCAGTGCGCCCATCACAAGGCCCAGCACCAGCATGACCGGCGCATAGTAGAAGGACAGCGACGACGAGATGATCACGCCCGCGCCCAGCAGCTGGCCGATGTTGTGGGCCAGTGCGCCGCATACGGAAAGGATGAACCAGGTGGGCCGCACCGGCAGCAGGTAGTACAGCACCCACATCACCAGCAGGGACAAAAGGCCGCCGCACAGCGAGAGAAGGCCCGCCGTGAAGCCGGACACCAGAAACACGAACAGTGCCTTGAGCACATCCAGCACCAGCGCCTGCCTTGGCCCCATGAAAAACAGCGCGTACATCACCACGATGTTGGCAAGGCCCAGCTTCATGCCCGGCAAAAGGCCCGGAATGGTGAGCGTGCCCTCAATGAACGAAAGTGCCATGGCCAGCGCAAACAGCAGGCCGGAAAGGGCGATGCGGCGCGTTTTTTCGTAACTGCGTCTGTTTTGGGGCATGCTGCACTCTCCTTTACTCTTCGGTCTGCTGGCTCTGCTCGTAGCTTTCCTGCTCTTCCATGGCGGCTTCCCACGCGGCAAACAGCTCTTCCTGATGGAAGCGCAGGTCGCTCAGCTCGTCGCTCTTCTGGCGCAGCAGGTCGGGGTCGTTGTACACCTCCGGGGAGTTGATCTCGTTGTCCAGCTCCACTTCGCGTGCACCGCAGGCTTCCATCTCGTCCTCGCAGGCCTTGATCTTGGCCCGCAGCTCGGCGCGGCGGCGGCGCTGCTCCCTGCCGTAGCCGGTCTTGGCCGGTTCGGCGGCCTTCTGCACGGCAGGGGCCGGGGCGCTGCGGCCCATCAGGGCGTCGTAGCTGGGGTAGAGGGTGGCCTTGCCGTCCTCAAGGTAGAGGATGGGACAGGCCAGACTGTTCATCAGGTGGCGGTCATGGGTGACCAGCAGCAGCGTGCCGGTGTAGGCCATGAGGGCCTCGGTAAGGTTTTCGCGGGTGTAGATGTCCAGATGGTTGGTGGGCTCGTCCAGAAACAGCAGGTTGGGCCGTTCCAGCACGATCTCCGCAAAGCGCAGGCGGGCCAGCTCGCCGCCGGAAAGCGCCTCGCAGGGCTTGAACACCGTCTCGCCCCGGAAGCCCAGCTTTGCCAGATGGCTGCGCACCTCCAGCTCGGTCATGCGGGGGTACTTGTTCCAGATCACATCGATGACCCGGCCCTGCCCCAGACGGTTCTGCTGCTGGGCAAAGATGCTGGGCCGTGCGCCGGTGCCCAGCCGCACCATGCCGCCGGAGGGGCGGCGCTTGCCGTCCAGCACCTGCATCAGGGTGGACTTGCCCGCGCCGTTGGGGCCTGCGATCACCAGCCGCTGGCCGCGGCACACCGTGTAGGTAAAGGGTTCCAGCAGGGTGCGCTCCCCTATTTTGATGGTCAGGTTCTTGAGCAGCACCAGCTCGTTCCACGGTTCTACGTCATATTCAAACCGGAACTTGAGCTGGTTGGTCTCGTCCTTGGGCGCTTCGGTGATCTCCAGCTTTTCCAGCTGCCTGCGGCGGCTCTGGGCCATTTTGGTGGTGGAAGCGCGCACAAGGTTGCGGTCCACATAGTCCTGCAGCTTTTCGGCCAGTGCCACATCTGCATCGTGCTGCTTCTGGCGCAGGGCATCGGAGGCTTCCTTCTGGGGCAGGTAGGCCGAGAAGTTGCCCTTGTAGGTGGTCATGGTCTGGAAGGAGACCTCCCAGATCTTCGTACACACGTTATCGAGGAAGTAGCGGTCGTGGCTGACCACCAGCACCGCACCGGAATAGCTTTTGAGGTAGTTTTCCAGCCATTCCATGGTGGCAAAGTCCAGGTGGTTGGTGGGCTCGTCCAGAATGAGCACGTCCGGCTTTTCCAGCAGCAGCTTTGCCAGCCGCAGCCTCGTCAGCTCGCCGCCGGAGAGCACCGCAATGTTCTTCTGCCATGTATCCTGCGCAAAGCCCATGCCAGACAGCACCTTTTTGATGTTCACATCCATGTTGTAGCCGTCGGCGGCATCCACGATGTTCTGCAGCTGGTCGTGCCGGGCCAGCAGCTCCGTGTCGTCCGGCTGCGCGGCCATTTTGCGTTCCAGCACCTGCATCTGGGCCATGGCATCCAGCACAGGGGCAAAGGTGGAGCGCATCTCGCCGTAGAGATCCAGCGTGGCATCCAGCTTTGCGTTCTGTTCCAGATAGCCCAGCGTCACGCCGTGGGTCACGCTGAACTCCCCATCGTAGTCCTGGTACTCGCCGGTCAAAATCTTGAGCAGGGTGGTCTTGCCCGCGCCGTTCTGGCCCACGATGCCGATGCGGTCCTCCCGCTCAACACTGGCGGTCACATCGTGCAGCACGATCTTTTCGCCAAAGCTCTTGCCTAGTTTTTCCAAATGTATCAGCATAGTTTTATGATCCCGTTCTCCATCCGCTTATTGGCTCAGCACTGGTGGCGGCGGTTCTTCAGGCCCACATTGGCCAGCTCTTCCTGCTCCATCACCAGCGGGTACAGCTCTTTCAGGTCTGCGATCTCGTAGGTGGGCACCACCTTGCCGGGGTTCTCGGCGTGGCTGGGGTTATACCAGCAGGTGTCAAGGCCCGCATTCACGCCGCCCTGAATGTCGCTGCTCAGGCCGTCGCCCACCACCAGCACATGCTCGCGGTTCTCCACGCCAAGGGCGCGCAGGGCCGCATCAAAAATTCTGCGGTTCGGCTTTTCGCTGTCCATCTTCTCGGAGACGAACACGTCCTCCATAAAGTTCAGCACACCGCTCTCGGCCAGACGGCGGGTCTGCACCTTCTGGAAGCCGTTGGTCACAACGGCCAGCGTTGCCACCTCGGAAAGCTCCCGCAGCACATCCAGCACTTCCGGCCCCATCAGGTCCGGGTGGGTGGAGAGCTGTTCCAGATAGAAGCGGTTCATCTCGGCTCCGTCACCGGCGGCATCAATGGCCTTGAGGAAGCGGGTGAACCGCTCCGCCATGAGCTTTTCCCGTTTGATCTGGCCTTTTTCCAGCTGCCGCCACAGCTCCGAGTTGATGGTGCGGTAGGTCTGCACCGTTTCTGCGTCCGGCTCAATGCCGTAGTTCACCAGCGTTTCGGCCAGTGCCTTGCTTTCGGCTGCGTCAAAGTTCAGCAGGGTGTTGTCTGCATCGAACAGCACGCAATAATATTTTGCCATAAACCTTCCCTCTTTTCCTTCTGCCATGGCCTCAGCTGCCATGCGCTCAACAACAGGCAGAAGCCAGCCCTGCCGTAAACAGAGCTGGCTTCACATCATTCTGTTACAATTTCGTACGGTGGTACGTCCGTCTGCTCCGGGTCGTTGTCCGGGCAGGTGGTTTTGACATCACAGGGGGTGGCGGCACACTTTGCCATTTCCTCTTCCAGCGCGCCGTTGTCCACGTTCTCCCAGTCGGTGCCGTAATCGTCCACGCTGCCGTCGGTCACGTTCTCTTCCCCGGGCAGCGCCGGGATGCGGGGTTCCTCGTAGTACATGCAAACGCCTCCCTTCCTGCCAGCCTATGCGGCACGGCAGGCCGGGGTGACAGCCTCAGGACGCGGAGTCCGTGGATGCGGACTGCTCGTTGGCGGCTTCCTTGCTGGCATTGGATTCCGAAGCCGCATGGGAGCTGCCAGAGCTTGCAGAGCTGCTCTCGCTGCTGGAGCTGCTATGGGAAGCCGAGCTGCTCTCACCAGAGTCCGCGTGGGACGAGCTGGTGCTGTGGGAAGAGCTGGCTGTTCCGTTGGAAGCAGAAGCCGAGCCTGCCGGGGAAGCCGTACTCTCACTGCTGGAAGAGCTGTGAGACGGGCTGTCGGAAGAGCTGTGAGACGAGCTGCCGGAGGTGGATGTAGCCCCGGAGGTGGTGCCGGACGATGCACCGGAAGAGCTGGTGCTGCCGGAAGAACCGCTGCCCGACGTGCTGCCAGAGCTGCCGGAGCTGTGAGACGAGCTGCCGGAGCTTACGCCGCTGACCGTCACATTCAGGACGTTGCTGGTAACGGTGCAGCCGTTGTAGCTTGCCACTGCGTACACCTTAAAGGTCGCATTGAGCATGGAGGGGTCGATCTGCACCTTGACGGTGGTCTTGCCCGCCGCCTGCGGCACTTCCGCACCGTTGGCGTACCAGCGGATGCTGTCGGCAGTGAGGTGCTTGCCGCCCAGCTTTGCGGTAAAGGTGTAGGAATCGCCCAGCACGGCCTTGCCGGTGCTGCTGATATGCACGGAAGCCGCTGCAAACACGGCGGTCACGTCCACGTTCTGCTTGAAGTTCGTATCGGTGCGGGTCTTCTGGGTCACACCGTCGCTCCACTTGACGAACACATAGCCGTCCTGCGGCACAGCCGTCACGCTGATGGACTGGGCGGCGCTGGTCACTTCATAGGAGAGGGATGTCTTGCCGCTGTCGCTGCCGCTGGAAAGGGTGCCGCCGGTCTTGTCCACCCGGTAGCTGGCCTGATACAGCACACCCTGCTCTTCGGAAGAGCCTGCAGCCTCCGAGCTGCTGGGTGCTGTCACCGCAGAGCTGGGGTTCGGGGTATACTCGGCGCGGGTGGGGATGTTGGCGGTGTCCGGGCGGCGGTCGTCGGTCTGGTAAGCGTGGGTGCGCAGATAGCTCAGCATGGCCTTCAGGCCCACGGGCTTCAGGTGGATATCGCCGGTCTGGTAGTAATCCTCGCGGCCATAGCCGTTGGCATCCTTCAGCGCTTCGGCACTGTTGAGGAACTTCAGGCCCATCTGCTCACACATGGACAGCAGGGCCATGTTGAAGTCGTCGATCTTGGTCTGGTCCATGTGGGGGTAGTTTGCGTGGTTTGCGGGCACCGGCGGCACCGTGTTCACGATGATGTCGGTGTAGGGGTAGCTTTCCTGAATGGCCTGCACCAGCGCGGTGTAGTTCTTGATGAACTCGTCCACGCTCATGCCGGTATCATTGGTGCCCAGCATGATGACCACGCGGCGGGGCTTCATTTTGGCCACGGCCTGCGCGATGGTGTAGGTGTTGCTGTCCTTTTTAAAGGTAACGATGCCCTCGTTCAGGGCGGCATGGGTGCCAATGCCCTCCTTGGCGCAGAACTGCTGCAGGCTGATCAGGCCGTTGGCGTACAGGCGCACCGTGTTGGAATCGCCGAGGAACAGCGTTTCCTTCTGGTAGCTCTCGCCCGCGTCGGCGGTCTCCGGCAGCAGGGCGGCAGAGGTCTCGCTGATCTGGTAGTGATCCGAGATATCCTCTTCGCCCGGCACCAGCACCTCGCTGGAGGGCTGTTCCCCCGGAGCTGCAGGGGTCTTGCCGCGCTTGAGCAGCGTCATGGTAATGGCAATGGTCAGAATGGCTGCCAGCGCGCACACACTGCACACCAGCACAGCCTGCTTCTGCATAGGAGTAAGCGATTGCTTTTCCGGTCGTGTATTTCTCATATTTCTCACCATTCACTTAGTTTCCGGCACAGGGCCTTCCGGTCATGCCTGTCCGTTCAGGATCTGGTCTGCAAGGCTGGCGCAGCTTTCGGCCAGCAGCACCGGGTGGAAGGGTTCCAGCTCTTCCCTGCTGCCGTAGCCGTACAGCGCACCGGCGGCATCCAGCCCGCAGTCCGCAGCGCCGCGCATGTCATCGTTGCGGTCGCCCACCATCAGCACCCGCCTGCCCTGCATCATGGGCTGGGCCAACACATGGCGCACCACGTCGGTCTTGGTGTCGCGGCTCTCGTCCATGGACGCGCCGCCGATAAAATCAAAATAGCCTGCAAGGCCCTTTTCTTCCAGAATGGGCGTGACGACCTGCGTGGGCTTGGAGGTAGCGGTGCACAGCACAAAGCCCGCATCCTTCAGGCGCTGCAGCATCTCTGCTGCACCGGGGTAGGCGGCGCACTCGTGGCTGCCCTTGACGGCGTAGCTGTCGCGGTACAGGTCGGTGGCCTTTTCAATGAGGGCCGGGTCGGTAAAGTGCTCACCAAAGCTCTTGCGCAGCGGCGGGCCAAGGTAGCGGCGCAGGTTCACATTTGTGGTGTCCACGCCCATCTTGGCAAAGACTTCTTTTAATGTATTTATGATACCGGGAGCGGAATCGATCAGGGTCCCGTCCACATCAAACAGGATCGCATCGTAGTTCAGCAATTTGTAAATTTCCTCACTTTCATGGTGATACATTGTATAGTATAGCACAGAATCCCGTTATCAGCAATTCCAACAAATGGTTTTTACAAAAATTATGCATTCAAGCAGAGAAAAGGCCCGCCCGGCATCCGGACAGGCCTTTCAGCATCTTCTTACTTCGCTGCGGCATCCGCAGGCGGATAGTACAGGTTGTTGGAGACGAACTCCAGCTTATCCTTGAGCACCAGCTCCAGGTTTGCCACGGCGTGCACCATGTTGGTGGCCGAATCGTTTACTTCCAGCAGCTTGCACAGATCCAGGCCGTCCAGTTTCATGGCGGCATCCATCTTCCGGCTCTCGGCACACAGGATGTGGCTCAGGGCATTTTCCTGCAGAGCGATGCTCTCCACAAGGTCAATGACCGCCTGCTCCAGCGTCACCTTGGGCAGGCAGGGGCAGGGGCAGCGGGTGGTATCGATACAGTTCTCAGCAGACATGATAAAACCTTCCTTTCGTTCATCCGGTCAGGGGCGGTGTACGCCCCATTCTATGTCTGCCGGGTACGCCGGTGTTACTCCTGCTTTTTCGGGTTCTGGGTGCCGCGCACCTTTTCAATGGTCTCGCGGTAGCCGCCGGAGCCGTACTGGATGCAGCGGTTGATGCGGCTGATGGTGGCCGTGCTGATCTCCACTGCCTTCACGATCTGATCGTAGGTTCTGCCGTCCAGCAGCATCTTTGCCGCTTCCAGCCGCTGCGCCATATCCGAGATCTCCTTTACAGTGCACAGGTCTTCAAAGAAGTTGTAGCACTCCTCCCGCGTTTCCAGACTGAGGATGGCATCAAACAGTGCATCAGTGGTCTGGTTTCTTCTGGAATTTTTATCTGACATGAATGTTCTCCTTGCCGCCGCAGCGGACTGTCCGGTTTTGGGAGCGTTCCCTCTTTTAAATGTTCCGGAAATGTTCAGGTTCTTTCTTGCATCACCACTTTAGCACATCAAAGTGTGAAAGTCAAGCCCTTGGCGTGAACTCTTTTCATTCGTTGACGTGTATAGTTTTCTTCGTTTCACGCATGAACAAAAATCACCTAAAAATTATTGCAGAACGCTTTTCTGAATTAGTGCATCCTCCGAACTTGTTCCAAGGATATTGACAATTTGTGAATTCCGCACTAAAATACGGACAATCATTCGGCAAATGCGATGAACAGGACATGATTCTTTGCAGCACCCTCTCCCAGAGAGCCGCCCATCTGATGCAAGGGCAGCAGTCAGGAGCAAAGCGTTCTCCCCTGCGAGCAGCCTGTGTAAACAAAGGCGCTGACCCCGCCTTCCAGTAATGCATGGCCGTTTTGCCCACGTTACGGGGCTGCGTATGTATGTACGCTGGGAGTGGCTGCCCTGTGCAGCAAACGAAGTGGTATCGCGGAGTATTCCATACACGATGTGCAGTGTATGTGAAGGCCTTCGTCTTCGATGGTTCGTCCCAAATGGAACGAACGCAGGAAGACGGGGCCTTTTTTACACCCTGCCGCCCCCATGCCGCTGACATTTGCCGGATGCCAAGAAAGGAAAGAGGTAAAAACAATGAATACGCTGGTCATCGTATTGATCGCAGCCGTGTGTCTGTTTGGCGCTTATATGCTTTACGGCCGCTGGCTGGCAAACAAGTGGGGCATCGACCCCTCTGCCAAGACCCCGGCAGTTGTCCATGAGGACGGCCGGGACTACGTTCCCACCGACGGCTGGACCGTGTTTGCACACCAGTTCAGCTCCATTGCCGGTGCAGGCCCTGTTACCGGTGCGATCCAGGCCGCTGCTTTCGGCTGGCTGCCGGTGCTGCTGTGGGTGCTGCTGGGCGGCATCTTCTTCGGTGCTGTCACCGACTTCGGCGCTCTGTATGCTTCCGTTAAGAACGACGGCAAGAGCATGGGCATGCTGATCGAAAAGTACATTGGCAAGACCGGCCGCAAGCTGTTCCTGCTGTTCTGCTGGCTGTTCTGCGGCATCGTGATCGCCGCCTTTGCCGACATGGTGGCCGGCACCTTCAATGCCTACGGTGCTGACGGTGCTCTGGTGGAGGCTGCCCAGACCAACGGTGCTGCCGGCATGGTCTCCATCATGTTCATGGTGTTCGCCGTGATCTTTGGCCTGCTGCAGAAGAACCTGCACTTCACCGGCTGGAAAGAGAATGTGATCAGCATCGTATTCATCGTGCTGTCCTTTGTGGTGGGTGCAAACTTCCCCATCATTCTGGGCAAGGCTGCATGGAGTTACATCACCTTTGTGTACATCTTCTTTGCCGCTGTCCTGCCCATGTGGCTGCTGAAGCAGCCCCGTGACCACATGACCACCTTTATGTTCGTGGCCATGATCGTGGGTGCTGTTCTGGGCCTGATCGTCAACCATCCCGTCATGAACCTGCCGGTGTTCACCGGCTTTACCAACGCCAAGCTGGGCACCATGTTCCCCATCCTGTTCGTTACCGTTGCCTGCGGCGCTGTTTCCGGTTTCCACAGTCTGGTGTCTTCCGGCACCTCCTCCAAGACCGTTACCAATGAGAAGGATATGCTGAAGGTCGGCTACGGTGCCATGGTGCTGGAAAGCCTGCTGGCTGTCATCGCCCTGTGTGTGGCCGGTGCTTCTGCTGCTGCAGACGGCACCCCCGCAGACGGCACTCCGTTCCAGATCTTCAGCCGCGGCGTTGCCAGCTTCTTCGTGGGCTTTGGCCTGGACCAGCACTTTGCCTCTGTGTTTATGACCATGTGCGTTTCCGCACTGGCCCTGACCAGTCTGGATGCTGTGGCCCGTATCGGCCGCATGAGCTTCCAGGAGCTGTTCAGCGTGGACGACATGGAGCATGCTGAGGGCTGGCGCAAGCTGCTGTGCAACGTGTACTTCTCCACCTTCCTGACTCTGGCTTTCGGCTTCCTGCTGACCAAGATCGGCTACGCCAACATCTGGCCCCTGTTCGGTTCTGCAAACCAGCTGCTGAGCGCTCTGGTTCTGGCCACCCTGTGCGTGTTCCTGAAGGTCACCGGCCGCAGCAACAAGATGATCTTCCCTCCGCTGATCATCATGCTGTGCGTCACCTTCACCGCTCTGGTGCAGCGCCTGATCGCCATGGTCAAGGCCATCAGCAATGCCGCTGCTGTCACCATCCCCGCTGGCGAGACCACTTGGGGTGCTGTGTTCATTGCAAACGGCCTGCAGCTGATCCTGGCCGTGCTGCTGATCGTTCTGGGCCTGAACATCGTGTTCCACTCCTTCAAGGCCTATAAGAATGCTGAGCACAACAGCGAAGCAAAGGTCTGAGTTTCAGATCCTGCTGAACTGAATCTGTAAATGCAAACTGCCGCTGACGGCGTAAAAACCGTCAGCGGCAGTTTTTGTTGCTGTAAGCTTCTATGATTTGAAATGGCCTCCGCGTGCGCTCTGGCCATAAGCAGAGGAAAATTTATTTGATATTGTGGTTTGGAAACGACTGCGGTCGTTTCCAAACCATTTTTTCACAGAAAGAGTCCCAAAGATAAAATGCATAGTCACCACAAAAAATGCAGTGTACGGTCACGACCTTTCCCGTGAAAAAGCAAACCAGCAAAGCCCGCAGGCTTTGCTGGTTTGCAAATATAAAAATAATACTTCCGCTAAAAATAGCCATAGCGCACGCGGCGGCTATTCTAAATCAAAAATCAAAAATTCGTTTCTTCCCACGTTTGAAGGACCGCCATCTGCACTGGGGTGTGGAACCAGTGTTCCCCGCCCTCCATGATCGTCAGATGCGCCCCGCTTTCCTGACGGAAGCGCTCGATCATGGTGCGGCTGGTCAGGGCATCCCTGTCACCGTACAGCACCTGCGTGCGGCCATGCCAGTGCAGCGGATGTTCCCGCACCCAGCACAGATACGGCCATGAGAGGGTCTCCCCAAGATCCGTGGGGATCTCCCCTGCCCGGTGCAGCTGTTCCTCGGTCACATGGGCATATTGCATCATATTCGTGATGAGAGCTTCCATATCCACCACCGGAGAGACCAGCAGAGTCTGTTCCGGCGCGTCTCCCTGCAGCGCCTGCATGGCAAGCCACGCGCCGACGCTCACGCCATACAGCCGGATATGCGCCCATACCGGCTTCATGCGGGCGTATACGGCTTCTATCTCCGGCACAGCCACCCACGGCAGAAGCCGCTCAGGGCTGTTTTTCCGTGCGCCATGCTCGGGCAGGTCGATAGCCAGCACCTGCCAGCCCGCTTCACAGGCTGTAGCGGCAAAACGTTCTGCCTCTTCCTTGCAGCCGTTCTTACCATGGAGATAGAGGTAAACATTCCGGCTCCGGCTGCCGTACAGAATGGCAGGGATGCCCGCAAGAGTCATGGTTTGTTTTTTCATAAGGGATTCTCCTTATCCGATCATGCTCTCCATTCGGAGAGACGTTTTGTTTACACTGCGCATTGCTTTTCGTCCTCCCTTCTTTCCGTTTTCTCTATGATAGCACATCCGCCCGGCAAACACAAACAAAAAAAGGAGCCGCAGCGCCCTGTTACGGGTACTGCAGCTCCCAATTCAACTTTGGAAGTTAAATTACTTCACCATGCTTGCAACTTCAGCAGCGAAGTCGTCAGCACGCTTCTCCAGGCCTTCGCCCTTCTGGAAGCGGGTGAACTTGACGATCTTGATGTCGCCGCCCAGATCCTTAGCGACCTTAGCGGTGTACTGAGCAACGGTCAGGTCGCCGTCCTTGACGAACTCCTGATCGACCAGGCAGTTCTCCTTGAAGAACTTCTTGATCTTGCCCTCGATCATCTTCTGCTTCACAGCCTCGGGCTTGTTAGCGGTCTTGGGATCGCCAGCCATCTGAGCCAGCATGATCTCCTTCTCCTTGGCCACGACCTCAGCGGGGACAGAAGCCTCATCGACATAGCCGGGGTTAGCAGCTGCGACCTGCATGGCGATGTCCTTGCCGTAAGTGACGAACTCGTCCTTAGCCTCGATGCCGTTGGTGGTCTCGAAGTTGACCAGAATGCCGTGGGTGCCGCCGCCGTGGACGTATGCAGAGCAAACGCCCTCGTAACGGACGAAGCGGCGAACCTTGATGTTCTCCTTGATGACCAGGATCAGGTTCTTCAGAGCCTCGTCCACGGTCTCGCCGTTCTCGGTCTTGCAAGCCATCAGAGCCTCAACATCAGCAGGGTTCTGCTTCATGATGACCTGAGTAGCCTCCTTGACGAAAGCAACGAACTTGTCGTTCTTGGCAACGAAGTCGGTCTCAGCGTTGACCTCGATGACAACACCGACCTTGCACTTGGGGCAGTAGTCAGCGTAGACCATACCCT
>OLPT01001592.1_pt1 | contig 13499 bp, 11 predicted proteins | sample 1673051 | NCBI WGS metagenome assembly OLPT01 (sample SAMEA3136750, study PRJEB25190) | human gut metagenome | biome: human gut; feature: human-associated habitat; material: faeces | place: Austria | collected 2013
CCCATAACTTCGGACTGGCATCTTCCGGTGAAGGTCCTACAGCAAACGGAAAGATCGTAGTTATTATTGGGATTGTGGTAGTTGCTGTAATTGCGGCAGTGAACTCCATGAGAAAAGAAGAATCCTGATTGTTGGAATTTATCATGCGGATGAAGAATAAAAGTACCATTAACTATACCATTTGCTTGTCTGCAAATTCGATTGCACAGGTATAAAAGCCTCAGCGTATCCCGCTATGCTTGCGTTTTTATAATAATATAAGAACGGAAGTTTACTTAAAAACATATATATGGTATAAACATTTTATAGACAAGGATATCTTTAACACTATTGTATGAATCTATAAAATATCGTAAAGCAGGAGGCGTTTAAATGATCAGACTTCAGGATATTGCAGATATGGCAGGGGTGAGCCGGACTACGGTTTCCAATGTGATCAATGGAAATACTAAAAGAGTTTCCCAGGAAACTATAGATAAGATCACCCGCATTCTGAAAGAGCAGAACTATGTCCCCCATATGGGCTCTGTTATGCTTTCGGGACATGGCTCGCGGATCATCGGCGTAGTATTGGGATTTGCTGTGACTCATGGTATGCAGGCTCTGCAGGACTCCTTTGTGGGGGAGCTTGTGGGCACTATACAGACAGAGGCGGAAAGAAACGGCTATTTTGTCATGCTTATTGGTGGTGAGAAGATTGATAATGTAGTAGATATGGCATCCAGATGGAATGTGGAGGGGTTAATCATTCTGGGATATGATGAGAAAAGATACCATCAATTATCACGGAAGCTGAACAAAAAAATGGTATTGATAGATGCTTATCCGGAGGGAGAGTACACTTTTCAGAATGTGGGCGTAGATGATTATTCCGGTGGTTATCAGGTTGGCGAATATCTATATTCCTGTGGCTATCGCAAGGCTTTATTTATTGCAGAGACAGACAGAGACAGTGATGCCAGGAGATGGATGGGATTTAAGCAGGCTATGGAGAAAAATGGTGAGTTCTGCAGTCGTTCCCGCCTGATTATTGTGCCTGGTGAGAAAACAGGACGTCTGAAAAAATATGATGAGCTTCTACCCCGGTTTCTGAGAGCAAGGGCACTGGCTTTTTCCTCTGATTATGATGCGATTGAAGCTATGAACTATTTCTTTGACCAGGGAATCCGGATTCCTGATCAGATATCAATTGTAGGTTATGACGACAGCATTTTTGCAGAGTTTGTCAGGCCCAAGCTTACCACTGTACATCAGGATATACATCAGAAGGGGGTTCTGGCATACCGGCGTCTGATCAAAATGATTGCCGGGGAATCTATGAAAGAACTGAATATTAAAAGCCCTGTGCGGCTGATCAAGAGAGATTCTGTGAAAGAGTAGCAGGGTCTCTTTTTTATGGTTTATTATTGGAGGTTTTGCACAAAATATAAATGGAAAATTTAGAGATATTTTAAATTTCAGGAGAAACCTATTGATTTCATACTGTTCCGTGGTATATGATAAGTACATCGAAGGAATCCGAAAGAGGGACAGACGTGTCCGGACAGTCTTTCAAAACTTCTGATGTTGCGCAGCTTCTGATCTCACGGCAACAGTTCCGTATTCCTCTAATGGTGAGGAGGATGGAAAGTTGAAATTAAAACATGGAGGAAATAAGATGAATAAAAAAATTATTAGCACATTGGTAATTGGTACTTTAATTGCAGGTACTCTGGCTGGATGCGGTGGTTCATCCGATGCAGGCTCTTCCGCAAAAAGCAGCTCAGGTAAAACAGAGCTGGAGCTTTTTTCCACAAAACCTGAGAACAAGGATACGATTCAGAAACTGGTAGACAAATATAATGAAAGCCATGATGATGTGACAGTAAAGGTTACTGCTCCACCGGATGCAGGAACAGTATTAAAGACCAGAATGGCAAAGAATGATATGCCTGATGTCATAGCAATAGGCGGCGATAACAACTACACTGAGGTTGAGAGTGCAGGTGTGCTGCTTGACCTGGGTGATCAGGATTATATCAAGGATGTACAGGAAGCCTATATTGACATGGTTTACGATGTAAATAAGGATAAAGAAAAGACTATATATGGTGTTCCATTTGCCACAAATGCTGCCGGTGTCATCTACAATACAGAGAAATTTGAAGAGCTTGGACTGGAAGTTCCGAAGACCTGGGATGAGTTTATAGATGTTCTGCAGAAAATCAAGGATGCAGGCGAGCAGCCATTACTGATGACTTACAAAGACGCATGGACATCACTTGCACCGTGGAACTCCATGGCAGCAGACCTTGCACCGGCGAACTTTGCAGATGACCGCAAAGCAGGCAAGACAACATTTGTGGGAACACATGAGGAGATTGCAGAGAAATATCTGACACTTCTTGATTATGCACAGGATGATTACATGGGACTTAGCTATGATGACGGAAACAAGAAATTTGCCAACGGTGACGCTGTAATGATCATCAATGGAAACTGGGCAATCAGCCAGTACCGTAATGCTAATCCGGATGTAAAAGTAAACATGTTTGCACTGCCGTCTTCCAATGATGAATCCCAGAACAAGGTTACCTCAGGTGTGGATGTGCTTCTGGGCGTAAGTAAGAACAGCTCTAATGTAGATGCAGCCAAAGATTTCGTTTCCTTTATGATGGAAAAAGAAAATATACAGACTTATATTGATGAGCAGTTCTCATTCTCAGCATTAAAGGGTGTAGAGCAGAGTGATGAAGCAGTATCAGGCGTACAGGAAGACATCAGCAATGGTAAAGTTGCTAACTTTGAAGACCATTACTATCCATCAGGACTGGATATGGCTGCACTGGTTGCTGAATTTAGTTTAAATCGTGCAAATGGAATGGATGATAAGGAAAACATCGATCAGTTCCTGAAAAAGTGTGATGAGAAATATGATGTTGCGAATGTAGATTAAGTGAGGGGATGAGCCTATGAAGAAAGCAGTGAATCGTAAAAGACCTGCTGTCAACAAAATTTACTATATTTATGTTGGTATTCTTGCAGTATTATTTTTCATCTTCCATACAATTCCGTTCCTGAAAGGTGTGTTCTACAGCTTTACTGACTGGAGAGGATACGGAGAGTGGAATTTCGTAGGGCTGCGTAATTACCTGCATATGTTTGTAGATGCAGATACAGGAAATGCTTATATTTTTACTTTTAAATTTGCTGTGATCACCACGATCCTGGTTAATGTGATCAGCCTTGTGCTTGCATGCGCGTTAAATGCAAAGATTAAATTCAAAAATACGATTAAAGCGTTTTATTTCCTGCCGTATATGCTGGGAAGTCTGATTGTGGGATTTATTTTTAACTATATTTTTGCAAACCTGGTTCCGGAGCTTGGAAAAGCTCTGGGAATCAAGGCTCTCAGTGTGAATATTCTGGGTACCAACAATGCAATCTGGGGAATCATTGCAGTATCTCTGTGGATCGGATGTGCATTTAATACACTGATCTATATTGCAGGACTCCAGTCTATTGATACAGATGTATATGAAGCTGCTGACCTGGACGGAGCTACAGGCTTTAAACGTTTCAGCAAGATCACATTCCCTCTTCTGGCACCGTCCTTTACCATTAATATGGTACTCTCTGCCAAAGGCTACCTGATGGTTTACGATCAGATCATGGCCATGACAGATGGTGGACCTGGAACCGCAACCACTTCCATTGCAGTCCTGATCTATAAGAGAGGATTCGGTGGAGGACAGTTCGCCTACCAGTCAGCCAATGCAGTTATGCTTTTCATCGTAGTTGTACTGATTTCTATATTCCAGCTGCGTATACTTGAGAAGAGAGAGGAGAAGTTAGGATGAAACAGGGTGTAGCGAAGGTAAAAGAACGTTACAACTGGCCTGTAACGATTCTTCTTATCATAGGAATTGTGCTGATCATTCTTCTGCCTCTGTATATGGCATTGATGATCGCCATCAAGGATCCATCTGATATGAATAACGTACTGGCACTGCCCAGAAAGCTGCGTCTGCAGAACTTCGTAGATGCCTGGGTGATGACCGATTTCCCCCGGAAATTTTTTAACACTGCATTTATTACAGTGATCAATCTGGTCTTTACGCTGATCACAAACTCCTTTGCAGCGTATGCAATAACCAGAAACAGGAAAAAGAGCAAATTCTTTTCCATTATGTATTACTACTTTATCAGTGCTATGTTTATCCCATTCCAGGTAATCATGCTTCCGTTGGTTGTACAGGCGAATGCCTTCCATCTGGATAATATTTACGGTATTACTTTTCTATACATTATCTTCGGTCTGCCTATGAACATTTTCCTTTATACAGGTGCGATCAAGGCGATACCGGAAGCACTGGATGAAGCAGCAATGATTGATGGGGCAAACCCTATCCAGACTTTCAGCCGGATTATTTTCCCGGTATTAAAACCAACTACTGCAACAGTAGCGATTCTTTCCTTTATGTGGACATGGAACGACTTCAACATGCCGCTGGTACTCTTAAGTGATGAGAGCCAGCAGACCTTACAGCTTGCACAGTATGTATTCAAGACCCAGTTCTCTGTAGACTATAACCTGGCATTTGCTTCTTATCTGCTTGTACTGGCACCTGTACTGATCGTATATATCTTCTGCCAGAAGTGGATCATGAACGGTGTTGTTGCCGGTGCAGTAAAATAACACAACAGTAAGATTGAGAAATGCAAACAGGAGGCTTAAGTTATGAAGAAAACCTGGTGGAAAGAAAGTGTTGTATATCAGATTTACCCCAAAAGTTTTAAAGACAGTAACGGAGACGGCATCGGGGATATCAGAGGAATTATAGAAAAGCTTGACTATCTGAAGGAGCTGGGTGTAAATGTACTTTGGATCTCGCCTATGCTTGAGTCTCCGCAGGATGATAACGGCTATGATATTTCTGATTACAGAAAGATCTATAAAGATTACGGAACCATGGAGGATTATGAAACTCTCCTTGCAGAGGCACACAAAAGAGGAATCAAGATCCTTATGGATCTGGTTGTAAACCATACTTCCGATGAGCATTCCTGGTTCGTCGAGAGCCGTAAATCCAAAGATAATCCTTACCGTGACTATTATATCTGGAGAAATCCGGTGAACGGTAAGGAGCCAAATAACTGGGGCGGAGTATTCGGCGGTTCAGCCTGGGAATATGACGCACAGACAGATATGTATTATCTTCACCTGTTTTCCAAGAAGCAGCCGGATCTGAACTGGGAGAACGACAAGGTTCGCCGGGAAGTTTATGATATGATGAACTTCTGGTGTGAAAAAGGAATCGACGGTTTCCGTATGGACGTGATCAGTATGATTTCCAAGGATCAGGCATTTCCGGACGGAGAGACTCACGGAGGACTTTATGGAGATTTTGGACCTTACAGTGTCCATGGACCAAGAGTACATGAATATCTTCAGGAGATGAACCGAGAGGTGCTTTCCAAATATGATGTGATGACTGTGGGAGAGACTTCAGGAGTTACTATTGAGGAAGCACAGAAATATGCAGGTGATGACCGAGAAGAACTGAATATGGTATTCCAGTTCGAGCATGTGGAAAATGATGGCGGCGATAATGGCAAATGGACTACAGAACGGTATGATTTTAAAAAGTTCAAGAAGATCATGATCAAATGGCAGGAAGAACTGGCAGGAAAAGCATGGAACAGTCTTTTCCTTGGCAACCATGACCAGCCAAGAAGTGTATCTAGATTTGGAAATGATAATCCTGCTTATCGGGATATTTCAGCCAAGATGCTGGCAACCTGCCTTCATATGATGCAGGGAACCCCCTATGTATATCAGGGCGAAGAGCTTGGAATGACTAACGTCTATTTCGACAAGCTGGAGGATTACCGCGATATTGAAAGTCTTCATTATTTCACTGAGCTGACAGAATCAGGCAGATTGACACCGGAGTATATGATGAAATGCCTGATGCTCAGAAGCCGTGACAATGCCAGAACACCTATGCAGTGGGATACTTCCGCAGGTGCAGGTTTCACCACCGGGGAACCATGGATTAAGGTAAATCCAAATTATCAGCAGATCAATGCTGCAGATCAGTTAAAAGATCCGGACTCTGTTTTCCATTATTATCAGAAGCTGATTCGTCTGCGTAAAGAAATGGATATTATCGTGTACGGAGAATTTGAGGCTCTGTACCGTGACCATGACCAGATCTTTGCTTACATAAGGAAGCTTGGATCAGAGAAGCTGCTTACAGTATGCAATTTCAGTGCACAGGAAGCGGAAATGGAACTTCCGGAAACATTTGCAGAAGGAGCTCAGTGCCTGATCACAAATATGGGCAGAACAGTGTTTGACAGGAAAATTGTCCTGAATCCATATGAGGCGTTTGTGCTTTACAAAAAATAAAATAGTCTGAAAAAAAATACCCTTTCGTATGACATGACGGAAGGGTATTTTGGCTTTTATAGTGCTTATAGTTCTGATAAGTGACGTAAACGCTGCGGTTTTCATTTATTTTATAGACAGGTATGTATTACTCCTGTGAAGGCATGTCTTCACTAAGTTTCAGCAGTGCTTCAGCAAGATTGGAGTCCAGGATCAGCACATCCACCAGCCTGCCCTTTAAAGCGCTTAACACAGTATTTGCCGTCTGGGATGGATTGAGGTAATTGATTATATGATAAACAGTACTGCCCCAGGTGACGCCCAGAATATCACTTTCTTTGATCACACGCTGAAGACAACGGACTCTCTCCATGGGCACCAGTTTCTTGGCATTTTCCTCTGCCATTTCTGATTCTGAACCATCATCATTGGAAATTACAGGTGCAATGATGATGTCTTTTAAATGAAAACGGTTTCTTAACTGTTCTTCAAGACGGATACATTCGATATATGGATCACGTATTACAAATTCGACGATTTTATCTTCTCTTGCTTTATTAAGTAACCGGGAAACGGTTGTTACAGAAATTCCCAGCATGGAAGAAATCTCATTCTGAGGTTTGTTTTCAATATAGTAAAGGTATGCAACTTTCAGAACCAGTGAAACGGATTGATGATATTTGTCAATAGACATGGAAATCATCTCGTAGCCTGAGTTATTCATGAGCTAATAAAAATGCTCAGAATTACAAAACCTTGTTGTAGTTCTTATGGAAACAATCGAATTATCCACAAAAATGGGCAAACTATCCCTGTTAAATTCGATTGAGTCATTTTGAACTGTCAAGGTAGGAGCATTGATAATCAAGGAACTCTTTGATTACTCTGATGATGAGATTGTTGAAAATTTGATGCTTGACTTACATCTTCAGTATGCACTTCATACAACAAGTTTTACAGGGCAACCTCTTTCAGATAAATCCCTAAGCAGGTTTAGAAGCAGGTGCTACTCCTACGAAACAGCTCATGGTATTGATCTTTATCATGATTGCGTTAAGGACCTAAGTTCTAAGATTGCAAAGCTTATGAATCTTAATGGACATATCAAAAGAATGGATTCCATGATGATTGAATCTAATATCAGATTTTTAAGTCGAATGGAGTTGATATATACATGTATTTCAAAACTTGTGGTATTCCTTCAAAAGAGGGGATTAAAAAATCTTAAAGAATCTCTCGAACATTATGCTGATCCTAACGATTATAATAAGATTTTTTATCATCAAAGGTATGATGACATGGAAGAAATTATAAGCGTTCTTCTAAAAGATAGCGATACTTTTCTCACAATATGTGGCTATGATTATCTTGAAAATACAGAGTATCAACTTTTTATCAGATGTTTATCCGATCAAACCGTTATAGAGGATGGTAAGCGTAGAATGCGTACCAGAGAAGATGGAACCATGAATTCTTCAGCACTTCAGAATCCATCAGATCCAGATGCAACCTATCGAAATAAAGCAGGTAAACTTCATAGAGGCTATGCTGCTAATCTTGAAGAAACAGTTGGTAAAAATGGTTCTGTGGTAACCGATTATCAGTATGACAAAAACATTCATACTGACAGCCAGTTTTTACAGGAAACTCTAATCGCGATGGATAAATTCGATGAACAAATCGTACTCATAACAGATGGTGGATATGATGGACAGGATAACATTTCTTTAGCAAAAGAAAAGAATGTTAAACTTGTTACTACAGCACTTATAGGAAAAGAAGCACCTGATGTTCTTGCAGATTTTTTGTTTAATGATGATGGTACGAGGTTAATTACATGTGCTGCCGGACACGAACCAATTAGTCAGTCATACACAAAAACAACCAGGCAATGGTAAGCCATACGACCATTGTATTTACAAGATATATCATTCTGGAATGGATCCGCAGGAACCAAAATGACCAGAAAACGTATGGCGAATTATTCTTCATGTTCTGCGATGATATCCAGGACATGGACTTAACCAGTGCACTGCAGAGCCTTATGGCTCTGTTTGTGGAGCACATTTTAACATTATCTGCTGATATTACATCCATCATAAAATGTAAAGTAAGTGAATGGATTGCATCTCAAGCCGCATTTATTCAGGCTTTATTTAGAGATATTAGCTGGGAAAGTTGAGTTAATAATATTTCGACAAAGTATTTTACAATAGGTATTAAAAGACGTAAAAATATTATTGTAATTACAATATAATTATTGATGAGAAATAGTATATTAGAAAAGCGATAAAATACAAAGAAAATCTGAAAATATAGGGAAGCTCTTATTTGGATAATTTACAATAATAATATTAACACCGACAGCGATAAGTCTGTCGGTGTTTTTGCTCACTCCATTTGTGTGATATCTTTTGCGTACCATCTGGGATGATGGTTGATTCCAATCTCTTTCATAAATCCTCAATGACTAGTATTTCCATGGACGGTTTTTATTTACAAGATATTGGTAAAAGTCCTGTCTGCTGTTATGTAGGGTTCTGTAGAAAAAGACGATATCCTATTTTAATTTGCTGTCTTTTGCTTTTTATGCAATAAACTTCATCAAGATTGCCAAGACAATTAGCACGTATCCAGCTATTAATTTTATAGCATCTTTTGTTTTACTCATAATACATATCAAAATCCCGATAGGTATCTTCATATTGTTTTAAACGTTCTACTATCATATCTTTTCGCTCATCATGGATTTTAGATATAATCGCATCAAATAAGCAATACATACAAATAGGTGAACTAAATCCCATACTGTCTTTTACCGGAGCAGCAAGAATCGTATAATCGGAAATATTAAAAAAAGGAGAGGAAACACTGTCTGTAATGGAGACAAGGGTTGCACCCATTTTTTTTGCAGAATCCGCATAACGATACGTCCATTTGGTATATCTGGCAAATGCTATACTGATGACAACAGTTTTATCTGTGATATGATTTAATAAATCAAAACGAGGATCGTAAAATTCTTGGATAATGTGAGTATTACCAAGTAAAAGGTTCAGACGATTCCCAAACCAGTTGGCAGCATGATAAGAAGAGCGTGCTCCGGTTACCAGAATATGATCTGCATTCAGAAGAGCTTCTACGGTCTTGTCCAGAAGCTCTTCATCTATATGTGAGATCCAGTCTTGCAGTGCCTGCATTTCTCTGGAAAAAACTGTCTGATAAAATGTCTGATTTTGAATTTGTCCCTCTACATTGCGCTGCGGTACAGAAAGAATTTCTTCACGAAGTTTTTGCTGCATGGCAGAAAAACTGTCAAAGCCAAGAGAATAAGCAAAACGAATAACAGTTGTTTCACTGACAGAAATATCCTTACTGAGTTTAGCTAGTGTTGCATAGCTGAATTCATCTTTATTATTTAAAATATATTCTGCAACTTTTCGTTGTCCTGCTGATAGTGAAGGGATTTTTTCATAGATTAGTTGATCCAGGCTCATTGTAACCTCCATAAATAAAATATCATATGACAAGTATAGCAAAAAATTTTTTTTATTCAATAGAGAATGTTATAATTCGAGAAAGAATCAAATGATTCATAAGCAAAAGCAAATAAATTGTTTAATTCTACCAAAACAGAACATTAATTTTTTACGATTCTATCAATTGTTTCCAGAAACAACTTGTGATAGTATAGTAGAAAATACTTCACGTGAATGTTTAAAAAGAATTTAATACAATATATTAAAAGGAGGAGCACAAAATGATAAAAAATAAACCAGAAGCCTATGGAATATCTTCAGATAATCTGTTGTGTATGGTACAGGAACTGGAGACATTTGTCGAAGATATTCATTCTATATCTGTAGTATGCGATAACGATGTGATTTTTTCAAAATGCATTCAACCATATACGGAAGAACCTATGCAGATGCTTCATTCATTTTCGAAAAGTATGAACAGTATTGCAGTAGGGATTGCAATCGACGAGGGAAAATTACATCTGGATGATCTGGTGATAGATTATTTTAAAGAGTATTTGCCGGAAGAATATGATAAACGAATCGATCAGCTGACAGTTCGTAATCTGTTAACAATGGCAGCAAATTCCTGCAGATTAAGCACCTGTTTTCGTGGAGTGACAGATTCTTGGATCACACATTATTTTACATATAAATTACCCCATGATCCGGGAACTGTCTTTCAGTATGATACAGGAGCAAGCTATATGTTGTCTTCACTGGTTACAAAAACCATGCATAAAAATGTGCTTGCACTGATGAAAGAACGTGTTTTGAAACCAATGGGTATTACCGATATCGAATGGTTGGAAAGCCCAGAAGGCAATACAGTCGGAGGATGGGGGTTGTATTTGAAAACACCCGACATCGCGAAAATTGCAATATTACTTGCCAATATGGGAAAATGGAACGGAAAAACACTTATTCCGGAAGAATATCTTAAAGAAGCAACCAGAAAACAGATTGATACTCCAGAAGAAAAATATCCAGTCTGTGGATACGGATATCAGTATTGGATCACTGCTGATCATTCCTTCGGCGTTTATGGAGCTTTCGGAAATGTGATCGTGGTTAATCCAGAGAAAAAACTGGCAGTTGCAATCACAGCAGGAGCAAGTGATAAGAATGGAAATCCGAACCGTTTGATTAGCAAAATCGTAAATGAAAAGTTGTTTATACCGACAGAGAGAGGAACATTGGAAACAGATGTAGATGGAGAGAAAAAACTGAAAAAATATCTGGATGACCTGTGTCTTCCATATCCGGAAGGAGCAAAAAATTCCTGCTTGGAAGGAAAATGGTTTGATAAAACACTCTCCTTTGAAGAAAATGACCGGAAAATTCAAAGCATAGAGATTAATAGAAAAACAGAAAATGAACTGCTGATTAATTTTCACCTGAAGGACAGGATGGTAAGTGTAGAGGCTGGATTTGAAAACTGGATTACACAGGAAGCTGTATTTGATGATCCGCATCATTTTCTTAATAGCTTTTCTTATGCATTCAAAGATGATAAGACATTGGTTATAAAGCAATACTGGTTAAATATGTCAGGTTACGATACCTATACGCTGCATTTCCAGGATGACAGTATAAACGGAATGATTATCACAAGCGTAAAACTTGGCGGAGCTGTACCGATTGAACTTTCAGGAAACATACAGTAGGGGGATAAAACTATGGATATGAGTTTATTGGGAATTATTGTTGCACTTGTTGTGTTGATTATTATTTGCTATCGTAAATTTAATCCAGTTGTGGGAACATTAATATGTGTTGCAATTTTAGCAATATTCAGTGGTTTGTCTGTGTTGGATACAATTACAGATACATATTTTACAGGATTTTCTGATTTCCTGAAGAATAACTTTTTGCTTTTTGCAACCGGAACCGTATTTGCATCTATAATGGAAGGATCTGGAGCTGCAGCAGCATTTGCAAAAATGATCTATTCTAAAGTGGGTGGACGTGGAGCAATTTATGGTTGTATGCTTGCAGTGCTGATCTTAGGATATATAGGTGTGAATGGATGGGCATTGATGTTTATCGCTTATCCGATCTTCCTGTGCGTATTTAAACAGGAAAATTTGCCAAGATGGTTGATTCCGGGTGTTATTTATACTTCTCTGGCGTATAACAGTTCCATGTTCCCGGGTTCTCCTTCTATATTGAATGTGCTTCCAACACAGTATCTTGGTACAGATACTATGGCAGCTTCCGGTCTTGGTATTGCAACTGGTGTCTTCAGCAGTATTCTGTGTATTATTTATCTGGAGTATGAATTCAGAAAAGCAAAGAAAAATAATGACGGATTTGTAATTACACCTGATATTGCAGAAAAAATGAAAGCATTTGAAGAATTGGAGACTGTAAAACCATGGAGATCTGTGGTTCCGATGATTCTGTTATTTGTTCTGTTAAATGTATTTAAGGTAAATGTAAATATTGCAATTATTTTAGCTTCTTTCTGTTGTGTGATTTTATATTGGAATACTACTCCGAAAAAACTGAATTTGATCGATGACGGTGTAAAACGTGCCAGCATGGTAATTATGAATACTGCAGCAGTTGTTGGATTTGGTTATGTTGTTAAATCAACTGTGGGATTCCAGAATCTGATAGATATGCTGTCAAACCTTGGTGGAAACCCACTGATTTCTTTTGCAAGTGCTACCACATTGATCGCTGGAGCAACTGGTTCCGGTTCTGGTGGTATCGGAATCGCTATGGAAGTATTTGCACAAAAATATATGGACTTGGGAGTAAATCCTGAAGTTTTACACCGTATAGCTGCAATTGCATGCAATGGCCTGGATACACTGCCGCATAACAGTATGGTGATTACCTGCTTGGCTGCCTGTGGTATGACACATAAAGAAAGCTACAAACCGATCTTTATCACATCTGTATGTATTACATTGATTGGACTGGCATTTGCAGTATTTCTTGGAATTGCATTTTATTAAGAAGTAACAGATTACTATAGAGTATGCAAAAGAGTCATTAAAATTCCACAGAGAGTGGAAAGGTAAGATATAGGTAGTAGCGACTGTTCCTGCGCAAATGAGGATGATTTGTCTCTTGCATATCACAACCTTATCTTGTAATGGATTCAGCAAACACATTATATATTAGAAAGCCCTGTACGATATTTTTTATGAAAAAGTTGTAAAATGGTGTAAACGCTATTGAAATAGACATTTGTATGTAGTATAATCAACCACAGATAAAAGAAAATTCTTCGGGGCAGGGTGATTGGCTTAGCTGAAATTCCCTACCGGCGGTTATAGTCCGCGACCCGCTTAGGCGGCTGATTTGGTGAAATTCCAAAACCGACAGTATAGTCTGGATGAGAGAAGAACACGCGATATTTTTACCATACGTGCTCATTACCCCGGATAAAGAATCCGGGGTTTTTTATATTGATGAAAATTGTTTTCGAAGTGAAGGAAACAGCTTCATCATATGAAAAGCTTGTGGAATTTTCTTTTAAACAGGATATGTACATCGCATCGTATATTTTATAACAGAGTATATGGGACTTCATATCCACAAAGAATAATTTCAAAGGAGAGAAACAGTATGAGTGAACAGGTATTAAGAAATGG
>OLPT01001609.1_pt1 | contig 13364 bp, 10 predicted proteins | sample 1673051 | NCBI WGS metagenome assembly OLPT01 (sample SAMEA3136750, study PRJEB25190) | human gut metagenome | biome: human gut; feature: human-associated habitat; material: faeces | place: Austria | collected 2013
ACATAATCTTTAAATAAAGTTATACTATTTTACATACTATAACATCTTAAACCTGGCTTCCACTCCAGGAGGGGAGTTTCACATTTTAGGAGGAGATATTTCAATGATGTACACCGTAGGTGAAATGGCAAAGCTTCTGAACATCCCTGGGTCCACGCTCCGATATTATGACAAGGAAGGGCTTCTTCCCTTCGTGGAGCGTTCTTCCGGCGGCATCCGCATGTTTCAGGAGAAGGATTACGAATGGCTGAAGGTCATCAGCTGCCTGAAAAAGGCCGGCATGTCCTTAAAGGATATCCGGGAATACATCAACCTGGCCATGCAGGGCGACGACACCATCGACGAACGCCTGGCCCTTTTCGAGAAGCAGAGAAAAAATCTGGAAGCCCAGATGGCGGAGCTTCAGCACACCATGGACGTTCTGAATTTCAAATGCTGGTTCTATGAAACCGCAAAAAAAGCCGGGACCACTCTCGTTCCCCAGTGCATGGAAGCAGAAGATATCCCGGAAGAATTTCAGAAAATCCGCGAGGAACTTCACTGCAAACCCGAATGTAACTAAACGGAGAAAAGCCCGCCCTGCTTAGCAGTTGTCAAATACACTCGCACGAGTGCGTGCATTTTCCCTGTTACCACAGCAAAAAGCCCTCACGGAGCACTATCAACCAGCTCCGAAAGGGCTTCTTTCTTACAATTTTCCCAATACATAACAGTTCCGGCCTTTTTTCTTGGCTTCGTAAAGAAGCCGATCGGCCTTCGCGTATACATCCTCGATATTCTGTCCGTACGCAAAGCGGCAGCCGCTGATGCTGCAGGTCAGGTTATCAATAGAAGGAAGCGCACCGGAAAAACAGCTCCCAGAATCGTTGACTCTGTCGGCCCCAGAATGCACGCCCCGATGAGAAGCAACTTCGTTTTATTTTTCCGGTGAAATGATATATTTACCTTTGGCGCGAAGTTCCGGATTGCTTAAGATATCTGCCAGCTCGTCAAGATCTGCCACCTCGTATACCATGCTGCTCACGTCCAGGCGGCCGGAATCGATCAGATCCAGCGCTCTCTTCTGGGTATAGGGGTTAATATAGGAAGCCTTCAGCACCAGCTCTTTCCTGAAGATTTCAAAAGGTTTCACGGAAATGGTCTCGTCCGGTTTGGTAAGGCCAAACATCATGACAACCGCCTTATTTCCCGCAATGTCGATGGCCTGCTCAATGGTAGACGGGCGGCCGACGCACTCGATAACCGTGTTGACCCAGGTCATGCCTTCCTCTTTCAGACGGGCTTTCACATCCTCGTGTATCGGATCGATGCAGATATCAGCACCGAGCTTCTTTCCGACCTCGCGTTTGCTCTCCACCGGCTCCAGAAGGGCTACCTTTGCGGCTCCTGCCAGCCTCGACAGCTGGAGCATCAGAAGGCCGATCATGCCTCCGCCGATCACCACCACCTGATGGCCCGGGCGGATTTCACACATATCCATACCATGAAGACAGCAGGCAACAGGCTCCGTCATAGCTCCCTGCTCAAAGGAAGTGTTGTCACCCAGCTTGTAAACCTGACGCTCATTCACCGCGCAATACTCCGCAAAACCGCCGTTTACCGTTGTTCCATAACCTATCATATGCTCACAGTAATGCACCACGCCGTTTCTACAGGGCTCACAGGCTCCGCAGTAGCAGTTCGGATCGATGCAGACACGATCTCCTGCCTTATAATTTGTCACCTCAGAACCAACCTCTGCGATTACACCTGAAAACTCATGTCCCAGAATCGTCGGCGGCGTCACCTCCGCTGCTCCCTTGTCCCCTTCATAAATATGGACATCTGTTCCACACACACCGCAGGCCTTCACCTGGATCAGAACATCTTTCGGTCCGACTTTCGGCATCTCATGCTCTTCCACTCTCAGATCATGCTTCCCGTAAAATACTGCACTTTTCATTTATTATCCCTCTCGAAAAAATAGGTGTTTTAACTGTAGATACGTTCAGTATATTCTTTGTTTTTGGTTTTGTCCAGTTGGAAATTTTCCATGCAAAAAGGCTATTCCCTACTGATATAGAGGATAGCCTTTGTTTGCAAAAATCAACACTTTATTTTCTACACACAAGAACCTCTCCGGCTTTCACGTTTTTCACCGTGCAGAGTTTTCCTTCCCGTATAAGGTTCACTTTGCCTGTGCTGCTCGTCACCTTCACTCTGTCTTCTTCTGCGATAAACCGGAAATCTCCATCGGCCTTCATTTCCCAGATGCAGATGTCGTCTCCGACCCGTTTTTCCTCTGCGGCTCCGTTGGAAATGTATTTGTTGATCAGGCCTACCATCGTGAATTTTCCGGTGGCAGGAATCAGCTGATAAAGATTTGCCTCACCCGGCTTGATCTCATAGGTAAAACCGTCATATTTATCGACTGCCTTTTTCTTATGGTCGTAAACATACCATTCTTTTCCGTTCTCCGTTCCCGGAAGGTCTTTTAAGAGAATCTCATCCTTGACGGCTTTTAGGGAAGAGCGGTCAAGGAAGGCCGCAACATAAATATGATCTCCATATTTATTGTAAATTTTCAAAGGCTTCTCTTTCATGACATTTCCGGCAGTCAGGCAGTCCAGGGTCGGTCTTCCCACATCCTGGCAGCGAATGATCGTACCATCGTTAAAAATCACAGGCCAGAGCTTTTCCGGATCTGTTTTTCCGAGGCCGTCGCTGATATACAGCGGGCCGCCGCTGATCACGCGGAGAAGGATGCTCTGCTCCACATCCTCATGCTTCGACCAGACCATATCCCAGTCTCCCCAGTAGAAACAGCCGTGATAAACGGAATCATAGGCGTTCTGCAGCGCATGCTCCATAAAGCTTCCTGGCACCATCGGCGTATAGTCATCGCTGTTTCTTGAGAGCGCCGCGCTCTGCCGGTTCCAGATATCCTCCGGTGCCATTCCCATACAGTTGATAAGATTTCCGTTAAAATGCAGATCTGCAGAAGCTTCCAGTCCCGTATGAACCGCTTTTGCCGCCTCTCCGTAAGAGACCGTACCCTGGGTCATAATGGAAAAAGAACTCTGGCTGTCCACCTTGATAAAGTCCACGCCCGCATTTTTGAGAAAAGCATGCCACTGATTCCAGAAACCGAAGACCGCGTCTGCCTGCGGCTTTACCGTGATCTCTCCATTGGGATAGGTTGTAAGAAAAGCCGCATTCTCTTTCTCTGCCTGAGATCCTGGAAGGATTCCATTCCAGTATCCCTTTATGGCCTGCCATACGCCGACATATTTCATCTTGTAGGCTTCTTTCAGCATGCTGACCGTCTCTTTAATGCCTCCCGGAAACTTTACCGAGTCCGCCTCAAAGCTTTTCAGCATCTGACCTTCGGAATCGGACCAGCCGTCATCGATCAGCACCCACTGAACGGGCACTTCCTTTTCTTTCAGCTCTTTCACCTTATCAACGATGGCATCCATATTTACGCTCTGACCGAGAGAATCCCAGGAACACCAGCCCAGTTTTCTGAGGATTTCCGGAAATTCCTTCTCTCTGCGAAGCTTTAAGTTCTTTCCGGAGAGCTTCAGGGCCCATTTTACAGCTTCTTCCGTCACTGCATAAGGGTCCTTGCCCGCTCCGCAGATCAGGGCCACATCCTGCATTTTCCGCTTTCCGGCACAGTTGGAAGAGAGTGTCAGCCGAAGACCTTTTTCCCAGCCAACGAGATCCGCCCGGTTCTCCTTCCCGCTGACAGCCAAGAATACCAGATAATCCTCCGGTCTTTTGAAAATGACCAGCTGGCTCTGCTCCGGAATTTCCGAAAAAACAGTACCGAAAGCAGGACGAATCCACCATTCCTTATGCTGATAAATGGAAACAAAGGGATAACCTTCGGAAAGCTTAAGATCGATCTCCACTCCGTTTCTGTCTGCAAAGGCCTTCTGGTAGCCAAAGGCCGGCGCCTGGGTCTGAATTTCCGCATCGATGCAGACTGCCGTCAGCTCGTCCTGCTCGGAAATCTTCGGAGAAACCGCATATGCTTCTGGTTTACCAGTTACGGAATGGACACTTCCATCCCGCAGCCTTACTTTTTTCTCACAGATTTCAAAGTACTTATTCATGGCTCACCCCGTTCAGTTTTTCCAGAAGCTCAGTCAGCTGCTGCTCGGAAAATCTTCCTTTTGTGAAAGTCACCAGTGTTTTCAGCGGGAAATCGCAGATCACGCGGAAAGCGAAATCCGCCGGCCGGTCTCCCAGGCTGAAATCAATTCCGGACTCTCTCTCAAAATAATCCATCATCTCACGGGCAATCTCTCTAGTCGGTTCATAGTAATAGATCTCCCCGAAGGTGGAATTTCTGTAAAAATGCTTTTTGACAATCGCTGTGGAAGTCACCTCGATGGCAGCCTTCAGGCGGATATCCTCGCTGGAAGCTCCCACCAGGATCTCAAAGCGTCCGCTCTGAACCAGGAAATCCTTCGCTTCCACATCGTAATAAGCGAAGCTTCTCTTATCCAGTTCAAAAACAGCTTCCTTCTCCTCACCCGGCTCCAGAGAAAGCTTCTGGAAACCTTTCAGCTCCTTATAGGGGCGGACGATATCGGTCTGGCAGTCATGGATATAGAGCTCGACAACCTCTTTTCCGGCAACCGCTCCCGTATTTTTCACTTTCACTCTCACCGTTGCTTTTTCCTGATCTGTCATGCTCTCCCGGTCTACAGTAATCTCCTCGTAGGAGAAATCCGTATAGCTGAGACCATGGCCAAAGCAGAACAGCGGTTTCACCTTGCAGGTATCATAGTAGCGGTAACCGACGAAGATTCCTTCCCGGTATTCCACATGATAGCCTTCGCCCGGGAAATTTAAAAAGCAGGGAGTATCTTCCAGTCGCTGCGGGAAGGTCTCTGCCAGTTTACCGCTGGGATTGGTCTTTCCATAGAGCACCTTTGCAAGGGCTTTGGCTCCTGCCTGTCCCAGAAGATAACCCTCGACAATGGCTTTTACCTGGGGTTCAAAGGGCATTACCACAGGGGCTCCGTTGCTCAGAACCACGATGATATTTTTGTTATGTTTCGCCACTTCTTCGATCAGCTGGATCTGGGCTCCCGGAATGTTCAGATGCTCACGGTCCATTCCTTCCGTCTCATAGACTTCCGGAAGACCGGCACAGATAACGACCTTGTCCGCTCTGGAAGCTGCCTCAACGGCTTCAGCGAGCAGGTTCGCATCGCACTCCTCCGCCGCGCAGGCAAAGCCTTTGACATACTCCACATTTCCCAGCTTTTTCAGCTCTTCCAGCGGCTTATCGAGGAAGGTGGTATTGATATGAGAGCTTCCGCCTCCCTGAAACCGCGGTTTCTCCGCAAATTCACCGATGACGACTACCTTGTCCTCCGCTTTTAAAGGAAGAACCTTATCTTCATTTTTCAATAGAACGATGCATTCCTCGGCAATCTCCTCGGCAATCCGATGATTTTTCTCATAGGAAACCGGCTCTGCCTCTCCTGCTGCATGGAGTTTTTCCCGCAGCTCCAGAAGGCGTCTTACTGCTCTGTCTACATATTCCACTGGAAGGCTTCCGTCTTTCACGGCAGCTTCCACCTTGCTGTCATTGACCGTACCTGAGGAGGGCATCTCCAGATCCTGTCCGGCAATCAGTCCTTTTACTCTGTCATTTGCTGCGCCCCAGTCTGTGACAACCAGGCCGTCATAGCCCCATTCCTCCCGGAGAATATCGTTCAGCAGATATTTGTTCTCGGAACCAAACTCTCCGTTCAGGCGGTTATAAGCGCACATAACAGTCCAGGGTTTTCCTTCTTTCACCGCGGTCTCGAAGCTGGTGAGGTAAATCTCCCGCAGCGTTCTCTCGTCAACGGTCGCGTTCAGAGTCAGTCGCTTGGTCTCCTGGTTGTTTACGGCAAAATGTTTCAGGGATGCTCCCACGCCCTTACTCTGCACGCCTTTGATATGCTGTGCTGCCAGGTTGGAGGCCAGATAGGGGTCCTCTGAAAAATACTCAAAGTTTCTTCCGCAGAGGGGAGAACGCTTGATATTATTGCCCGGTCCGAGAATTACTGCAACATTCTCTGCCCGGCACTCGGAAGCCAGGGCCTCTCCCATTTTATAGACGATTTCCCGGTTCCAGGAAGAACCCAGAGCGCAGGCCGGCGGGAAACAGGTGGCAGGTACGCTCACATTCATTCCCAGATGATCCGGTTTATCACTCTGTTTTCTCAGTCCGTGAGGGCCGTCGGTCATCAGCATTTTTTCAATTTCAAGTCTTGGAACGCTCTGAGAGTCGTTGAAGGTCTCGCCGGACAGCAGAGAACATTTTTCCTCCAGAGTCAATTCTTTTAATAATTCATCTACACTTTGTCCCATATTACAAATCCTCCAGCAATACTGCCTGATAGGGCAGAAGTTCTATCGTTTTTTCCTTCTTTTCCAGGCAGCTGTGATTATTCAGCAAAACCCTGAAAGCCTTCGGAAGCTCGATCCGACAGCTCTCGTTCTGATTATTACAGATGACACGAAGACTCTGAGAGTCATTGCTTCGCGTATAGGCAAAAATTCCCTTTTGCTCTCTCTGAAACGGGGTGATTTTTCCTGTCGCCAGCACCTCACTGTATTCTTCGCTTCGTTTCAGTGCAATCATTTTTTTATAGAAAGAAAGGAGAGAATTTTTGTCTTCTCTTTCTTTTTCCACATTGATTTCTTTATGGTCCGGATTGACCGGAAGCCAGGGCGTTCCCTCGGTGAAACCGCCATTTTTTCCGCTGTTCCAGGGCATCGGGTATCTCGCATTGTCCCGGCTTCCCTTCTGCGCGATCTTTAAGGCCTCCGCTTCCGTGAAGCCATACTCTCTTGCAAGTTCATACTGATTATGCGTGGAGCAGTCATCGTAATCTTTCAGCTCAGGAAAGGCAAAATTTCGCATTCCCAGCTCCTGACCCTGATAAATAAACGGAGTTCCCCAGAGATAGAGATACATCATTCCCAGCATGGAAAAACCGTAGAAATTTTTCCCTTCCTCTCTCAGAAGCCGGTCCGCCGCTCTGGGTATATCATGGCATTCCAGAAACGTAGCGATCCACATATCCGGGCAGAGCACCGTCTGGGAATTTAAAAGCTGGTCCCGCAGTTCATCCGGGTCCCACTCTTCTTCCTCGAACCAGAAGTAGTTCGGCGCTTTTCTTCCGAGGCTTAAATGGGATACTTCAAAAATGCAGGAAAAGTACCCATTTTTCAGAGATATAAAATTCTGCATGGAGTGAACGTCCGCATCTTCCATCTCGCCGATGACAAAATAATCACCTTTTCCATAAGTCATTTCTTTCATCTCTTTCAGAAAAGCTTCCAGTCCCGGCTGATTCAGGGTTCCGTGTTTCACAGAAACCAGACCGTCCGGTCCATCTGCCGGAAAAGAGGGCAGCTCTTCTTTTTTCTTCATATATGTAACCGCATCCAGCCGGAAACCGCTGACTCCCAGATCCAGCCAGTAGTTCATCATGCGGTACATTTTTTCTCTGAGCCGGGGATTGTCCCAGTTCAGATCCACCTGTTCTTTTGTAAAAAGATGAAGATAATAGTATTCGCTTCCCGGAATCTTTTCCCAGGCACTTCCCCCGAAGATGGAGCGCCAGTTATTCGGCGGATTTTCGCCTTCTCCTTTTCTCAGGAAAAAATAATCCGCGTATTCGCCCTCGGGATCCTTCAAAACCTGCTGAAACCACTCATGCTGATCCGAACAGTGATTTAAAACCATATCCATAATCACATGGATGCCCCGTTTGTCCGCCTCATGAATGAGCTCCTTCATATCCTCCGTCGTTCCAAACATCGGATCAATCTCATAATAATCGGATACATCATATCCATTATCTTTCATCGGAGATTTGCATATCGGATTCAGATACAGAAGATCCGTTCCCAGTTCCTGAATGTAGTCCAGCTTCTGGATAATCCCTCTTAAATCTCCTATTCCATCTCCATTGGAATCATAAAAACTTTTTGGATACACCTGATAGGCGATCGATTTCTGCCACCACTTTAAGTCTTGCTTCATTTTTACGTTCCTTTCCTTTTTATGACCTTATACATGTAGTGGTGATCAGAAAAATCTGATCACCACCTCAGGTTTACATCTTCACAGCACCCTCAGATACACCAGCAACAATGTATTTCTGAAGGAAAATGTACAAGATAATAATCGGTATGATTGTAACAAATACAGCCGGGAAAATTAACTCCCACGGGTTTCCGTACTGTCCGGAAGTCAGCTTTGCGAAATAAAGCTCCAGCGTCAGTGTCTTGGATCCTGTCTTGTTTCCGATTACAAGGAAAGGAAGAAGGTAGTCATTCCAGATCCACATACCATTTAATACGATCACGGTAACGGTGGTTCCCTTTAACAGCGGGAATACGACCTTGAAGAACATCTGAAACAGGTTTGCTCCATCCAGCACTGCCGCTTCTTCCAGAGAGGCAGGTACGCTCTTGATAAAGCCATGATACAGGAAGACGGACATGCTCAGTCCGAAACCGCCGTACATGAGGATCAGTCCCTGTACGTTTTTCAGTCCCATTTTTTCAAACACGCTCAGGAGCGGGTACATCAGAGACTGGAACGGTACCAGCATAGCTGCGGTAAAGCAGAGGAACACGATGTTGGAAAGGATGGTTTTACTTCTCACCATTGCCCATGCGGCAAACGAGGAAACGATTACCAGAAGCAGGATGGAGAAAAAAGTAATAATAAAGGTCAGTCCCAGAGCTTTTCCAAAGTTGATTGCTTCCATTGCTGTCTTGATATACTGGAGAGTCCAGTGTTCCGGAAGCGCTACCGGCGAAGCAATGATTTCATTGTTTGACTTAAACGCATTTACAAACAGGAACAACAAAGGAGCCAGTGTGTAAAGAGCCAGAATGATCAGAATAAGGTGACGTACTGCTTCTCCCAGTACATGTCTGTTTTTCATTGACATTACATCTCAACCTCCTTCTTTTTGGTAACTACTACCTGAGTCAGGGTAACAGCCGCGATCAGCAGGAAGAAAATAACTGCCTGGGCCTGAGCCAGACCGTAATCCGGCGGGTTGGTATCTTTCGTGGTTCTTAAGATTTGCATAGCCAGAAGACGGGTATTGAAGTTACCATCTGTCAGGGCTACGTTGGGGTCCAGCAACATGAAGCATTTGGACAGAGTCAGGAAAAATACGATAGTGAAGGACGGCATCAGCATCGGGATCGTGATATAACGGAATCTCTGGAATACGTTTGCACCGTCGATAGCAGCCGCCTCGGAGAGATCGGTCGGAATGTTGTTCAGACCTGTCGTATAAATCAGCATCATGTATCCGGCCATCTGCCAGGTAACAAGGATTGCCAGTGCAATCATTGCTTTGTAACGATCCTGGAGCATGTTGCAGAAAAACGGAATGTTGATGATTCCATCTTTGTTGAAAATCAGCTGAGAGAAAACGATCTCAAAAATGAACTGCCAGATATAACCAAGAGCCAAGCCGCCAAGAAGGTTCGGCATAAAGTAAATAGTACGATAAGCACCGGCTCCCTTATGAACGGATGTTGCCAGCAGTGCCATGATCAGAGAAACAATATTCAATGCAATCACAGCAACTACGGTAAACTCCAGTGTATATACAAAGGAATCTCTGAATTTGGAAGATTTAAACACTTTGATATAGTTCTGAAATCCTACAAAAGCATCATAGAAATGATCTCCTCCGGCAAAGTAAGTTCCTCTCCACCCGCAGAAAGAATAGATTACGCCAATTCCAAAGGGGATCAGAATTACCATGATAAACAGGATCATAGCCGGAAGTAAAAGCGGTACCAGCCGCTTACGATAATATTTATCCATACTTACCACCATTCTGCTGCACTGGCAGCGTTTCTTCGGATTCATATAGAGGGTGTGCGGTATTCCACACACCCTCTATGGATCAATCTTTTTTCTTTTCTTTTTATAAACCTGCTGCTTCGCTCCAGCTGCTTACGATGAAATCAGCGATATCGGAGTAAGCGGTTTCCGGCCACTCAGCGGTGTTTACATAGTTCTCAAGGAGATGAGCACCTAAAGTAAATGTAGCGTAGCTAGCCGGCATACCTGCGTATGCATTGGTGATGGTCTTGCCCTCTTTTACATAGGAAAGAATGCTGTCGCCCAGGCTGTATCCAGCGCTGATAACATCCGGATCTGCATTGTACGGGATGAAGGAGCACTCTTCGATGACATATTTCATACCGGTCTCAGAGGTGTTCAGCCATACCAGGAATTTCTCTGCTGCTTCTTTTTCTTCATCGCTGCATTTTGCGTTGATGCAGTAGTACTGAGGTACGAATACCGGGATGGAGGTGTTCATCTGCTCTGCAGTGATACCAGAGGTAAGATCCTCATCGGTAACATCCAGTTTGATCGGCAGGAAGGTCATGTAATCAGCGATATCTGCGTTTGCGTTGGTAATATTGGTGTAGCACCAGTTACCCTGTTTGATAAATACGGTCTCGCCATTTGCGAAGCTTGCTACTGCCTGATCATAACCGTTGGTTGTCTGGTTGATGAGCTCCGGTCCTCTTTCGGTCTGTGCATGAGAGGTCAGGAGGTCAAGAAGTTTTGCATATGCTTCCCAAACCGGTTTTCCAGCTTCCAGCTGCTCGGTGGTTGCTTCTGCTGCTGCAACGGAGTCAGAGAAAACGCCGTCTACTGCTACGTTTACCAGGTGGTCGCCGTAGGTCCATTTCTCAGAACCAGCTACTGCAATGACACCTTTCAGTTTGGAGGTGATATCGTTTTTCTCTGCAAAGGAGAAGGTGCTTCCGCTTAAGGTGATGTCATCTGCGGTTCCATCGGTGATGTACTGCTGCATTGCATTGATCATTGCCTCAAACTCTGCATAAGAAGCAGTCTTGTAAGCTTCGATAAATGCATCGGTATTGTCCTCACCGAACATAGCGCCGATTACTCTGGTATCTACAATGTAGCCATATCCCTCGATGTTAAGGGGTACGCCGTAGTTTGTCTCACCGTCTCTGGTCAGATAGAAGTTCTCCGGAATAGCATCTGCAAGAGCTTTGAAGTCCTCGTTGGTAGCATCGCTGAGAGGCATTGCATATCCGCCCTCCTGATACTCAACGAGCCTCTGTGCATCCTGTACACCGAAGATTGCCGGCATATGATCGGACTGAAGATCTGCTCTTAAAGCCTCGGAACTGTCAGTACCGGAACCAAGAGTAAACAGTTTTATGGTTACTCCGGTTTCCTCTTTGTAGGCATCTACTGCTGCCTGCATGGCATCTGCATCTTCACCTTTGATATTGAAAAAGTAAAAATCATAATCGTCATCGGAAGCACTAACTCCCATACCCATGGTTGTGGTAGCCAGAACTCCTGCCAGCATCATTGCTGCAAATTTCTTCATTTTCATAATTGCCTCCTGTTTTTCTGACTGACGGATCTCTTGGGATTCGGTCAGATTCTGTTCACTCACTTCACTGTTGATACAATATTTTCACGCTGTCGATGTGGGCGCCTCACATCTTGTTTACGACTCAAAGTATAATATATGATTCTCTATATGTCAACCGGTTGACATATTTTTCGTATATTTTAATAATTTAAAATGCAGTTTTTCTGTTATATTGCACATAATTTTATTGTTTTGAATTCTCATTTCACGTTTTCATATAAAAACAGCTGAGAATTTCACCTTTATAAGAATGAAACTCTCAGCTGTTAATAATTATTTCTTCTATTTCTATGCAATTCAGGCTGTTTCTCTTACCACCAAGGTTACAGGAAGTAAAACTTTTGATGCGATTTTTTTCCCATTGCACAGTCGATCTAAAGATTCTATCGCTTTTTCAGCCATTTCCTTAATTGGCTGATGAACAGTTGTAAGTGGTGGACATGAAAGTTCTGCTAATTGAGCATCATCATATCCTACAATCCGGATTTTTCCAGGTATATCAATTCCCATCTTATAACATGTCTGGATTGTCTGAAGAGCCAACGCATCTCCGTTACAGAAAATCGCATCCGCATCTGGATTTTTTTCGAGCACTTCCCTTATCGTTTTATGATAATTCAGACATTTATGTTCTTCCCAACTTGCACTGTACTCTTTTACCTGCACACCCATTGACTCCCCTTGTTTTCGGAAGCTGATTCCCCTATCATCGCATTGCATTCCTGTCCAATGACCTGGATTCAAATATAGAAAATTCCGGCATCCTTGTCCATACAGATATTCTGCCACTATTTTTCCTCCGGTTTTATTATCACAGACAATACTTTCTGCTGCGTAAGAAATTTCTCTTTCCAGAGATATGATTGGAACACTGACATCAGCAAACTTATCAATATTCACTGCATCTGTACATAGAATAATTCCAGCAACTCTATGACGCTTACAAATCTCAAGGTATTCTTCTTCTTTTGCATCATATGCTTTCGAACAAAATACATAGAGAACATACCCTCTTTTATCTGCCTCCACTTCCAGATAGTTTAATAACCTAGAAAAAAAAGGCTGATCAATATAGGGCATAATCACTCCTATACTATTAGAAGACTGTTTTGATAATGATCTGGCAATTTCATTTGGTTGATAATTCAGTTTTTTCATAGCAGCCTGGATTTTTTCATGTGCTTCCTTACTGATATAACCACGATTATTTAATGCTCTTGAAACTGTCGTTACCGATAACCCACATTCTTTTGCAACATCCTTTAACGTACTCATCTGGTAAATCCCCTTCTTTGCTTCCTGAAGCAGAAAATGTTTATTTTCCCATTTTTAAGGCAATTTTACCATGAGAAAAAATTTTTTTCAATTTTCTTTCACACAATCTGCTTTTCTTTTTTATTTCCACAACACTTTCACACGTATTTCCCATAAAATAGTACGCTTAATTCTTTTTATACTTTGCATATGCAATTTTTTATGTTATAATTCTGATTGTCAAATCAGTTCAATAGGGATAGTCCGATGACTGCCTCTTCCACAAGAGGAAGGAGGCGATACTCATGAACACTATGGAAGTTCTCACGTTATTTCTCGTTGTTTTTGAAGTGTTGTCTTACATAGACAATCATCGCAATAAGTAGCTGTTAGATACAAAAAAGCAGTGAAAAGGCTATTCCCTACTGGCATAGGGGATAGCCTCTGTCTCGCTGCTTTTCAAACCCATTTTAAAGAAAGGCAGTCACGGATACGAACAAATCCTTGATTGCTTCTGATTTGATTATAAGGTGTTGGTTTGCAAAAGTCAACACCTTATTTTTTGACCTTCTTATCCAGAACCACCCATCATGTAAAGCGGACATTCGCAATCCGCTTCGCTACTTGCTCATGAACGCAGTCGCT
>OLPT01001618.1_pt1 | contig 13302 bp, 10 predicted proteins | sample 1673051 | NCBI WGS metagenome assembly OLPT01 (sample SAMEA3136750, study PRJEB25190) | human gut metagenome | biome: human gut; feature: human-associated habitat; material: faeces | place: Austria | collected 2013
CGAGGGCAACGAGCACGGCAAGGCTCTGGTCTCTGCCGGCCCCCAGCTGTAAGCTGATCTCCGCCTGATACTGAAGCGATAAAAAAGGACGTGTTCCCGCAAGGGAGCACGTCCTTTTTGCTTTGTAAACCGGAAGGTAAACGTTCCGTCGGTTGTATTTTCCACATTCCTGTGTTATCCTGTGGAAAAGGATGTGAGCAGAATGGATGCAAAAGAATTTGGTGCATTCCTTGCACAAGTGCGCCGGGAGCGGAACATGACGCAGGCCGAACTGGCTCAGCAGCTTCACGTTACGGATAAAGCCGTCAGCCGCTGGGAACGCGGCATCGGGCTGCCGGACATCAACATGCTGGAGCCGCTGGCCGATGTGCTGGGCCTGACCCTCGCTGACCTGATGCACTGTCATGACTCCCGTCAAAAAGATGACACTCCTCCCGTTCCTCTGGAAGATTTTTTCACCATGCTGCGCCGCCAGCACACTGTAGACTGGCATTCTGTGCGTACTGCTCTTCTTGCATTAAGCATTGCACTTGCCCTGTGGGGAATTTTTGCCTGTCCAGGCAGATTAGCTGTGCACTGGCGGACTCTCAGCGATGGTTCGCTTCAGGCCGACGGCTGGATGTCCTCCCTGGTCATTTTTCCATTGTTTGCCGGATTTGAATTTCTATCTCTTGAGCTCTGGAACAATTTTGAGCAAACCGGTTACTACCGGCGCTGGGGTGAGGTGAATCTTTTTATCATTCACGCCATGTCTTTCGGCACGCCGCTTACCCGTCTGATGCGGCTCGTGCTGGATCTTCTGTTCTTTTTCTGTTTTGGATTTCTGCTTCCATGCTGTGAAGCATGGATGATCCTTTTGAATTAAATGCCGCTTTCCTCTGCGACCTCATCCGTGAAAAAGCAAAAGAGCAAAGCCCGCCGGCTTTGCTCTTTTGCATAAGGATCAATCATTTTTCCGCTGCTATGCCCAGAGCACAGCGGAGGGCATTTTAAATCGTTTTTACTTGGCAGCGTCGAACTCTGCCTCGATCTCTGCCGAGGGTGCCGGGGTGACAAGGCTCACCACAACACAGACCACCAGAGAGATCAGGAAGGCAGGCAGCAGCTCGTAGATGCCAAACACGCCGCCCAGCGGGCTGATGATGTACTTCCATACAAAGACCATCAGGCCGCCGGAGAGCATACCGGCCAGTGCGCCCTGCCAGTTGCAGCGCTTCCAGAACAGGGAGCACAGCACCACTGCGCCAAAGGAGCCGCCAAAACCGGCCCATGCAAAGCTGACGATGCCGAACACGCTGGAGTTGGGGTCGCGGGCTAGCACCACGCCCACCACACTGATGCAGATGATGGTCAGGCGGGCAGCGAACAGGCTCTGCTTCTCGGTCAGCTTCATGTGGCCGAACTCCTGCAGGATGTTCTGGGATACGCTGGAGGCCGCTGCCAGCATCTGGCTGTCGGCGGTGGACATGGTAGCGGCAAGGATGCCGGCAAGGATCAGACCTGCCAGAATGGCTGCCAGCACGCCGTGCTGAGCGATCAGGCTGGCCACGCGCACGATCAGGGTCTCGCTGGAAGAGCCGCTCAGGAACTCCAGCGCGCCCGCCTTGGTCATGCCCAGACCCACCATGCCGATGACGATGGAAGCGGTCATGGCAATGACCACCCACACGCTTGCAATGCGGCGGCTGAGCACCAGCTTCTTTTCGTCCTCAATGGCCATGAAGCGCAGCAGGATGTGGGGCATGCCGAAGTAGCCCAGACCCCATGCCAGCGTGGACGCAATGTCCAGCATGCTGTAGGAGGTAGCGGAGTTGTCGGCTACATTGTGGCTTGCAGCCATGGTCAGGTAGCCGGGCAGGCTGCGGGCGTTGTCCAGAACCACGTCCCAGCCGCCTGCCACGTTGACGCCATACACCAGCACCGCGATCAGCGCCATGCTCATGACAACGGACTGGATCAGGTCGGTGGTAGACACCGCGCGGAAGCCGCCCATGATGGTGTAGCCCACAATGACCACAGCGGACAGGATCATGGCCGCCATGTAATCCACGCCAAACAGGCTGTTGAACAGCTTGCCGCAGGCGGCAAAGCCGGAAGCGGTGTACGGGATGAAGAACACGATGATAATGACCGCGCCCAGCGCGTTGAGCAGGTTGCGCTGGTCATGGAACCGCAGGGAAAGGAACTGCGGCACCGTGATGGCATCCAGATTGGCCGAGTAGCGGCGCAGGCGGCGGGCCACGATGAGCCAGTTGAGCCATGTGCCCACAGCAAGGCCGATGGCCGTCCAGCCCGGCGACGCGATGCCGGTGAGATATGCAAGGCCCGGCATACCCATCAGCAGCCAGCTGGACATATCGCTGGCTTCGGCGCTCATAGCCGTGACCAGCGGGCCCATCGTGCGGCCGCCGAGGTAGAAATCGCTGCTGTCCTCGTTGGATTTGCTGTAGACAAAGCCAACCAGCAGCATTCCCACCAGATAGATCACAATGGTGGCAATGATGCAGATATTGATCATTTGATTACCCCTCTCTTTCTTCCCCTCAACGGGAACATATCTTAAATATTACCACAAAAACCTGCATTCCTGCAAGCTTTTCGGGCAATTCAAGAGCACAAACTGCTGTTTTTCCGGGTTTTGAACAGAAAAAGCAGCATTTCTGGTGCAAAATCCACCAGAAACACTGCCGTCGTAAATTGATATCCGCAGCCCGGCGTAAAGCCGTATCCGTATTGAACCAAAAAAGCACCCCCTGCCATGGCCTTGTAAGGGTCAGCAGCGGGTGCTCTTTTTGGTTTATGTCCGTACAAAGAAATCCGGGAACCGTTCCAATATCTTCTGGAAATTCTCGCGGTACATGCCAAGGTGATGCTCAAACAGGGCTTCTACGTCCACGTCCAGCGGCAGGCCGTCCCGCAGGTAGCCAAAGATCTGCTCGTGCTCTTTCTGCACCGAGGCAATATTTCCCCGGCAAAGGGCCGAGTCCAGATACCGCACACGGTCCATATGGGACGTAACGTTGTGCATGGCCTCCCAGATGCGGTCGTAGCCGGAATCGTGGTACAAAAGCCTGTGGAAGTCGTTATCCAGCGAGATGAAGAAGTCATCTGCTGCATCCTGATCCAGATAAAGGTCTTCGTTCTGCCGGTTCAGCAGTTCCTGAAATTCGTTCAGCTGTTCCCTTGTCAGCTTTCCGGCCAGCCCGCGCAGCAGCGCCGGTTCCAGAATGCGGCGCATGGCAAAGCCTTCGTTCAGGTATGGAACGCTGATCTTGGACACAATGCTGCCGCGTTGCGGCAGAACATCCACAAGCCACTCGCTTTTCAGCATCATCAGCGCTTCGTGTACCGGTGTGCGGCTCATGGCCAGCTGTTCGCACAGTTCGGCCTCGCTCAGCTGACAGCCCGGCTGCAGCTGCAAGGTCATAATATTTTTGCGCAGCATACGGTAGGCGTAAGCCCGGTTATTTTCGTCCATTCTGCGCACGTCCAGCAGCAGCGGCAATGCGCTGGCCTTTTCTTCTCTCATAGCAGTTCCCTTTTTTGCTTGCCGTAATTTTACCGCAGGGCGCACCGCCCCGCAAACATCTGAAATCATTCTTATTATAAAGCATCCCGCGGCACATGTCAAAAAGAAAAAGCACCAAGCATTGCTGCTTCGTGCTTTTTTGTGGTGCGCCTCGCACACTCCTATCCGGACGGTGCGCCGCTGGTGGCCATCACCGGCCAAGTGGGCACCGACCGGATGCACATCCCGGTGGTGAATGCCATGATGGCAAAGGGCATCATCCCCATGGATGACAAGTACAGCCTGTGGACCATCGGCATCCCCCAGAAGGACTATGTGAACCAGCTGTTCGACCGTCCCGATCCATATTCTGTACTTTTTTATTTGTTCTTTGTCGTTTTTATTTTTAATAAGTATCACTTCTGCCATTATTCTGCAATAAACTTTCCAAAATCAAGTCCAGAACACTACACTGTCACGCCCAGTTCATCCGGCCGTAGCGGGTGGTCAGCTGGCAGATCTCCTTTTGAAGCTTCTTTGTCAGCTGAGTCTTTTTCAGCCGCCAGCGCCAGTTTTGGCCCACGGTGGAGGGCTTGTTGATGCGGGCAGAGTTGTCCAGCCCCAGCCAGTCCTGCATGGGAACGATGCAGGTCGCCGCTGCGCTGCGCAGGATCAGTGCGATCATGCTTTTATAGAGCTGCTCCTCCGGGGTGGCATAGTCGTACAGGTAGTCCCGCACCATGGCACGCTCGGCATCGGTGACAGTCTGATACCACGATACCAGCGTCTCGTTGTCGTGGGTGCCGGTATAGGCCACGCTGTTCACCGGGTAGTTGTGGGGCAGATAGTCGCTGGCACTGCCGGTGTCCCGGGAGTCAAAGGCAAATTCCAGCACCTTCATGCCGGGGAAGCCGCTGTCCCGCACCAGCTGACGGACCGTCTCGCTCATATAACCAAGGTCCTCTGCAATGGTCTCCCGCTTGCCCAGTGCCTGCTCCACGGCACGGAACAGCTCGATGCCGGGACCTTTCTCCCAGTGGCCCTCTGCCGCAGTCTCGCTGCCGTAGGGGATGGAGAAATACTCATCGAACCCGCGGAAGTGGTCGATGCCATGCTTTTTTCGGCAGAGCGCAAACGCGGTTACCAGATGTCCCTGCTCAAGCATGGCATCACCCCCCGCGAAGAGGACTGCGTGGAAATCGACGCCCTGAACGATGCTTACGAAGAAACGCTGAAGGCCCTGTTCACCGCGCCGGATCGCCCCACCGCCATGCTGGTCAGCGACGACATCCTTGCCGTGGTGCTGGAACAGTTCTGCGGCAAGCTGGGGCTGCGCGTCCCGAAAGACCTTTCCATCGTGTCCTTCAATAACTCGCTGTTCTCCCGCATCACCAGCCCGCAGCTGACCACCGTGGACGTGAACCCCTACCAGCTGGGCATGGAAGCGGCCAGCCAGACCATCAACCACATCGAGAACCCGAATCTTCTGGCAACCAAGATCATCGTGCCGCATAAGCTCATCCAACGGGAGAGCTGCTGCCCTCCGCCGGAGATCTGATGTGCAAAAAACGAGGCCGTTTTCTCTCTTTTCCAGAGAGGCAGAACGGCCTCGTTTTGCTTATTTTTTCCGATACTCCCGGGGTGTCGTGCCGAAGTGCGCCTTGAACACCCGGTTAAAATAGGAGAGGTTCTCAAACCCGCACCGGGAAGCGATGGTCAGAACCGTCTCATCCGTGGCCTGCAGCGCTTCGGCGGCAGCGTTGAGCCGGTACTCGTTCAGAAAGGCCACAAAGCTCTGCCCGGTCATCTGCCGGAACCACCGCATGAAGTGGCTGGCACTGAAGGAGCAGACCCCGGCGGCATCGGCGACCCGGAGTTCCTCGGTATAATGGGCCGAGAGCCATTGCAGGAGCGTTTTCAGCCGCTGGGTGTCGGCTGTCTCGGCGGCAAGCCGCTGCCGGCCCTGTGCAAGGAGCAGGGCAAGAAACCGCAGCAATGCCCCCTTGACCTGCAGCTCGTAGCCGGGGAGCTTGGCGCGGTTGGCATCCTCCACCTCCCGCAGGCAGGCGGCGGCCTGCAGATAGCACAAATCGTTCGGGGTCAGCCGCGCAGGCAGCGACAAGCGCCCGCTTTGCAGCGGAAGCAGATATTTCTCGGCACAAAGGTCCTCTGCGCCGCCCAGAAGCTCCAGCTCAAAAATGATGTTTTCGTATTCCATGCACTGCCCTTCGGCCTGCCGCAGGGCATGGAGGGTGCCGGGCGTAAAAATAAAGATGTCCCCCATGCGGGCCGGGCAGCTCTCAGCGCCCACCTGCACCAGTCCTGTGCCCCGCTTGACAAAAACCAGCTCCATGCTCTCCTGCCAGTGGAGCGCCACCTGCGGAAAGTCCCCCGGAATGGTGCAGGGATACAGATTGAAGGGAAACCGCACGGCACCATGCTGCTTGGTCTCCTGCAAAGATGCCTGATTTTGCATCGTTTCACCTCCCGATGATAGGATTGTACCACAGTCTGCGCTTTTTAGGCAAGATTTTGATTGTTTTATGTGGTATATCTGGAAGTACAGATGTCAAACCTGTTTTCCGCAAGGTGTATTTGAAAACAAAGAAAATGACGAATATTTCGCAAGCACAAACGGGATCCAAGGCTGTTTCACGCAAGATCCGGCTGTGCTTGTAAAAATAGACTAAATTTTCGACTTTTCAGATACACCCTAACAAAGGAGGATGCATTTATGAGCTTTACCGAAACGTTACAGGGTCTCACGGGCAAGCCGCTGGCAGACTGCACGAATCAGGAGCTGTATCTCGCGCTGCTGGAACTCGTCCGGCAGAAGAGCGCCGACCGTGTGCAGCCGGTCACCGGCCGCAAGCTGTACTATATCAGCGCCGAATTTCTCATCGGCAAGCTGCTGTCCAACAACCTCATCAATCTGGGACTGTACGATGAAGCCCGCGATGCACTGGCTGCCGTCGGCAAGAGCCTTTCCGATATCGAAGAGGTGGAGCCGGAACCTTCTCTGGGCAACGGCGGTCTGGGCCGTCTGGCTGCCTGCTTCCTCGACTCTCTGGCAACGCTGAACCTGCCCGGCGACGGCGTGGGCCTGCGGTATCACTTCGGCCTGTTCCACCAGTCCTTTGAGGACGGCGTGCAGAACGAAAAGCCTGACCCGTGGCTTACCGCCCACAGCTGGGCAGAAAAGACCAACATCACCTACCCGGTGGAGCTGGCGGGCAAGGAGTACACTGCCCGGCTGTACAAGCTGGCGGTCACCGGCTACGAGGGCCGCACCAACACCCTGAACCTGTTTGACCTTGACACCATCGATGAGAGCATCGTCCACGACGGCATTGCCTTCGATAAAACTGCCATCGACAAGAACCTGACCCTCTTCCTCTACCCGGACGATTCCGATGAGGCAGGCCGCCGCCTGCGGGTGTACCAGCAGTACCTGATGGTCTCTGCCGGTGCCCAGCTCATTCTGGCTGAGTGTGCCGCCCGGGGCTGCGATTACCATGATCTGGCCGACTACGCCGCCATCCAGATCAACGACACCCACCCCAGCATGGTCATCCCGGAGCTGATCCGGCTGCTGGGCGAAAAGGGCATCGAATTTGAGGAAGCCGTAAAGATCGTCACAAAGACCTGCGCCTACACCAACCACACCATTCTGGCCGAAGCACTGGAAAAGTGGCCCCGCGCCTATCTGGATACCGTGGTGCCCCAGCTGATGCCCATTATCGAAAAGCTGGACGCACTGGCCCGCACCCGCACCGAGGACGAGAGCCTTGCCATCATCGACAAGGACGACCGGGTGCACATGGCCCACATGGACATCCACTTCACCCACTCCACCAACGGCGTGGCGGCGCTGCACACCGAGATTTTGAAAAAATCCGAGCTGCACGGCTTTTACGAGCTGTACCCGGAAAAGTTCAACAATAAGACCAACGGCATCACCTTCCGCCGCTGGCTGCTGGAATGCGACCCCCGCCTGACCGCCGCGCTGGAACAGCACATCGGCTCCGGCTTCCGTAAGGATGCCGCCGAGCTGGAAAAGCTGATGGCTTTTGCTGACGACGAAGCTGTGCTGGAGCAGCTGACCGCTGTGAAAAAGGCCAACAAGGAAGCACTGGCAGACTGGCTGCTGCGCACCCAGAAGGTGAGCGTGAACACCGATGCTGTGTTCGATATCCAGTCCAAGCGCCTGCACGAGTATAAGCGCCAGCAGCTGAACCTGCTGTACCTCATCCATCAGTACTACGAGATCAAGGCCGGGCACCTGCCCGCTGTTCCGCTGGTGAGCATCTTCGGTGCCAAGGCCGCACCTGCCTACACCATTGCAAAGGACATCATCCATGCGCTGCTGACCCTGTCCAAGGTCATTGCCGCAGACCCGGAAGTGTCCAAGTGGCTGCAGGTGGTGTTCGTGGAGAACTACAACGTTACCGCCGCCGAAAAGCTGATCCCCGCCTGTGACCTGTCCGAGCAGATCAGCCTTGCCTCCAAGGAAGCTTCCGGCACCGGCAACATGAAGTTCATGCTGAACGGCGCGCTGACACTGGGCACCATGGACGGTGCCAATGTGGAGATCAGCCAGCAGGTGGGCGAGGAGAACATCTATATCTTCGGCCAGACCTCCGATCAGGTCATCCACCGCTATGCCGTGGGCGACTACGACCCCGCCCAGTGGGTGGAGGGCGATGTCAACATCCGCCGCGCCATCAACTTCCTCACCGGCCCGGAGATGCTGGCCGCCGGTCACGCCGAAAACCTGACCCGCCTGCACAACGAGCTGATCCATAAAGACTGGTTCCAGACCCTGCCGGACTTCAACGCCTACGTTGTGCGCAAGGGGCAGGCCCTCAGTGATTACGCCTGCGACCCGAAAGGCTGGCGGCGCAAGTGTCTGGTGAACATTGCCAAAGCGGGCATGTTCTCCTCCGACCGCACCATTGCCGAGTACAACCGCGACATCTGGCATCTGGGCGAATAGTTTATTATCGCAATTTTATTGATCTTCTGCCGCAGGACGAGATCTATCTAACCATGGGCACCGCCTACGATTTGCGGCATCAAAGAAGATTTCCAAAATCTACTGTACGCAAAATTTCTATCGGCACAAACTCTATGCTGCCAGAATTTCTGCGCGACCCGCCTGGATGAGGTGGTTGCCGCCATCCGGAAGCACCCCTATTTGGAGCTGCTCTATGAGCCGGGGGCAGATGAACACAAATAAAAGACGGGGTGCTGCACAAATGCACAGCACCCCGTCTTTTACTTATTCTGCTTTCCTCCATCTGCCGCAGCTGAGCGGTCAGAACCTTCTGAGTTACATGACCGATGGACTTTTTCAGCGCTCCAAAACGCTTTGTGCCCGGCATCAGATCCCGAATGGCAGGACGCACACCCGGAGTTTCCTCTCATCGTCTTTCACGGTCTGCGCCATTCCAGTGCCGCCTATCAGCTGATGATCTCTGGCGGCGATGTGAAGGCCGTTCAGGGCACCACTGGACACGCTACGGCGGGATATGCTGGTGAACACCTATGCGCATATCCAGCAGTCCTCTCGTGTAGAACTGGGCAAGAAGTTTGAGGAAGGTTTCTATGCCAAACAGGAAAGCCCCAGCCCGCAGGCTGTGCCCGCCGCAGACGAACCGACCATTTCTATGACCGCTCTGCTGGAACTGCTGAAGAATGCAGACCCCGAAGTAAAGGCGCAGCTCCGTCTGGCTCTGCTGACCTGCAAAATTTACCACGCATTTCAAAGTAATTCCAGCCCATGCAGAGGATTCCTATGAAAACTCCAACCGTGCAAAAACCGTGCATTGACCGTGCAAGCCCCGATTTTTCGGGGTTACATAACAAAAAAGAACGCCAAATCTTACGATTTGACGTTCAATATCTGGTGCACCTCGCGCACTCATATCCGAACTTTTCTCCGCTTTCACGGCTTCCCCGAAAGCGACCGTTTCTGTACCTCCCTTATAATTAAAGGTAATGAGAACCTTATCATCGTAGAGATAGATGGCATTGATGAAGGTATCCACCAGTGCCTGCCGCTGCTCCGGCTGGGTCATATCCAGCTTGCGGAAGCGAAGCAGCCAGAACCGGACGAATTCTTCTTTCATCTTCGGTTTTGCCAGCCGTTCCTCGGCAATGCGGGCTTGCAGCTCCTTCCGCTGATCTTCCAGAGCTTCCAGCCGTTCCTTGGTAGAGCTGGTCAGAATGCCCATCTGGATGGCATTCAGCATATTGGTGATGCCGACTTCCGTTTCTTTCAACTGCTTTTCATAGATGGGCAAATCCGTGCTTTCCTGATTTTGTAATTCCATGACTTTGGCAATGATGGCATTCATGGAAGCATCGTCTTCCACCAGTTTCATGGTCTCGTTGACAACCAGATCTTCCAGCCACTGTTTCCGCACGGCCTTTTTATCGCAGGTCTTTTTCTTCTTGGCAGCAGCACACTTATAATAGGTGTACATCTTCCCGGTGTGGCTGACACCGCTTTCGCCAAACATCAGCGCTCCGCACTTACCACAGTACAGCTTGGTGGTAAGCAGATAGCTTTCCTCTGCCTTATGACGGGCAGGGGCCTTTTTATTTTTCGCCAGCTTTTCCTGTACTTTGTTGAACAAGTCCTCTGACACAAGAGCCGGGATCGCATTGGGCTGTACCACATCCCGCAAACGCAACTCGCCGATGTACCGTCGATTGCTCAGCATCCGCTGAATCGTGTTATAGGACATCTCCCCGCCCATCGAGTTCTTAATGTTGTGCGCCTTTAACCAATCCCTCAGGTCAGTCATGGTCGCACCGTCCGCATACTTCTGGAACGTCTGCTCCACATACGGTGCCAACAACGGGTCGGGCTGGTAATGCCGGGTCTCATCGATCATGTAGCCGAACGGAATCGTGCCACCATTATAAATGCCCTTGAGAGCGTTCTCGGTCATGCCGCGCACGACCTTTTCAGACAGGTCAGCCGAGTAGTATTCGGCGTAGCCTTCCAGCACCGATTCCAGAATGATGCCCTCCGGACCAGCCGAAATGACTTCCGTTGCCGACACCAGTTTCACGCCGTTCCGCTTCAGTTGGGTCTTGTACCGGGCACTGTCATAGCGGTTTCGGGCAAAGCGGTCGAGCTTCCAGACAATGATGACGTCAAAGATGCCACGCTCACTGTCCTTGATCATCTGCTGGAACTGCGGGCGGTTATCGGTCTTGGCGGAGATGGCACGGTCAATGTAATGCTTCACCACCGTGAAGCCGTTCTTTTCCGCATAGGCGGTGCATTCCCGGATCTGACCTTCAATGGATTCTTCGCGCTGACTGTCAGTAGAATAGCGGGCATAGATCACGGCGGTCATGGCAGGCACCTCCCATTTACACATCATTGAACGGTGGAGCGTTCTTTCAAAATAGTGTTTCGTATAATGTATATACCACAGTTTTTAACTGAATGCAAGACTTTTTCCCAAATAAAAGCCGCCATCATTCTCAGATCGTCCAGTTCTGGCTTGCCGACTGCAGATCCACCATGTGGGTGTACAGTCCCTTCCGGGCGTACAGCTCTGCCGGGCTGCCCTGCTCGGCCACGATGCCACCCGACAGCACCACCACCTGATCCGCACCGGCTACGGTGCGCATCCGGTGGGCGATGATGAGGACGGTCTTGTTTTTTATGAGCCGGGATAGTGCCTCCTGAATGGCAGTTTCGTTTTCCACATCCAAGCTGGCGGTGGCCTCGTCCAGCAGGATGATAGGCGCATCCTTCAGAAAAGCACGGGCGATGGAAATGCGCTGACGCTCGCCGCCGGAAAGAGCGCAGCCATTCTCGCCGATGTTGGTGTTCCACTTGTCCGGCAGCTTTTCGGCAAATTCCTCGCAGTTTGCCAGCTTTGCCGCCGCCAGAACCTCCTCGTCGGTGGCCCCCTTGCGCCCCAGACGGATGTTTTCGAGGATCGTGTTGTCAAACAGGGTCACATCCTGAAAGACGATGGAATACAGGCTCATGAGCTTTTCCGGGTCGATTTGGGAAACCTCCATGCCGCCCACGGTGATGCTGCCCTTCTGGTAATCCCAGAACCGTGCTGCCAGCCGGGAAACAGTGGTCTTGCCACCGCCGGAGGGGCCCACCAGTGCCGTGACCTCGCCCTGCTTTGCGGTAAAAGAAACGTCCCGCAGAACCGTCTCGCCAGAGTTATAGGCAAATCCCACATGGTCGAACACGATATCGCAGCCCTGATTGGTCAGCTGCTCGCTGCCGGTCTGCAGGGAAGCGTCCAGAATCTCATTCATCCGCCCCACATTGGTACGCATGGCGATGACCGCCGCCAGATTCTGCAAAGCCCCCTGCATGGGGTCGTACATCCGGGATGCCGCCATCAGGAACAGAAACAGGGTCAGTACATCGATACTGCCCTGCACCAGCAGCACCGAACCGGTGAGCGCCACCGACGCAATACCCAGCTTGAGCACCATGCCGGCGGAGGACACAAACAGCGCTGTTTCCAGCTCTGCCACAATAGACTGCTTTTCCACTGCCCGAATTTTGTCGGAAAGGCCGGACAGATACCGCTGCTCCGCATTGCTGGCTTTCAGGTCCCGGAGGGTCTCGATGTACTCCTGAATGCCGTCCGCACAGGCCATTTTCGCCGCCATGGTCCTGGCCTGCACCTTATCCTGTACCCGATAGCTGCCCACCACGATGGCAGCGGATACCGGAATGACCCACAGAGCCGCCAGTGCCATCCGCCACTCAAAGGCGAACAGGCTCAGGGCAATGAGCACGGTAGAGATGAGGGAACCGAACAGACCGGGGATGAAGTGGGAGCAGTCCTTTTCCAGTACCTCGCAGTCCGCCATGATGGTGCTGGTCAGGTCAGCAAGATCCCGCTTGCCAAAGAAGGACAAGGGCAGCTTGCGCAGCCGCTCTGCAAGGGTCAGGCGGCGGGTGCCGCTCTCTTTATAGGTGGTAAAATAGGTGCCGTTGTACTGGAACCATGTGGTCAGCAAAATCAGCACAAAGCAGGCAACGCATCCCACCAGATAAAAGGTGCTTCTCCCGCTCGTAGAGCCTGCCAGCAGGTCTTTTACCAGAAGATACAGCAGCCCGGTGGGCAGCATGAACGCCATGTTCTGGAACGCACAGGCCAGAACACCCTTTACAAGCCCCTTTGCGCCCTCCGGGGAGCTGGCTGTGGCGTGTTGAATTTTTTCGATCATTCCTTACCCCTCCTTTGCGACCTTCCACTGCACCGAAGCCTGATACTCCTGCCACATCCGGGCAAACAAGCCGTTCTGTTCGCACAGCTCATCCTTTGTGCCGGATTCCACAATCTGCCCATCCTGCACCACATAGATGCAGTCGGCGTTGGCGACGGTGGACAGGCGGTGTGCGATCATCAGCACGGTTTTGCCCTTGGCAAGCTGGGCAAAGGCTGCCTGCACCTTTGCTTCGTTGTCCGGGTCGGCAAAGGCGGTGGCCTCGTCCAGGATCAGGATGGGCGCATTTTTCAGCATGGCGCGGGCAATGGCAACGCGCTGCTGCTCGCCGCCAGAAAGATACACGCCTTTTGTGCCAATGACGGTATGGATGCCCGCCGGGAACTTTTCTATAATATCCATGCACTGTGCAGCTTTCAGTGCCGCCAGCACCTCGGCTTCGGTGGCCTGCGGCCTACCCAGACGGACGTTATCCAGAATGCTGCCCTTGAGCAGGCGGCTGTTCTGGAACACAAAGGAGATGGTATCCATCAGCTCTTCCTTGGGGATATCCCGCACATCCG
>OLPT01001620.1_pt1 | contig 13301 bp, 10 predicted proteins | sample 1673051 | NCBI WGS metagenome assembly OLPT01 (sample SAMEA3136750, study PRJEB25190) | human gut metagenome | biome: human gut; feature: human-associated habitat; material: faeces | place: Austria | collected 2013
ACGTGCTCGGCGTTCTTGAAGCCTTCGAGCGCGGCCTTGCCCGTGTCTCCCGAAGTTGCCACCAGGATAAGGAAGTCGTGGTCGAGCTCCCCGCGCTCGCGAAGCGCCTCGGCGCTCGCGGAGAAGAAGCGGGGCAGGCACTGCAGCGCCATGTCCTTGAACGCGCTCGTGGGGCCATGCCACAGCTCGAGCACGTGGGTGTTCTCATCGAGCGAGGGGATCGGGCAGATGCGCTCGTCGTCGAACTGGTCGCCGTAAGCGCTCTCCATGAGCGCCTCGATGCGCTCGGTCGGCAGGTCGACGCCGAAGGCGCGGTAAACCGTGGCGGCGCGCTTGGAGTAGGGCATCTCTGCCAAGCTGCAAATCTCGTCGATCGAAAGTGTCGGCACGTGAGCAGGGACATAGAGGCCGCCTCCGTGTGCCAGGCCGTCAATGACCGCCTTCGTGAAGGGGACGGGGTCGCTCACGAGGCCGCGCGTGTCGGAATAGAAGTTCTCGTTTACGCCTGCAGCCGGGGCGAAGCTGTCTTTCATATTGCAACCTTCCGCGTTCAGATAAGTCATGCTTACTATACTATCTGCGAAAACATCTTAAAGGGAAATTATCCGCAATTTTTGCAATTCAACCAGTATCGCAACCTTTGCTTCGGCGCCTGGCTCTAAGGCGTTTCGTGACGAAAAATTAACCGCGGCGAATTATGGAGATTAGCCGCAGGAAACAAAAAAGTTCACCAAGGCTTCCAAACCGAGCCAGAGATGGCATATGATAGCTAGATGTTAACCACGGTTAGCAAAGAAAGACGAGGTAGCTATGATGCAGGAAGCAATGGCGATGGACAAAGGCATGAGCACCGCAACCGTTGCGGGACCTTCCATGGCGCAGATGCCGCTCACCTTCATGAAAACGGGCGAGACGGGCACCGTCGTCAAGGTTCGCGAGAAGGGCGATGTGCTCCATCATCTCGAGAATCTCGGCTTTGTCGCCGGCGCTGAAGTGAAGGTCGTCTCCGAGCAGGCGGGCAACTTCATCGTCGAGGTCAAAGGTGCGCAGGTCGCGCTGAATAAGCAGGTCGCGCAACGAATCATCACTCGTTAGTTTTCGTGGGCGGCTGCACTTTCCGCAAAGGGGAGTGCAGCTGCCCTGTGAAAAGCTAAAGCTGCAGCAAGGGGCGCATTGCGCCTGTTTCCGCAACCGCGCGGAAAGCTGCGGCGACAGGACGACTTTTGAGGCAGGAAGGAAAAGGAGGAGAAGCTATGGCAGAAGCAGGCCAGGACAAGACGCTGCGCGATGTCGCCATCGGCGAGACCGCCACGGTGCGCCGCCTTGTGGGCGAAGGTGCCCTCAAGCGCCACATCATGGACATGGGCATCACCAAGGGCGTCGAGGTTTTCGTTCGCAAGGTGGCGCCGCTCGGCGATCCTATCGAGGTCACCGTTCGCGGCTATGAGCTTTCGCTGCGCAAGAGCGAAGCCGAAAGCGTGCTCGTTCTCTAGTTCGAGCAGGGCCTTTGGGGGCCTTTTTCTTTGCTTGGCGGTTAGTGTCATCTAACTTATCGAAGCGACCGCACCGACCCCCTCAAGGTGCCGCCGTTTCGGCGAAGCAGCAAAGGTAAGCATCGTTGATTTTGGAAAGGTAGATCATGGGAATTCGCATTGCGCTTGCCGGCAACCCGAACTGCGGCAAGACGACCATGTTCAACGACCTGACCGGCGCCAACCAATACGTTGGCAACTGGCCTGGCGTTACTGTTGAAAAGAAGGAAGGCAAGTACACCAAGGACAAGGATGTCACGGTTACCGACCTCCCCGGCATCTATTCGCTCTCGCCGTATTCGCCTGAGGAAGTCGTCGCTCGCGACTATCTTCTCGATGGCGACCCGGACGTCGTCATCAACCTGATCGACGCGACCAACCTGGAGCGCAACCTGTATTTGACCACGCAGATTCTCGAACTGGGCCTGCCTGTGGTCATCGCCCTCAACATGATGGACCTCGTCGAGAAGAACGGCGACAAGATCGACATCGACAAGCTTTCCCGCGAACTCGGCTGCCCGATCGTTCCCACCTCGGCGCTCAAGGGCCGCGGCATGGACGAGCTTGTGAAGACCGCGATCGAGCTCGGCAAGAAGGGCGTTCCCGCCGCGCCGCAGATCCGCTTCTCCGACGAGATCGAGACGGCGCTCGCGAAGATTATCGACGTTCTCGGCTCGCGGGTTTCCTCCGCGACCGCCCGCTGGTTCGCCATCAAGGTGCTCGAGGGCGAGGACCGCACGATTTCCCAGCTCAAGCTGACGGACGCCGACAAGAAAACGGTCGACGCCATCCGTGACGCGCTCGAGACCGAGCTCGACGATGACGCGGAGTCCATCGTCACCTCCGCCCGCTACGACGAGATCGCCGGTGTTGTCGACGACACGGTGAAGAAGTCGACCAAGGGCATGTCCACCACCCAGAAAATCGACCGCGTCGTCACGAACCGCTTCCTCGGCCTGCCGATCTTCATCGTCATCATGTTCTTCGTGTACTGGCTTGCGGTTACGGTGGGCACGGGCCCCGTGACCGACTGGGCTAACGACGGCATCTCCGGCGATGGCTATCTCTATACTGGACAGGCTGCCTACGAAGAGGCCGAGGGCGAATATGAGGATGCCCAGGGCGTTGTCGAGGCTTACGTCACCAATATCTACGGCATGGACGAGGCTCGCGACGTTCCGAGCGATGAAAGCCAGGAAGTGCTTGACGCGCTTGCCGTGGCCGAACCCGAGGACGATGCCGACGAAGACGCTGTCGCTGAATACGAAGATGCTCAAGCGACGGTGAAGGACTTCGAGGAAAAGGCCGAGGCTGAAAAAGCTGTTGCCACCATCGAGGTCGAGGACGAGGACGGCGTGACCTCTGAAGAGGAAGTCGACTTCGACGCCTACAAAGAGGCCACTGAGGTCGCCGAGCCCGATCCGGCCGATTACGGTCTGTGGATTCCTGGCCTTGGCGCGATCATCGCCGATGCCATGGAATCGGCCGACGTTGCTCCGTGGCTGCAGTCGCTCGTTAACGACGGCATCGTTGCCGGCGTTGGCGCGGTTATCGGCTTCATCCCGCAGATGATCATTCTGTTCTTGCTGCTGGGCATTCTGGAGCTGTGCGGCTATATGTCGCGCGTCGCCTTCATCATGGACCGCGTGTTCCGCAAGTTCGGCCTTTCCGGCAAGTCGTTCATCCCCATGCTTATCGCGTCTGGCTGCGGTGTGCCTGCTGTTATGGCGACCAAGACCATCGAAAATGAGATGGATCGTCGCATGACCATCATGACCACCACCATGATTCCGTGCGGTGCGAAGATGCCGATTATCGCGCTCGTGTTCGGTGCGCTGGCAATGGGTAATTCCGACGATACCTGGTGGGTTGCTCCGCTCTTCTACTTCATGGGCGTTGTGGCGATTATCATCTCTGGCATCATGCTGAAGAAGACCAAGCTTTTCGCCGGCGAGGCCACGCCGTTTGTTATGGAGCTGCCTGAATATCACATGCCTACCGTGAAGAGCGTGCTGCTTTCCATGTGGGAGCGCGTGAAGGGCTACATCATCAAGGCTGGTACGATTATCTTCCTGTCCACTATCGTTATTTGGTTCCTCATGAACTTTGGCGATGCGGGCGACGGCTTCGGTTTGCTTGACGCCGATGCGCCTGACTACATGGACTACAGCCTTATGGCCGGCCTTGGCAATTTGCTCGCCTGGATTTTCGCGCCTCTTGGATTTGACAATTGGCAGGCTGCGGCAACCACGATTACCGGTTTGGTTGCTAAGGAGAATGTCGTTGCTACCGTTGGCATTATCACGCAGCTTTCCAGCTACGGCGAGTCCGACCCCGCTCTGTGGCTCGGCTTTGGTCAGATGATTGGTGGCGGCGCGGCTGCAATCTCGGCTTTCTGCGCATTCAACCTTCTGTGCGCTCCGTGTTTTGCAGCTATGGGCACCATTCGTCAGCAGCAAGCCTCTGCGAAATGGTTCTGGATCACCATTGGCTATCTGTGCGGCTTCGCATGGTGCGTTGGCCTGATGATTCACCAGTTCGTGGGTCTCGCGACGGGCGAGGTCGGCTTCAGCTTCTGGACTATCGTCGCTATTGCCGTTGCTGCGGCCATGCTGTTCCGTCCCATGCCCAAACATAAGGACGAACAGACGAAATAATCTGCGAAACTGAACGTTTTAGAGCTCCCAGCTCTAGCTCAGGGTTATAGCGCCCCGCATTCGCGGGGCGCTATTTAATATGGGCAGAACATTGTCGACAGGCGATGCGGGCCAATGGCCAAGTATGGGCGGTTTCGGGTGGATGCGCCCCGCATTTGCGGGATGTTTTCTTGCTAGCGTAAAGCAACAGGTCGAAAAGTGACAAAAGTTGCGAATCTGGGGGCGCGCAAGCCCACATCTCGCTCGTAGATGGGCGAGTTTTGCTGCTTTTGGCGGTTTTAAAGCCTCAATTTCATGGGATGGGGCCCCTGACGCAAGCTTCGCTCGGCGGTTTGCGGTGTTGTTGCGCGCTTAGTGACCTATAAACGCCCCGAATTCGCAACTTTTGTCACTTTTTAACGATTTCATTTACGCTGGGCCTTCGCGACGCCTCGAAAATGTCAAATATGTGACCCTTGGGAAACATTTATTCAATTAAGAGCGCGTGTGTGGCAAAAAGCGGTAAAGTACCTGATGAATGAAAGTATGGCGCGCATGCGCGCCCAATTGAAACGAGGCCGTTATGGTTATGAATATGGCAACAGCAGTTGTGCTGGCGATTTTGATCGTCTGTGTGTGTCTATCGGTTCGCCTAATGATGAAAAAAGGCATGTGCGGCGAAAAAGAGATGTGTGGCTCGTGCTCGGGACACTGCGGTGGAGGCTGCTCGGCGACGGCGCGCATTGACAAGATGATTGCCGACGCCGACGCGGCGGTTGCTTCGGCGAAATAGCAAGGCGCCTTTCCGTTTAAAGCCATGCCTCCGTCTTTGGCGGTATAGCGTTTTGCAAGCTGTGTGAGAAATTTGTCAATCGATATTGATATTGCGGCGCTTTTCCGTGGGGGCGGTTTGTTCTATTGCGGCCGCAGCATCGGCAGGCGTGGCAGCAGTAACAGCGAGCATCGACGCTAGGTGGCGGTGGGCATCGGCGCCCGCGGGCGTTGGTGTTATGGAGTATCGGCGCAGACGGGCTTCGTGAGCCTCGCTATATGCTTTGAACGTTGTTCGCCGAGGCTCTCGCCTTATGACCTGAGTCCTTTCGGATAAAACTACGGTATGTGTGGTATTGTACTCTGGGGGAAGGTAACGCGCGCTTGCGCTATTCAAGGAGGCATGTATGTCGGAATCCCAAATGGGTACCATGCTCGAATCCCGCGATAGGGAGCCTCTGAGCCATTCGCTCGAGGATTACCTGGAAGCAATTGTCGATCTTGCAGGCGGCCCCAACGAGCCTATTCGTGCGGTTGATGTTGCGACAAAGCTTAACGTTTCGAAAGCGTCGGTTTCGAAAGCGGTGACGAACTTAAAAGAAAAAGGCTACGCTGTTCAGCCTTATTACGGTGACATCACGCTTACTGAAGAGGGCTACGAATACGGTTCCACGATTTGGCGTCGCCACAATTTGTTGTTCCGCTTCATGACTGAAGCAATTGGCATCGACTCTGAAACTGCCAATTATGAGGCCTGCCAAATTGAACACGGTATTTCCGCTGAATCGTTCAAGAAGTGGGAAGAGTATTTGACCAAACAGGGCATAACTCTTGAGTTGTAAAACGCCATTCCCTTGTTTTCTTTATGCCCTGCGCGTTGGCGCGGGGCATATTTTTTTACCGATAGATTAAAGTTGAATCGCTTACCAGAAGGGGGACGATTATGCACGTTGAACTGTTGTACCACACGCCCGATCCCGAGCGCGCTATCGCGACGGCTGCACGTTTGTGCTATGCGCCTGTTGGTGCGGCCGAGCTCATGGAGACGATGTCGGAAGAGCGTATGCACAGCGTGCTTTCCACCATTATGGCCAGTGGGCACTTTTCGACGCTTGAGCACGTGAGCTATACGTTTGCCATCGATGGCGTTTCGCGCGCACTTACTCACCAGCTGGTTCGTCATCGCCTGGCGAGCTTTAACCAGCAGTCGCAGCGTTACGTGAAATTCAAAGAAGGCGTTTCTGTGGTAAAACCCGAAAGCGTGCTTGCCAACGAGGAAGCGAATGCTGTTTTCGATGAGGCCATCGAAGCGGCTACGTCGGCCTATAAGAAGCTGCTCGATGCCGGCGTGCCCGCTGAAGACGCGCGTTACCTTTTGCCGAACGCCGCTGAAAGCAAAATCGTGGTTACCATGAATGTTCGTGAGCTACTGCATTTCTTCAGTTTGCGCTGCTGCAACCGCGCGCAGTGGGAGATTCGCGAGCTGGCGCATCGCATGCTGGAGCTTGCGCGTCCCACGGCTCCGTTCATTTTTGCCGACGCGGGGGCGCCGTGCGTGCGCGGCGCATGTCCCGAAGGTAAAATGACCTGCGGAAATCCGTACCCCAAAGTAGTACGCGAATAGTACGCTGCTTCGATGTGAAATAGGGCAAAGGGTTATTCCTTTGCCCTATTTTCGTTCGAGGTTGGTCGTAAAATTGTGCGTTACGATGAGACGGGCGATTTGGGCAATCCGGGCGAGCCGGAGAGAGAGGCCGTCGTTCGCTTGTGCCATTAGTTAAGAAGAAAGCTCCAAGCGTGTCTAACGAAACTGAATGCATGTCGAAGGAAAATGAAGTCGACCAGGAAATGCTCGGCGCGGCCGCGGAAAACGAAAGCGGTCAGGCTCTCAGCAAACGCAGCGCCGTGAAGCGTGCGTTTGCTGAAGACGGCGCGAACAAAACGCACGTGGGCGGGCAGGCGCTTATCGAGGGCGTTATGATGCGCGGCCGATACAATTGGGCGGCTGCCGTGCGTGAGCCATCGGGCAATATCTATATTGAAGAGCACGATTTGGCCAGCGGCAAAGCGAAGAACAAATGGCTCTATTGGCCCGTTGTGCGCGGCTGCCGCGCGTTTGTGGAAAGCTTGATTTTGGGCTATAAAGCGCTCGAGATTGCCGCGATGCACGCCTATGGCGATGAGGAAGAGCCCGGAGCGAAAGCTGAAGAAGCGAGCGCAAACGGGGCCGTTTCGAAAGAAGGCGTTTCGGCCGACGAAAGCGTTGCAAGCGAGACCAGCGACTTCTCGTGGAAAAATGATTTCGGCAACCCCGACGAAGCAATTGACGCCTTGGGCGCGCAGCGCTCCTTGGATATCGTTGTCGAGACCAATGCGGTCGAGTCTGGCGCGGTTGAGCCTAACGCAGTCGAACCCGGCGCGGCTACGTCCGAGTCGGACGAGACTCGTGACGGGGACGATGGCGGTTTCGGCAAGCGCGAAATGGCTATCTCGATGGTGCTTGGCCTGCTTTTGGGCGTCGGCTTGTTCATTGTCGCGCCTGCGTTCATCGCCAATGTGCTCGTGGGCGAATACGATGACAAAACGCTTCTTTGGAACGTCGTCGACGGCATTGTGCGTATCGTCGTTTTCGTGTTCTACATTTGGCTTATTGGTCGCATGCAGGACATCAAGCGCATGTTCAGCTATCACGGCGCCGAGCATAAAACCATCCATTGCTACGAGCACGGGTTGCCGCTTACGCCCGAAAATGCGCGCAGTTTCCCGCGTTTGCACGTGCGCTGCGGCACGGCGTTTTTGATCATGGTCATGATCATCGCGATTTTCGTATACACCATTACGCCGCTTAACGGCCTCATCGCCGCGTGGGGCGTGCCCGATGGTCCCGCAAAACTGGCGCTCGTTATTGTGGCGCGCATTCTGCTCATGCCCGTAATTGCTGGCATCAGCTATGAAATCACGGTGAAGTGGGCGGGCAGTCACCCTGAAAACCCGCTGGTGAAAGTGGTGCTGTGGCCGGGCATGCAAATGCAGCGACTTACGACCAATGAGCCTGACGATGAAATGCTCGAATGTGCTATTGCCGCTATGCAGCGCGTGCTCGAGCGAGAAGAACGCGAGGAGGCGGCGCGGGCTTAGGCGTTTTTTTGGAAACCGCAGGCGGCAAGGTGGTCGGCTGGCCTTCGATGAAAGGTATTGGTCGGACGCACAAAGCCTGACTTGGACGCACAAAGCCTGACCTGGACACACAAAGCCTGGCTCGAACGTGCGTTTGTCCGAGCTGCTTTTGCGCTTTTGCTGCGTCGTTCGCGCAGGCCGAGTCGGGCGGTATAATTGCGCCCATGAATACTTCAACTGGAAAACTTGTTTTATGTCCTACGCCCATCGGCAATTTGGGCGATATCACGTTGCGCACGCTCGATGAGTTGCGCGCGGCCGATGTGGTATGTGCGGAAGACACGCGCGTCACGGGCAAGCTGCTCGCGCACTTCGATATCGAAAAGCGGCTTGAGCGGCTTGACGAAGCGACCATCTCCAAGCAGGCCGATCGCATTATCCAGCGCGTGTTGGCTGGCGAGCGCATCGCATTTTGCAGCGATGCCGGCATGCCTGGCGTGTCCGATCCCGGGTCGCGCCTTGTTGCGTCGGCGCAGGCGGCGGGTGCGCCTTATGAAGCGCTGCCAGGTGCATCGGCAGCCGCGACGGCTTATGTCGCCAGTGGCTTTTCCGATCCGCGCTACTATTTTGGCGGTTTTTTCCCGCGTAAGGCCGGCGAGCGCAAGGCGGTGCTCGAAGCTCTTTCGGGCCTCGATGCCTCGCTCGTGTTCTATGAAAGCCCGCGCCGCATAGCCGATGCGCTTGCGGTTATTGCGGAGGTGTTCCCCGCGCGAGAGGTTGCAGTGTGCCGCGAGCTCACGAAGCGCCATGAAGAGGTATTTCGCGCTATGGCCCCCATTGCTGCGGAAGAATTCGCCCGCCGCGATGCGGAAGAGGGCGTAAAGGGTGAAATCGCGTTGGTTATTTGCCCTCCGACGGCTGCTGAAGTCGAGGACAACGCCGCCGCTCAGGCCGCTTCTGCCGCCGAACGCGCGACTGAGCTTCTTGCCTCTGGTGAAATGTCGCATAAAGATATCGTTGCTGCCCTGCGCCACGAATTTGGCATTTCGCGCAACGAGGCGTATGCGCTTGTGCACGAACGCTAGAGAGCTTGGCGAGGGGCTGTTGTGAATCTGCGGCGCTCGCCCGAAGGTGAAGAAAGCCCTGTTTTGGCGGCTTCCCATGCTGTGGTCTGTAATCGTTTCGAAAGGATGCTCAATGAACGATTTCGTGTTCTATTCTCCGACGGAATTCATTTTCGGAAAAGGCGTTACCGACCAGGTAGGTGAGCATATTGCCAAGCGTGGCTATAAACGCGCGCTGCTCGTATACGGCAAGGGTTCCGTGGTGCGCACGGGAACGTTCGACCGCGTGAAGAAGTCGCTCGCGGCGTCGGGCGTCGAGATTGTAGAGCTCGCGGGCGTGCGTCCGAATCCTGAAGTGGGATTGGTGCGCGAGGGCATTGAGCTTGCGCGTAAAGAAAACGTCGACGTTATTTTCCCCGTTGGCGGCGGCAGCGCGATTGACTGCGCCAAAGCGATTGCGTTTGGCGTGCCTTACGAAGGCGATGTGTGGGACTTCTTCAGCAAGAAGGCGACGATTGCGGAATGTCTGCCTATCGCCTGCGTGCTTACTATTCCTGCGGCGGGTTCCGAAGGGTCGAGCTCGTGCGTTATTTCCAACGATGAACTGGGGCTGAAACGCGGTACGAATTCGAACTTGTTCCGCCCGAAGGCGGCGTTCCTCGATCCCGAGCTCACGTTCACGCTGCCGCCGTATCAAACGGCTGCTGGCGTGACCGACATGATCGCGCATGTGTGCGAGCGCTATTTCAGCGGCACGGGTTCGTCGAGCCTCACCGACAACATCGCCACGGGCATTATTCGCTCTCTTATCGACGAGGCCCCGGTGGCTCTTGCCGAGCCTGAGAATTACGAGGCCCGCGCGAACATTATGTGGGCGGGCACGCTCGCCCATAACGACATCGCGGGATGCGGCCTCTCGGCGACGTCGACGAGCCGTGCTGGCGGTTGGGAAAGCCATGCACTTGAGCATGAGCTTTCTGCGTTCGACGCTTCTATCACGCACGGTGCCGGTTTGGCGGTGGTCATGCCTGCGTGGATGCGCTTTGTATGGCGAGAAAACCCAGCTCGCTTCCTGAAGTTCGCGCTGCAGGTATTCGACATTGAGCCCATCGATGAAACCGATGAAGCAATTGAAGATGCCGTGACGGCTGCGATCGACGAGCTGCAGGCGTTCTTCGTTGATTTGGGCATGCCGCGCACGCTCGGAGAGTTCGGTATCGCCCCCGAAGATGTGGACAAACTGCTGCCGACGCTCAAGGCCAACAAGGGCGAAGTGTTCGGTGGCTTTAAGAAGCTTACGCTGGAAGACGCGAAGGCGATTTATCTTTCGGCGTTCTAGAGGATAAAAAATCGTACAGAAGTTCGAAACCGCCCGCCTATGCAGTACAATAGGCGGGCGGTGCTTCACTTGCCGGGCGGCGCCTCTGAAAGGAGGTGGTCCCGATGGATACTCAAACGGTTATCGCCATTTGCGCAGTAATGTCAGTTGTTATCGGAGTCGTCGACCTCGTCACCCGCGACAAGTGATCTTCATTGGAAAGGAATAAGCCGGGTGCCCTGAACAAGTAACCCGGCTTATAACTCAAACGATGTCGCCCGGCTTCGCGGGGCACCGTGCTTGCATCTTAGCATGATTCTTGTTTCGAAGGAATGTTCGCTGTGTCTTCTGTGCGAAAAACCATGCTGCGCGCTGCGGGGTTCAACGTCGAAGTCACGCGCAAGCAGCAGAAGCATATGTATGTGCGCCTCAAGCCTTGCGCTGGGGGTGCCGATGCGACGGGCGGCTCGCCTGACGCTCGCTTTCGCGTATGCGTGAGTGCGCCGCTGCGTTATTCCGACGCTCGAATTATGCGCTTTATCGAAGAACGCGCATCGTGGATTCGCGAGCATGCGGCAAAAATGCAGGTGAGGGAACGCGATCGTGAAATCGACGGAGCGTCGGCTTCACCAACGCAGGAGGAACTTGCCCAGTGGCGTGCCGTGGTGGCTGCGTTCGTGCCGGCGCTCATAGAGAAATGGGCGCCGATTATTGGCGTTTCACCTGGTAAATTGGCATATCGAAACATGGTGAGCCGCTGGGGCAGCTGCAATGTGAAAACGGGGCGCATCTGTATAAACGTGCAGCTCGCCGCCCAGCCTCCCGAGTGTTTGGAATACGTTGTGGTGCATGAGCTGTGCCACCTGAGGGAAGCAAACCACGGCCCGCGTTTTCATGCGCTGCTTGATGCGTATTTGCCTCATTGGCGCGATGCCGAGCGAAAGCTGCGCGGCGCGATTCGGCGATAGGGAAGGCATCTTGCACAAAAACGCGCGAAGTGCGTAGCTTAAATTCGAATGGGCGGCAGCATCGACGTTTTCTCGAATGCGCGACCAGGCATTACGCAAATGATGCAGCGGCAATTTCCTTCAAGGGTACGCACTTCGCGCGTTTTCGCGCACGAGGGGCTTTCGCGCGGGTCGAACATGCCCCCGCAGGCCGGCGAAGTCCCTCGGTGCCTCTTCGAAGTCGTCGCATGAATGTTTCGGCTCTTCTTATGGCCTGCGCATGGGTGCGCTACAATACAAAAGTTTGAAAAACCCCAAGGCTCGGCGGCGTCATTGGCCGCGCGGGCGAGAAGGAGCATGCATGTCCAAGCCGTCATTCTTTATTACCACGCCCATTTATTACGTAAACGCGGCGCCTCATTTGGGAACCGCATATTCGACCATCTTGGCCGACGTTCAGGCGCGCTATCGTCGCGCGATGGGCTACGACGTCAAATTCCTCACCGGCATGGATGAGCATGGCGAAAAGGTTGCCGAGGCTGCCGAGCAGCACGGCTTCGATTCGCCCCAGGCATGGTGCGACAGCCAGGCGCCCCTGTTCCAGGACCTGTGGAAGACGCTCGAGATTTCCAATGACGACTTCATTCGCACGACCGAGCCGCGCCAGCACCATGCGGTTCAGTATCTTTGGGAGCGCATGCAGGAATCGGGCTACTTGTACAAGGGCAGCTACGATGGCTGGTATTGCGTGCCCGACGAGACCTACTACACCGACAACCAGGTGAAGAAGGGCGACGAGGAGTATGGCTCGGTGGGCCAGCATCTGTGCCCCGATTGCCATCGTCCGCTCGAGCGCGTGCAGGAAGAGTCGTACTTCTTCAAGCTTTCTGCGTTCCAAGATAAGCTGCTTGCGCTCTACGACGAGCATCCCGAATTCGTGCAGCCCGATTTCCGCATGAACGAGGTGCGCAGCTTCGTCGAAGGCGGCCTGAACGACCTTTCCGTGAGCCGCACGAGCTTCGATTGGGGCGTTCCCGTGCCGTTCGATGACGGCCACGTGACCTACGTGTGGTTCGACGCGCTGCTGAATTACATGACGGCTGTGGGCTATGGCCTCGACGACGATGCTTCCAAGGCTGAGTTCGCTTTCCGTTGGCCCGCGCAGTACCACATTGTGGGCAAGGACATCATCCGTTTCCATTGCGTTATTTGGCCGGCCATGCTCATGGCCATTGGCGAGTCGCTGCCCGAGCACGTGTTCGCGCACGGCTTCCTTACGGTGCGCAATTCCGAGACCGGCAAGGCCGAAAAGATGTCGAAGAGCCGCGGCAACGCCATTGCTCCGCAAGACGTCATCGACCTTTTGGGCGTTGAGGGCTATCGCTACTACTTCATGACCGACGTGGTTCCTGGTACCGACGGCGCTATTTCGTTTGAGCGCATGGAGCAGGTATACAACGCCGATTTGGCTAACAGCTGGGGCAACCTGATTTCCCGCTCTCTGAACATGAGCGCGAAGTACTTCGACGGTTGCGCTCCCGCGAAGCCTGCCAGCGCCGATGCGTTCGACAATCCGCTCGCGAAAATCGCTGACGGCCTGGTCGATCGTTATGCCGCCGCGATGGATGCGCTCGACTATGGTGCGGGCAAAGATGTTGCCATGGAACTTATTCATGCCGCGAACCACTACATCGAAGACTCCGAGCCGTGGGCGCTTGCCAAGGACGAGGCAAAGGCCGACCAGCTCGCGTTCGTGATTTACAACCTGCTCGAGGCTATTCGCATTTCCGCGCACCTGCTCGAGCCGTTCATGCCCACCACGAGCGCCGAGGCGCTGCGTCGCATTTCGTGTGAGGCCGAGGCTGGCAGCGACAATCTGGCTGAAGCTTGCGTATGGGGCGGCTTGGCCGGTGGCG
>OLPT01001630.1_pt1 | contig 13227 bp, 9 predicted proteins | sample 1673051 | NCBI WGS metagenome assembly OLPT01 (sample SAMEA3136750, study PRJEB25190) | human gut metagenome | biome: human gut; feature: human-associated habitat; material: faeces | place: Austria | collected 2013
CCGAGATCGCCGTGGTCGATCCCGATATGATGTCCTCCATGCCCAAGGGCCTGACTGCCGCCACCGGTATGGATGCTCTGACCCACGCTATCGAGGGCTACATCACCAAGGGCCACTGCGTCATCTCCGATATGTTCCATCTGGAAGCCATCAAGCTCATCAGCCAGAGCCTGCGCGGCGCAGTGCAGAACACCCCGGAAGGCCGCGAGGGTATGGCTCTGGGCCAGTACATCGCCGGCATGGGCTTCTCCAATGTGGGTCTGGGCATCGTGCACTCCATGGCACACGGTCTGTCCGCTCTGTACGACACCCCGCACGGTGTGGCTTGCGCCATCCTGCTGCCGGTGGGTCTGGAGTACAACAAGAGCGTTGCCGGTGAGCGCTACCGCGCCGTGGGCAAGGCCATGGGCGTTGTGGGCATCGATGAGATGAACGATGTGGAAGCCGCTGACGCCACCATCGCCGCCGTCAAGCAGCTGAGCGCAGACGTGGGCATCCCCACAAATCTGCACGGCATCCTGAAGGAAGAGGATATCCAGTTCCTCGCCGAGTCCGCATTTGCGGATGCCTGCCGTCCCGGCAATCCCCGCGACACCAGCGTGGAAGAGATCGTGGAGCTGTATAAGAGCCAGCTGTGATTCCGCTCTGTAAATTCAAGCTGTAATTTTGAGCCCTGCTGTCCTTCGGGATGGCAGGGCCTTTTTCTAAGATGTATCTGAAAACAAAGCAACAGGCTGGATCTTCGTCTTTTCAGAGATGCCCGGAGAGCCTGCCTCGTCGCAGAGTGACAAAATTTCTGCACGGCTCTTGTACACAGCGCCCAAAACGGGTACAATCAATGCAGTAAGAAAAAACTGGAAGCGAAAGGAACCTTATGACGCTGAACTTCTATACTCTGAGTGTTATTTATCTTGTATATTCCTTTCTGGGCTGGGTGGCTGAGACGGTAGTCGCGACCATCCGGGGCGGAAGGTTTGCCAACCGCGGTGCGGCGGCAGGCCCGTTCTGCTTTATCTACGGTACCACCGGCGTGCTGCTGGCCGTGAGTTTCGGCGACCTGCGCACCGAGCCGGTCTACCTGTTCTTTGCCTGTATGATGGCGGCAACGGTGATGGAATGGATCACCGCCAAGCTGCTGGAACGCCTGCACCGCCGCAAGTGGTGGGACTATTCCGGAAAAAAATTCAATCTGAACGGCTATGTGTGCCTGCAGTATTCGCTGCTGTGGGGTGCGCTGGGCACGGCAAGTGTGCTGTGGGGCAATAATGTGCTGCTGCGGCTGTGTGCGCATATCCCTGTCTGGCTGCTGCGCCCGGCAGTATGGGTCTCGCTGACGGTGGCGGTACTGGACCAGATCGGTTCGGCGGTGCTGGTGCAGCAGTATGCGGCCCGGCACCCGATGCTGGAGCAGCTCAACCAGAGACTGGGGGAGCGGTCGGATACGCTGCGCCGCAGGATCGCGCTTTACATTGAAAAACGCATCCAGTATGCTTACCCGGCTGCGGCCCGGCAGGAGCAGACTGCGCTCCGGAAGGGGGAAAAGAACTTCCTCAGCGTGTCCGATCTGCTGTGGCTGTTCGTGATCGGCGCGTTTCTGGGCGACATGGTGGAGACGGTGTTCTGCCGCGTGACCGCCGGGGTCTGGATGAGCCGCTCCAGTCTGGTCTGGGGGCCGTTCAGCGTGGTGTGGGGTCTGGCGCTGGTGCTGGCAACGGTGCTGCTGCGTCAGGAAAAGGACCGGAGCGACCGCTACCTGTTCGCCTTTGGCACCGTCATGGGCGGTGTGTACGAATACGTGTGCAGCGCCGTCACCGAGCTGCTGTTCGGCACCGTGTTCTGGGACTACAGCAAGTTCAAGTTCAATCTGGGCGGGCGCATCAACCTGCTGTACTGCTTTTTCTGGGGCATTGCGGCGGTGGTATGGATGCGCTACGGCTATCCGCTGGTGCTCAGAGGCATGAAGAAGGTGCGCAGCCGCGTCCGCCCATGGATGACCGTCCTGCTGGCCGTATTCATGGCGGTGAACATGCTCACCAGTGCGCTGGCGCTGGCCCGCTACGATGCCCGCACCAGCGGTGAAGCGCCCAAAAGCAGCATCGATATGCTACTGGATGCGCATTTTGACGATGCCCGCATGGAGCGTATTTATCCCAACGCGAAGAAAGTGACCAAGGCCGGATGAAATTTCAACGCTCCTCTTGCACTTTGGTGCAAAAACCGGTATAATATTTTTCGGATAAAAGGGAGTAAAGGGCGCTCGTTTTGCAAAAACGGTGCGCTGTGGCGCAGCGACATCCCGGCAGAAATGCCCGCTGTGTCACCGGAAGCTTGAGACTTTTATTATACTTTCCCGTTTCTGGGCAGGATGTAATAAAGGCCTCTTTTTTATTGCTGCTCTGCCAAAAACAAAAGGAGAAAACTATGCTCATTCCTGTTTTGCTGTTCATCGTGGGCCTGCTGTGCCTCATCAAGGGCGGTGACTGGTTCGTGGATGGTGCCACGGGCATTGCCCGCCGCTTCCATGTGCCGGAGCTGCTCATCGGTGCCACCGTGGTGTCCATCGGCACCACCCTGCCGGAGGTGATGGTCTCCACCACCTCGGCCTTTACCGGCCACGGCGAGATCGCCTACGGCAACGCCATCGGTTCGATCATCTGCAATGCATCGCTCATTGCGGCCCTCACCATTGCGGTAAAGCCGGGCAAGGTAGACCCCAAGAGCCTGCGCACGCCGGTGCTGTTCTTCTTTGTGGCAGCGGCCTTCTATGCCGGTGTGGCCTACACCACCGGCTACTTCTCCCGCCCGGTGGGCCTGATCCTTCTGGCCATGTTCGCAGCGTATATCATCTGCAACGTGATGGCCATGAAGAATGCCCCCGCCCCGGAAGAAGAGGAAGAACCGGAAGAAAATGCATCCCTTGCCAAGGAGCTGGGTCTGCTGGCCGTGGGCGCTGTGCTCATTGCCGTGGGTGCCAACCTGCTGGTGGATAACGGCACCCTGATCGCACAGGCACTGGGCGTGCCGGAGTCGGTGATCGCGCTCACCTTCGTGGCACTGGGCACCTCGCTGCCGGAGCTGGTAACGGCCATCACCTCGCTGGCAAAGGGCCACGGTGCACTTTCGCTGGGCAATGTCATTGGTGCAAACGTGTTCAATCTGGTGCTGGTGAGCGGTGTTTCCGCCACGGTGGCACCCTTTACCATCCCGCAGAACTCCCTGCTCTTCGGCCACAATGCATCGCTGGTGCTGGAGTTCCCGGTCATGTTCGCCGTGATGCTGCTGCTCACCCTGCCCGCTCTCTTCAAGGGCAAGCTGAGCCGCCCGCAGGGCATTGCGCTGCTGTGCATCTACGCGGCATTCTGTGTGGTGCAGTTCACCATCTGATAAAACAGCAAAAGGCCGACGCAGCACTGCGTCGGCCTTTTGCCGTTTTAAGGGTTACTTTTTCAAATGGGAATCCCAGCCGGAAGAGGTGATGACCTGCTGATCCGGTGTGCACCACATGGCTTCCACGCCGTCCAGACTTTCCACGATCTTCATCCCGTCCTCCAGCGGCTGGCAGAACAGGCCGGTGGTCAGGCAGTCGGCAAGGCCGGAGTCGCTGCACAGCACGGTCACGCCGTTAAAGTAGGCGGCGGGGAACAGGGTGTCCGGGTCGATCAGGTGGTGGTAGCGCTTGCCGTCCACCACGTAGTAGCGCTGGTAGTCGCCGCTGGTCACAAGGGCCATATCGCTCATGTTGATGGCACCGTCCAGCATGGAATCCGAAGTGTATACATCCGAAGAGCTCCACGGGTTTTCCACGCCGCCGGTCCACTGGCTGCCGTCCGGTTTTACACCAATGGCGCGCAGGTTGCCGCCCACGCTCACCAGAGCGCTGGTCAGGCCGCGGGCCTCGGCAGCCTGACACACCATTTCCACGGCGTAGCCCTTGCCCACGCTGCCCACATCCAGCAACATTTCCGGGTCGGCCAGATAAACGGTCTTGGCATCCGCGTCGATGATCACGTTGTTGATATCACAGTGCTGGGCGGCTGCTTCCAGCTCTTCCATGGTGGGCAGCTTGTTGTCGGCATCCGTCTCGGCGGCTTCGGCAGCTTCGCGGTAATTGTGCCAGATATTCAGCACGCTGCCCATGGCAATGTTCAGCTTGCCGTTGGTGGTCTGGTACATCTGGTCGGCCAGCTCCAGCATGGAGAGGATGCGGTCGTCCACCTCCACCGGAGCGCTGCCGGCATTGTCATTGATGGTCTTGACGTTGGTCACGCCGGGGTAATCGTTGTAGATATCATACAGCTGGTTATAGGTAATAAGGTCTGCGTGCAGAGCATCCATCTGGGTGTTGAATTCTTCCTCGCTCTCGCAGTAGGCGATCACCTGCGTTACGGTATCGAACACATCATAAAAAACGGTGGAATAGCGGGTAAGCTCTTTCTTTTTGGAGGCACAGCCTGCCAGCAGGCTCAGGCAGAGCACCCCGGCCAGCAGGGCGCTGACGAAACGTTTTGCGCGGGTCTTCATACGGTGTGGTTCTCCTTTGCGGCGGTAAAGGCGGCGTGCTCCTCCTGCAGGTGGGCCAGCAGATCGCCGAACACCCAGCTGCGGTTGGAGGAAGTCACAACGGCCTTGAGCGGAATGGTGACCTGTGCCTGCTTCATCAGATCCAGCAGGGTGTCCACATCCTTCTCCTTGAAGTTGGCCAGAACCACTGCCGGCGGGTAGGCACCCGGCTCCAGCACCAGCGTGCGGGCGGCCTTGGTCTCCACCTCGCCCAGCAGCTGGGCCACGGTCTTGCCCGCATCGGCAGGGGAGACGAGCAGCACCTTCATGCCAAAAGCAGGAGCCATGCCTTCCAGCTTGCCGCGGTCGGCGGGGGAAAGGTTCCAGCCCAGAATCAGCGGGACACCGGCGTTCTGGTTGCGTGCGATATGTGCTTTCATAAAAAAACCTCATTTCAGGGTGGATTGCAAATACACTATAGTATAACACAAATACGCAAAAAATGGAATGCCGGGGGGCGGTACTACCGGGAGAAGTTTCGGAGAATTTCGAGCAAAGGCAACAAAAATTAGAAGAAATTACAAGGCAAATTTCAGTGCAGGTGAAGATTGTATGCAGAAAATAGAGGTGCTATACTAAAAATGCGAGACATAAGTCTCAGAAATTTAACAGAAAGCAGAGGTTTTGAGGATGAAAAAACAGAAGATGCGGCTCATCAGTGCAGTGCTTGCGGCATGCATGATGACATCTGTACTTCCGGTCAATGCACTTGCTCTGGGGGGGGGGTACGCCTGAAAATGGCGTAACTGCACAGGAAAACGCGGAAACGGCCACGACGATCCCCACTACGGGCATGAAAATCACCAAGGGCGGTGATTATGAGATAAAGGGAGACACTTATACGGGAGGCATTACCGTTAAAGCCAGCGATAATGATGAAGTGACGATTCACATTGCTAGTAACGTGAAGTTTACGCAGAATAATCAGGTCTTTATCTGGGTGGAAAATGCAAAACTGGTGACGATTGAAAACACCGATAATCACACGGTGACACTGAACGGACATCATTTTTACGACCTAAGTACTGCAAGCAATGGTGTGGAGAGCGTTATAAATGGAGGCACCTATATAGCACCGGGTCGAAACATGATCATGGTCCAGGGAACGAACAACACTCTTACCCTGAATAATGTTAATATACAGACGAACACCGGGTATGCCGTGACGACGGGCTCTAATACGGTGTATGTCAACGGTGGAACATTTACCAAAACGTCATCGCTCTATAGTGAGTTCCAAAACCAGGGACACCTGACGCTGACAGATGTTACGGTTACACCGCAAGTTGCCGTCGACGGCAAGACGAGTACTATCGTTGAAAATTATACCGGTGCAGTTGTTGAAATCAACGGCGGAAACTATAAAACGACAAACCAAAGCTGCATTGTTAACAATGGAACGGTAACAATCAATAATGGCACTTTGGAATCTGAGGGGGCAAGCTGCATCCAAAACAACTGGGGTCGTGTGGAGATCAACGGCGGCACCATTACCTCGGATGCAGAAAGCACCATTCGTAACCGTGGCACGCTGCGCATGACCGACGGTACGGTGACCAACACGAATGCAGCCGGTGCTGCCATTGATATTTCCGGCAATTTCGGCGATATCAAGCTCATCGGCGGCACGATCAAAGGCATCAAAGACGGCATTTATGTGCAGGACCTTGTCAGCTCGGAAGTGACCCTGGAGCAGGTGAAGTTCGAAAACAACACCAACGATATCCATCTGGGTGAGGGTCAGACGATCAACATCAAAAAGACCTTTACCGGTACGGCAACGATCCTGACCGACGATCCAAGCCGCGGCCGTCATATCACGCTGGAAAACGAGGATCTCAGCTATCAGAACAAGCTGAAACTCTTCAGCATGAATTCTGGCTACATCATCGGCTATAAGCGCGGCGATGATGGCGTGGAATACCGCTATCTGGCAGATGCCAACGGCAACATCGTCACCGCTGAAAATGCGAAGGCAACCGCTGACCTCGGTGCCGGGGAGCAGGAGCTGGATACTGCCACCGTTGTGCCGGAAAACACCCTCGTGACCGTGACGGCAAACCTCCCGGAGGGCGCAGAGGGCGCAGAGTTCCTCGGCTGGAGCGCCGTGCGTGACGATGGCAAAGAGCTGGATCTGGGCGATGATCAGACCGCACAGTTTAAGATGCCCGGTTGCAACGTGACCGTCGAAGCGCTGTATCGGGGTGGAAATGTTGACATCGACAACCCGAGCGGCAGCGGCAGCAGCGATGTGGTGGCCGGCATTGCGGCTGTTGCGCTGACCGGTGCAGCCGTGTGGGGCATTTACGAAACCGGAACCGGCATCTATCGCGTGCTGAATATGCCCGGTGTCCCCATGCCCTCCAACCGCGCCGGTCTGGCGACCCTGATCTGGGAAAAGGCCGGCTGCCCGGAACCGCAGACGGTGAAGAGCTTCAGCGACATCGATGACACCGACCTTCATCTGCGGCAGGCTGCCAGCTGGATGGAAGAGCAGGGTCTGATGGACGATGTGAAGGAAAACGAGTTCCGCCCCTATCGCTATGTGACCAAGCTCCAAACCTGCCTTGTCTGGGATAAGGCCAAGGAAAAGAGCCTGATCTCCTGAAAAAGTAGATCATTCTTGTAACAACCCCGGGGTGACCGCAAGCGCCCCGGGGTTGTTTTTTCACAGGAAAAGGGGCAGAACCGGAAGATGCCGTTTATATCCACGAACCCTCCCGTGAAAAAGCAAACAAGCCAGACCCGCAGGTCTGGCTTGTTTGCAATATCAAAAATATTCTTTCCGCTGAATATATCCAGAGCGATGCGGAGGATCTTTCAAATCATCAGTTCAGTTTCTTGCCGAAGAACTCCACCTCTTTGCCGATGAACTGCATCAGCTCGTCGAACTGATCGGGGGTCAGGCTCTGGGCACCGTCGCACTTTGCCTTGGCGGGGTTGTTGTGCACCTCGATCATCAGGCCGTCGGCACCGGCAGCAACAGCGGCCTTTGCCAGATCCGGCACCATCCATGCGTGGCCGCAGGCATGGCTGGGGTCCACAATAACGGGCAGGTGGGTCATCTTGTGCAGCATCACCACACCGGCAAGGTCGAGGGTGTTGCGCATGCTGGTCTCAAAGGTGCGGATGCCGCGCTCGCAGAGGATGACGTTCTCGTTGCCCTCAGCCATGATGTACTCGGCGCTCATCACGAACTCTTCCAGCGTATTGGCAAGGCCGCGCTTGAGCAGCACCGGCTTCTTCTGACGGCCAACGGCCTTGAGCAGCTCAAAGTTCTGCATGTTGCGGGCACCCACCTGAATGAGGTCTACATTCTCGAACAGGGGCAGGTGCTCGGTGTTCATGATCTCGGTCACGATGGGAGCACCGGTGGCGCGGCGTGCCAGCTTGAGCAGGTCGAGGCCCTCGCTGCGCATCCCCTGAAAGGAGTAGGGCGAGGTGCGGGGCTTGAATGCGCCGCCGCGCAGCAGGGAAGCACCCGCAGCCTTCACGCGCTGTGCGCAGTAGGTGATCTGCTCCTCGCTCTCAATGCTGCAGGGGCCTGCAATGACCGCAAAGTTTCCGCCGCCGATCTTTACGCCGTCCACATCGATCACGCTGTCGTCCGGGTGGAACTTGCGGTTGGCCTTCTTATAAGGCTCGGTCACGCGGCGGCAGGTCTCCACCACCGGGTTTGCCAGCACCCAGCTCTCGGCCACGGCCTTGGTGTCGCCGATCAGGCCCAGAATGTGGCTCTCACTGCCCTTGGAATCGTTGATCTGCAGGCCCATATCCTGCAGTTCGTGGCAGAACTCGCGTACCTGTACCTCAGGTGCGTTCTGTTTGAGTACGATGATCATAGTGTTTTGTCTCCTTTGCCTTATCGTGTGAAACGGCGAGGGAGACCGGCTCCTTTGCCGCAGCTTGCAGTGTCAAACTTCAGGGTTCTGAAGTGTGTGACGCTATGATATCACTTCAGGAAACTGAAGTCAAGAGAATTTTGAATTTTTTTGAAGAAAGTGGTAGAATAGAAAAGAACCCTCTCAGTCATTGCTGCGCAATGACAGCTCTCCCGAAGGGCGAGCTTTTTACTGCTTTCTATGGGGCATTACTTCACGGTGAAAGAGGATCTGCCAGTTACCGCGCATAAGCTCCCCCTTTTGGGGGAGCTGGACGCGAAGCGGCCTGAGAGGGTTCAATGCAATCAGAAGGGGATATCAGAGATGGGAAAAGAAGCAAAAACCAATGCCATGCGCATTCTGGAGCGCGAGAAGGTGCCCTACACCGCCCACGAGTACGCTCATGAAGAGGGCGTTGCCGTGGCAGGTGTGGATGTGGCAGGCAGCATGGGCGAAGACCCTGCCTGCGTGTATAAGACGCTGGTGACGCAGGGCAATAGCAAAAACTATTTTGTGTTCGTCATTCCGGTGGCAGCAGAGCTGGATCTGAAAGCCGCTGCCCGCAGTGTGGGCGAAAAAAGCGTTGCCATGATCCATGTGGCCGATATCAACAAGGTCACCGGCTATGTGCGCGGTGGCTGCAGCCCGGTAGGCATGAAAAAGCAGTATAAGACTGTGTTCGATGAGAGCGTGCTGACGCAGGAGAAGGTCTATGTCTCCGGCGGGCGCATCGGCACGCAGGTGTGCTGTGCCCCGGCGGACCTCATCCGTGCTGCACGGGCAATTACAGCAAAAATTATTTTTTAAAAAAGTCCGTCTATTGTACAAAAAGTTAATGCATCCTATTTACATAAAATATACTTAAACTATAAGTCATACTTAAAAAGAAAAACAATGTCGAAACTGCACAAAACTTTTGAAAGTTTTTTGACGGCATGAAAACACAAGGTAGAATTTGTGGGAACACTCTTTTCAAAGATGTTTTTTTGCCGTAAACTGTATGTAGTACAGGGACGGCGGCCCGCAGAAAGGGCTTTTCCGCCGCCTGAAAACGCAAGCACAAGGAACTGCGGAGGAGAACTTCAATGATGAAGATGCTGCCGGGTCTCATGGGTCGAAACAACATTCGGGCATGTCAGGGGCATCGTGCAACTTTGTGCAAAGCGTCGGGAGAGCATACGCAGAATTAAAGGCCGTGGTACGGGTGTACCGCAGCCTTTTTTGTTTGTCGGTTGAGAAAGAGAGGTTTGGATATGGTTCGTAAAGTGGCTGTGATCATGGGTTCTGACAGCGATTGGCCGGTGGTAAAGGGCGCATGTGCCCAGCTGAAAGCACTGGACATCCCTTTTGAGGCGCACATCCTTTCGGCACACCGCACCCCTGCCGGGGCAGCGGAGTTTGCCAAAAGCGCCCGTGCCAACGGCTTCGGCGTGATCCTGTGCGCAGCAGGCATGGCAGCACATCTGGCGGGTGCCTTTGCTGCCAACACCACCCTGCCGGTGATCGGCATTCCCATGAAGGGCGGTGCCATGGACGGCATGGATGCCCTGCTTGCCACGGTGCAAATGCCCAGCGGCATCCCGGTGGCAACGGTGGCTCTGAACGGTGCCAAGAACGCCGCATGGCTGGCTGCGGAAATTCTGGCTTTGAGCGACGACGCTCTGGCCGAAAAGCTGGCAGCAGAGCGCACCGCCATGGCCGCACAGATCGCTGCCAAAGAGGAAAAGCTGCAGGCTGAGATCGCCCAGCTGTAAAGGAGAACCAATGTCTGATTTTGCATATCCGCTGCACGAAGAATGCGGCGTTTTCGGCATTTACGACCGTGCCGGTACCGAGGATGTGGCCGCTGCGGCCTACTCGGCCCTGTATGCTCTGCAGCACCGTGGTCAGGAGAGCTGCGGCATCGCCGTGAACGATGATGGCGTGATCAACGGCCACCGCGACCTCGGCCTTGTGAACGAGGTGTTCACCCCGGCGGTGCTGGCAAGTCTGGCAAACCCCAATGCGCACATGGCTACCGGTCACGTGCGCTACGCCACGGCAGGCAGCCGTGTGCGGGCCAACGCACAGCCCATGATCGTGCGCCATGGCCGCGGCACCATGGCACTGTGCCACAACGGCAACCTGACCAACGCCATCGAGCTGCGCCGCCAGCTGGAAAATGAAGGTGCCATCTTCCACGGCTCCTCCGATACCGAGGTGATCTGCTACCTGATCACCCGCAACCGCCTGCGCATGGGCAGCATCGAGACCGCCATCAGCAAGACGATGGATGTGCTGGAGGGTGCCTACAGTCTGGTGATCATGTCGGCCACCAAGCTCATTGCAGTGCGTGACCCCCGCGGCTATCGGCCCCTGTGCATCGGCACGCTGCCCGGCGGCGGCTACGTATTTGCCAGCGAGAGCTGTGCGCTGGATGCCGCTGGCGCCACCCTGCTGCGGGACGTGGAGCCCGGCGAGATCGTGGTGGCAGACGCAAAAACCGGTGAGCTGCGCAGCATCAAGGATCATTGCGGCCGACCGGACACCCAGATGTGCGTGTTCGAGTTCATCTATTTTTCCCGCCCGGACAGCATCATCGAGGGCAGCTCGGTGCACGAGGCCCGCAAGCAGGCCGGCCGGTTCCTTGCACAGGAACACCCCGTGGAAGCGGACGTGGTCATCGGCGTGCCGGATTCCGGTCTGGATGCAGCGCTCGGCTACTCACAGGAGAGCGGCATCCCCTATGGCATCGGCTTTATCAAAAACAAATACATTGGCCGCACCTTCATTCAGGGCAGCCAGAAGCAGCGCGAGAACAGCGTGCGCATCAAGCTGAACGTCGTTTCCAGCACGGTCAAGGGCAAGCGCGTGGTGCTGGTGGATGATTCCATCGTGCGCGGCACCACCTCTGCCCGCATCATCAAGCTGCTGCGGGATGCCGGTGCCACCGAGGTGCACTTTATGGTGTCGGCACCGCCGTTCAAGTACCCCTGTTACTTCGGCACTGACATCCCGGATCAGAAACTGCTGGTGGCTACCGGCCGCACGGTCGAGCAGATCAATGAAGTGATCGGGGCCGATACGCTGGGCTACCTTTCCACTGAGCATGTTGTCCAGCTTACAAAGAACGCAAAATGCGGATTCTGCACCGCCTGCTTTACCGGCGAATATGCCGTGAAGCCGGACGAGGTGCTTTCCACCGATATTCACGAACGCCACCTGAACGACCGTCCCAAGGACGAGAAAAAGTTAGGAGAGTAAGACCATGGAAAAAAGCTATTCTGAAAGCTATGCAGCCGCCGGTGTGGATATCACCGCCGGTTATCGCTCTGTTGAACTGATGAAGCAGTATGTGGCTCGCACCATGAACGAGCACTGCATTGGCGGTCTGGGCGGCTTTGGTGGCCTGTTTGAGCTGGACTGCACCGGCTACAAGCACCCGGTGCTGATCTCCGGCACCGACGGCGTGGGCACCAAGCTGAAGATCGCCATGATCATGGACAAGCACGACACCATCGGCATCGACTGCGTGGCCATGTGCGTCAACGACGTCATCTGCGCCGGTGCAAAGCCGCTGGTGTTTCTGGACTACATCGCCTGCGGCCGCAACATCCCGGAAAAGATCGCCGAGATCGTCAAGGGCGTGGCCGAGGGCTGCGTGCAGGCCGACTGCTCTCTGGTGGGCGGCGAGACGGCCGAGCACCCGGGCATGATGCCGGAGGACGAGTACGATCTGGCCGGTTTTACCGTGGGCGTCGTGGACAAGGAAAAGATCCTGAGCAATGACACCATGAAGCCCGGCGATGTGATCATCGCTCTGCCTTCCACCGGTGTGCACTCCAACGGCTTCTCGCTGGTGCGCAAGATCTTTGACATCGACGGCAACCCCGACGTGCTGCACACCACGCCCGCCGAGCTGGGCGGCAAGAGCCTGGGCGAGGCCCTGCTGGCTCCCACTAAAATTTACGTCAAGCCGGTGCTGAAGGTGCTGGAGGAAGTGGATGTCAAGGGCATTTCCCACATCACCGGCGGCGGCTTCTACGAGAACATTCCCCGCAGCCTGAAGAAGGGCTGCTGCGCCCGCATCCACAAGGCGGACGTCCGCACCCCGGCACTGTTCCACCTGATGCAGAAGGAGGGCGGCATCTCCGAGCACGATATGTTCAACACCTTCAACATGGGCGTGGGCATGGTGCTCACCGTGCCTGCCGAGCAGGCCGACAAGGCGCTGGAGATCCTGCATGCCAACGGTGAGCCGGAGGCTTACCGTCTGGGCGTCATCGCAGAAGGCGAGGGTGTGGAGCTGTGCTGAACATTGCAGTGTTAGTTTCCGGCGGCGGCACCAATCTGCAGGCCCTGCTGGACAGTGAGGCCCGCGGCGAGAACCCCAATGGTAAAATTACGCTGGTGGTGGCCTCCAAGCCCGGGGTCTATGCCTTGGAGCGGGCCGCCAAGGCTGGGGTGGAAAGCTGCGTGGTGCGCCGCAGGGACTACGACAACAGCGAAGATTTTGACGCGGCCCTGCTGGGCACGCTGAAAGCACACAACATCGACCTTGTGGTGCTGGCAGGCTTTCTGTCGGTGCTGGGACCCAGCGTCATCGCGGCCTATCCGTGCCGCATCCTGAACGTGCACCCGGCGCTCATCCCGTCCTTCTGCGGGCCGGGTATGTACGGCCTGCGCCCCCATGAAGCGGCCCTTGCCCGTGGCTGCAAGGTGACCGGTGCCACCGTCCACTTTGTGAATGAGGAGTGCGACGGCGGGCCCATCCTGCTGCAGAAGGCCGTGGACATCCTGCCCGGCG
>OLPT01001640.1_pt1 | contig 13171 bp, 9 predicted proteins | sample 1673051 | NCBI WGS metagenome assembly OLPT01 (sample SAMEA3136750, study PRJEB25190) | human gut metagenome | biome: human gut; feature: human-associated habitat; material: faeces | place: Austria | collected 2013
ACTGGGATAAATATAGTAAAAATTATGAGAATGTATCTTTAACACCTGGTGCAGATGAGACACAGCTCAATTTTGCTTACTATAGCAAAACAGCAGAAACACCAAAAGTAAAAATTGCCACAAATAAAGATATGACTGATGCGAAAGAAGTGGAAGGCGCTCAGACAGAGGCAGTGCAGATCGATGGAGAGCAGTATTATTCTAATAAAGCAACGGTAGAAGGATTAAAAGAGAATACAACTTATTATTATCAGGTATTTCAGGATGGCAAATATCAGGACGCACAAAAGTATGCAACGAAGTCTTTCCAAAAGTATTCCTTCTTATATGTAGGAGATCCACAGATCGGAGCTTCTTCCGGACAGACAAGTACAGATGGCGAAGTTATGAAAAATAATAATCTTGCTGCAAGAAATGACGGATACAACTGGAACAATGTGTTAAATAATGCAGTAAAACGTAATCCACAGTTAAGTTTTGTCGCTTCCGCAGGTGATCAGGTGAATACCAACAATAATGAAGTACAATATGCGGCATATCTTGGCGCAGACGCACTCCGGTCACTTCCGGTAGCAACAACTATCGGTAACCATGATTCTGCTTCTGCTCAGTACAGCATGCATTATAATAACCCGAATGCATTTGATACAAGTGGTTATAAAAACAAAACCCAGTACACAGAAGGACACACAGCAGCGGGAACAGATTATTACTATACATATGGAAATACATTATTCATCGTGCTGGACACAAACAATTACAACTGTGCAACACATGAAAATGTAATGCGCAAAGCAATTAAGGAAAATCCAGATGTGAAATGGAAAGTAGTAATGTTCCACCATGATATTTACGGATCAGGATATGATCACTCTGATTCTGATGGTATGGTTCTCAGAACACAGCTTACACCGCTTATGGATAAATATGACATTGATGTAGTAATGCAGGGACATGACCATACTTATTCCAGAACTTATCAGTTACAGGGTGATGGAAAAACACACGACAAATTCTTTAAGACAGAAGATACGGCAAATTATTCAAAAGAAAATAACTGCTATGAGATTGTAAACAAAACCCAGAGCGGTACAGTTGTAAATCCAGAAGGAACGGTTTATCTGGAAGCAAATTCAGCAACCGGATCTAAATATTACAATCTGATCACAGCAAAACAGGATTACATCTCTGAGAGAAGCCAGACATGGACACCAAGTTATTCAGTAGTAAATGTAACAGATGATACATTTGAAGTAGAAGTCTATGATGCAGATACAGGAAATAAACTGGATGGATCATCTTCTTACAAAATTGTAAAAAAAGACGTTGTGGAAGCAAAAGACCAGAAGATTACTGCAACAGCTTCTTATACAAAAACAGAGACTTCAAAAGCATTCAAGTTAAACGCAAAGACAAATGGAAATGGTAAACTGACTTACCAGACATCTAATAAATCTGTAGCAGCAGTCGATGCAAATGGAAAAGTAACCGTGAAAGCTCCTGGTAAGACAACCATCACAGTGAAGGCAGCTGCAACAGATACTTATAAGGCAGCAACGAAGAAAATCACAATTACTGTTGCACCGAAGAAACAGAGGATTGCTCTGAACAATAAAAAGGCAGCACAGCTGACCGTAAAATGGGATAAAAATAAAAAGGTTTCCGGATACGAATTCGTATATGCTGATAACAAAAACTTCAAAAAAGCAAAAATAGTAAGAAAATCAAATGCGACAACTTATACAGTGAAGAAACTGAAAACAGGAAAAACCTATTATGTAAAAGCACGTGCTTATAAGACAGTTGCTGGAAAACAAATCTACGGAGCATTCAGCTCAGTCAAGAAAGCAACAATCAAATAACATTACAAAAAAGGGAGCCTGTACTTGAACCGGATTCAAGTATGGGTTTTCTTTGCTACATAGAAAAGGATGAAAAAATAGAAAATGAAAAAAACAATGACATGGAAAAAACTTGTAATCCTTGGGATTACAGTTCTTATATTTGGAATGATTCTATATAAATGTAATGATTTTCAAAAAGCGACTCTGGCATCTTATAAAGGACAGACTTATGAAAGAGGTGTTGTCACAAAAATTGTGAAAGATAATCTTGCAGAGGATGGAAATCGTTATGGAACGCAGAAAGTCCAGGTGAAAATGATATCCGGGACATTCAAGGGACAGAAAAAAGAAGCCATCAATCCGAGTGGAACTTTATTTGGTGCGGACTGTAAAGTAGGAATGAAAATTATTGTGATCGTGAATAAGAGTGGAGACAATGCGGGATTTACTGTATACAGCAAGGACCGTACAATGTCGATTTATGTGTTTGCATTTATTTTTGCACTGGTAGTATGCCTGGTCGGAGGCAAAAAAGGAATTTATGCAGTACTGAGTCTGGTATTTGCATTTATATGCATTATCTGGCTGATGTTTCCGCTTATGTATCAAGGAATTTCTCCGATTTTCCTGACAATCATTGTTGCGGTGCTTACGACAATCATAACATTGGGGCTACTTGGAGGAATTTCAGAGAAAACAGTGGCGGCAATTCTAGGCACAGCCATTGGAGTGATTATTGCGGCAGTGGCGGCGATCATCTTTGGAAAAGCGGCAGGAATTACAGGCTTTAATGTATCAGATATAGAGGCACTCAATTATGTCGGACAAAATACGAAAATTAAAATCGGAGAATTGCTTTTCGCCGGTATTATTATTTCAGCACTGGGAGCAGTCATGGACGTTGGAATGTCTATCGCATCAACCATACAGGAAATATATGAGACAGATAAGACGTTATCGATGAAGCAGTTGTTCCTTTCCGGCATCAATGTCGGACGGGACATGATGGGAACAATGACGAACACACTGATCTTTGCATATGTCGGTGGCGCAATGACAACACTTGTTCTTAATTACGCATATGATCTGAGTTATTTGCAGCTGGCAAATTCTTATGTGATTGGAATCGAGATCATGCAGGGCTTGTCCGGAAGCCTTGGAGTTGTTCTGACAGTGCCGGTTACTGCGTTTATAGCAGCGTTTTTGATTGGAAGAAAAGGAAAAAACGAATTGACTTGTGAAAAGTAATTCGTTATGGTGTATATATGTGAGAAAAATGCAGATGATTTAATCGTATATAACTAAAATGGCCAATACAGATAAATGAAAATAAAGTAGTGACACAAAGGAAAGAATTATCCAAGAGTCAAGATTGTCATACATACTAATATAAGTATTAGTCATAATACAAAAAGAGAACTATAATAAATGTGTACGATAAAAAGAAAGTCTTACACATTTTTTAATGTAAAATTTAAGAAGGTAATTACAATGGCAAAGAAACTGGTTGCATATTTCAGTGCAAGTGGAACAACAAAGAGAGTTGCTTCTGAACCGTGCAAATAAACAGGAAATTGAAAAATGGGCAAAATCACTTACAACAAAGACCAGGAGGAAGACAAAATGAGCGCAAAAACAGAATATGCAGTAAAATTACATAAAAATGGATGCAACTGTGCACAGGCAGTAGCCTGCACATTTTGCAAAGAATTTGGGATTGTCGAGCAGGAAATGTTCCGGATCGCGGAAGGTTTTGGACTTGGCATGGGCGTGATGGAGATGTGCGGTGCGCTTTCCGGAATGGCAATGATCATTGGTCTGGATAACAGTAAAGGGAATGTAGAAGAAGGTTCCCCGTCAAAAGGAGATACCTATAAGAAAATTAAAACTTATGTCCAGAAGTTTAAAGAGAAAAATGGTTCCTGCATCTGTCGTGAATTAAAAGGTGTGGATACAGGGAAAGTCCTGTGCAGCTGCCCGCAGTGTATCGCAGATGCAGTAGAGCTGACGGAAGAATATTTAAAATCTGCGAAATAAAAGGAAATTACGACTAAGAAGAGGGTAAATATGGATCTTAAGACAGCAATTGCACAGGCAGTAAAAGGCGATGAGAGAGGATTCGCCTATCTATATGAACAGACCTGTCAGAAAAAATATTATCTGGCCTTACAGTATATGAAGAACAAAGAGGCAGCAGAAGATGTGCTGCAGGAAGCGTATTTGAAAGCATTTCAGAAACTGCCAACGCTTCAGAACCCAGAAGCATTTGAAGGCTGGCTTGGAATGATCGTGGCAAATACGGCGAAAAATATGCTGGCAAAGAAGAATCCGATGTTGTTTTCAGAGCTTGCTGTGGATGGGGAAGGCGAAGAATATGTGTATGATGTAGAGGATGACAATCCAGAAAATCAGCCGGAACTTGCCTATACACAGGAAGAGACGAAAGAACTGGTGCATGAGATGATGGATACGCTTTCGGAAGAACAGCGGATGTGTATTCTGATGTTTCATATTGAAAATATATCCATTTCCGAGATTGCCCGGACAATGGACTGTTCAGAGAATACAGTCAAATCAAGATTAAATTATGGAAGAAAAAATCTGAAGAGTAAAGCAGAGGAAATGCAGAAAAAAGGATACCGGCTGTACAGTGTGGCGCCGATTCCGCTTTTGTTATATTTACTGAGTACCGATCAGAAGGTCATGGCAGCAGAGCCGGCATTTCGTATGGCAGGAGAAAAAGTAGAAGCAGTTGTTTTGAAAAAAGCTACGGCTAAAGCTTCTACGATCGCGGGAAATACAGCAGCGAAGAGCAGTACCTCGGCGGCAGGAAAAGCAGCAGCGAAAGGCACTGCATCCACTGCAGGAAAGATTGCAGCCGGTAAAATCGCAGCGGCAGTTGTTGCAACGTGCATAGTCGGAGCAGGCAGTTACGGAGTGTATCAGTTGAATAACGAAAATCACATGGCAGACCGGCTTTCCAAGGCAGCGACAACCGCACAGATGACAGAAGATACAGATACAACAACAGATACAAAAAGTCATCAAAAGAAAGAAAACAAACAGCAACAGGATAAGAAACAAGATAAAAAACAATCAGATCAGACAGAGATACGGAATTTATACGAGCAGGTGCTGACTGATGTGCAGAATGGAAAATACGAATTTACGCAGATGGAGAATAATACAGACTATTATTATTTTGTCACTGATATCGATGGAGACCAGATCCCGGAACTGGGAGTCGGTCCGAAACAGGACGCGGCACCGATGACAATCTATGATCTGCGCTTGTTTTCATGTGAACAGACAGCGAACGGGTATGAGCTGGTGACAATTCAGGGTGAAGAGAATGTGGAAGATCTGCATATAGCGGCAGATGGCAATGGACTGCTCATGAATCTGATCACACAGGGAACTGGAATGTGTGAGGTTCACCGGATTACAGTAAGGAACAAAATACTGGTATATGGTTCAGCAGAACAGACATTCCGTATCGATGACACGGCGACTTCTGAGTTTGAAAACAGCAATCAGGAAGTATCCTGGAAAAGCATTACAGATCAAAGCGGATTGCAGGTTTTGAAGTAAAGATAAAAAAATAAAAATTTTTTTCAAATTTTTAAAACTTTTTTCAAACTCGACCTGTCTATATAGTATAATACAAAAATGTAAGCGTAATTTTTTAATTACGCGAAGGCAAAAGAAAAGGAGACATACTATGAAAAAGAAAATGATCACATTCTTATTAACAGCGGCAATGGGATTTGCTGCTTTGTCACCGGCAACCGTACAGGCGGCAGATAATTCTATCGCAACCTATGCAACGGAAAGTACACAGGGAACCATCAAACTGGATTCGAATGGAAGAGCAAAATATTCAAAGAAAAATCTCAGTAAGGATGCAGTACATTGTTATCGTTTCACACCGAAAACAGCAGGCGATTTAAAAACAATTGTAAAAGCGAAAACAGCAGCTGTAAACTTACGTCTGGTAGAAGAGTTCTCTGATGATGTACTGAGTAATTGGGCAGACCGGTGGAGTACAAGCCAGGAATACACGCAAACCTATTCTCTGAGTAAAGGAGCAACCTATCTGATCGAGGTAAAGAACAGTGTCTCAGATACAAGCAGTAATCCGTATAACGTTACTTTCCAGTTTAAAGGATATAAAGAGACTTTTCCGGAAAACTTCGTAAATCAGGTAGAGGAAAAATATGATGCCAGAACAGTTGGTCTGAATAAGACATATTATGGATTTAATGGAATCGGATCCGATGTAGACTGGTTTAAATTTACGGTAGTATCCAAAGGAGCATTGGTATATTCCGGCGAGGCGTCTAAGGATGTTTATAACAGCAATGGAGACCATATCGATAATTGGTGGCTGGATTCCCTTGGGAAAGGTACTTACTACATAAAAATCTCCGGAAAGGGACATGGCGGATACAATTTCCGTATCAATGATGAAAAAGCTGCAAGACCGAAAGCTACATCCGTTACAAAACTGAGCAGTGGCAAAAAGAGCTTTAAAGTAACTGCAAAGAAAGTAACCGCAAAAGGTTATCAGGTACAGTATTCAGAGAAGAGCAACTTCAAAGGAAGCAAGACAAAGACATTTGGTTCAACTTCTTATACAGTCAAAGGATTAAAAGCAAAGAAGAGATACTATGTAAGAGTTCGTGCATACAATAACTATTTAGATCATAAAGTATATTCTTCCTGGTCAGCAAAGAAGTCTGTTAAAACAAAATAAGAACAGAAGAAATTCTGATATGACACATGCAGACAGTCTGGAAACAGGCTATCTGCATATTTTATTGCTATAAAAGCTGTTCATGTGCCGGCTGGTTGTTATATAATAAAATAGTATCTATTGGCTCTAACAAAAAAATGACAAAGACAATAGGAGAAAAAATCATGAGTAAATGGACAGATTCTGATGTGTTTTGAAGCAAATGAGAATGAGAACTGGCAGACAATGTTTGACTGATAAGTGAGTGTCGAGAGATAGTAGTAGGTGAATGTGTGTAAAAATAGCAGATAAATGAAAAAGGCAGGAACATAAGAGATGAATATTACAGTATACTTAGGAGCGAACAAAGGAAATGACGATTCTTTGGAGAGAGCCGCAAAAGAACTGGGGCAGTGGATTGGCGACAGTGGACATGCACTCGTCTATGGAGGATCAAAAACCGGACTTATGGGGATTCTGGCGGAAGGCGCAGTGGAATCCGGTGGAAAAGTGACCGGTGTAGAGCCGGAGATGTTCATACAAAGTGAAGTACAGTATGATGGCGTGACCGAGCTGATCGTTACAAAAGATTTTCCGGAGCGGAAGCGTAAGATGATCGAGCTTGGCGATGCATTTATTGCATTTCCCGGTGGGACCGGCACATTGGAAGAAATCGCAGAAGTGATGTCGCAGATAGCTCTGCAGCAATTGGATGCACCATGTATTTTATACAATCTGAACGGTTATTATGATGGATTGAAAGCATTGCTTTTCCATATGATCGAGATGGGATTATCGACAGAAGAACGGCAGAAACAGATTTATTTCGCGGAAAATCTTGCGGATATTAAAGCAATTTTAGGAGAATAACATGAAAACAAAAGAAAAAAATGAATTTGTCAGGATTACAACTCTCGGAATTGCGACAGCTTTAATCGGGAGTATGGTTGGACCGGGATTTTCATCCGGCAATGAATTAATGCAGTTTTTTGGAAATTTCGGATATATTGGAGTTGCAGGCGTTCTTGTATGTGAAACACTGGTTGCGGTTACAGTGATCATGGCTATGCGTCTGGCGCAGAAAATGGATACGCCTTATTTTGATAAAGTGGTTTCTCCAATGGGAGATGGTTTCTTTAGTAAACTTCTCCGGCTTTTCTCCATGATTGTCACACTTGGATTTATGATCGCATGTATACCGGCAATGACAGCAGTCGGAGCAACGGTTCTGGAACAGCAGTTCGGAATGAACTTTCAGGTTGCAGCGATTGTTTATACCTGTTTTGTGGCAGTTCCGGTATTATTTGGAACCGAAGGATTTACAAAATCCATGTCAGCTTTTATCCCATTTGTTGTAATTGCAGGAGTTGTGATCTGCCTCTGCGTATGTATGCAGCCGCAGGCAAAAGCAATTGATTTCCAGAGTCTGCAGGTGACAAACGGATTGATGAAAAACTGGTTTCTGGCGGCACTTTTATATTTCTCTTATAATACAACGGTGGGAATTGCAGTTGTAGTTCCGTTAGGGCAGAAAGCGAAAGACAATCGGAAGATTATCCGAGGAGGAATCCTCGGTGCGGGAGCACTTGCGGCAATGATATGTGTCTGTGTGATCGCGATTATCCGTAATTATGGAAATGTTTATCAGGCTGAACTTCCGACGCTTGTGATGGCGCGTAAGCTGCATCCGGCTGCCGGTACGGTTTATGCAATTATGATGGTAATCTGCATCTGGGCAGCGGCATGTGGTTGTATGTATGCGGTTCTTTCCAGAGCAGAAGAGTGGAAAGTGCAGAAAAAATCAATTGTGAATACGAACTGGTTCCGCGTACTGGTGATGTCGCTTGTCGGGCTTGCCGGAAGCCACTTTGGTTTTTCTGTAATTGTTGTATCCGGTTATCGGATATCTGGGATTTGTAATTTTGTTGATTCTGTTTTACAATTATATGAATGTGTGTCTGAAAAAAAGATAAGATGAATATGATAGGAGATATTCTGCGCATTGATTAGGAAAATGAGTCGCAGTATAATAGAAACCAGGCAGGAAGAGGAGGCAGAGAAATGAATATAAAAGAAGAAATTCACGCATTATCAGATGAAATGCTGGAAAAATTAGAAAGACTGGTAGTCATTCCGTCCGTAGAAGGCGAACCATTGGAAGGAAAACCGTTTGGTGAAGCACCGGCGAAAGCATTGGAAGAGGGACTTCGGATCGCAGACGAGCTTGGCTTTAAGACCGTGAATCTGGATAATTATTGCGGTTATGCCGAGATGGGTGAAGGCGAAGAAATCATAGGTATTGCGGCACACCTGGATGTTGTACCGGAAGGAGACGGATGGACATATGAGCCATTTGCGCTTACAAGGGATGGCGATTATGTATACGGGCGTGGAACAACAGATGATAAAGGACCGGTTGTAGAAGGATTGTATGCTATGAAGATGCTCCGTGATTCCGGTGTAAAACTGAATAAAAGAGTGCGCCTGATTATGGGATGCAATGAGGAAAATGGCTCCGAGTGTATGAAACACTACAACAAAGTCGCAGAAGAGCTGTCCTATGGATTTACCCCGGACGCAGATTTCCCATGTATTCACGGAGAGATGGGACAGATGGCGTTAAATGCTTACTCCAAACATACAAAGATCATTTCCATGAATGGTGGATTTGTATTCAATGCAGTATGTGACACTTGTACAACGGTAGTTCCGGCAGAGGAAGGCCTGAAAGAATGTCTGGAAAAAGCGTTTTCAGAATCTGGACTTTCGGAGTACAAAGTAACGGAAGAAAATGGAGAACTTCATATTTACGCGAAAGGAGTACCGGCACATGCAAGCATGCCAACATTAGGAGTAAATGCGGCAGGTGTTACATGTGCGTGCCTTGCAGAAGCGGGATTCGAAGATGATTTTGTTACATATTATAATTCCCATATCGGTACGGCATGCGATGGCTCCGGGATTGGTCTGAAATTTGAGGATGAATTCGGAGTGCTGACTTTGTGCAACGGAACCGTCCGGACAGAAAATGGCACAATTATTTGTACTATTGATGTGCGTGTGCCTGTGACGTTACATCCGGAGGATGTTCGCAAAATGTGTGAAGGTAAATTAGAAGATGAAAACGGCAGGATGGAGATTGAGAAGCTCGGTGAGCCGTTGTTCTATCCAAGAGAGTCTCCGCTTGTAGAAGCAATCTATAGATCGTATGTAGACGTGACAGGTGATACGAAGAATCAGCCGATCGTAATCGGAGGTGGAACATATGCAAAATATCTGAAGAATGTAATTGCATTTGGACCGGAAAAGACGGAGATCGATTATCGTATTCATGGTGCAGATGAGTTTATCCGCATTTCAGACATGGAAGAGGCAGTGCTGATGTATATGGAAGCTTTGAAAAATCTGCTGGCGATCTAATCTGGGACTGACTGATAAAATGAAAAGATGAAATTTTGATTTGTGATTCTTTCATATTTGGAACTCTGTAGTGACTTTTGATGAGAAAAATGATAGAATAAATGTTACGATGTGCAAAACGAATGAAAAAGAGAGGAAAAGTCATGAAGAATCACAGAAGTTCATTTTCAGGGAAACTGGGGTATGTACTGGCAGCGGCAGGTGCCTCTGTCGGTCTGGGAAATATATGGAGATTTCCATATCTGGCAGCAAAGTACGGAGGAGGAATGTTCCTTCTCATTTATGTTATACTTGCGTTAACATTCGGGTATACGATGATCGTTGCAGAATCGGCACTCGGACGCATGACAAGAAAAAGTCCGGTTGGGGCATTCAAGTCATTTGAAAAAGCAGGTTGGTTGTCTTTTGGTGGCTGGATCAATGCGATCATTCCGATACTGATCGTGCCATATTATTCTGTAATTGGTGGATGGGTACTCAAGTATCTGAAAGAATATATTATGGGAAATGGAAAAGATTTGGCAGCCGATGGGTACTTTTCCGGCTTTATTTCAAATGGAGTATCTACAGAGATCTGTTTTGTAGTTTTCTGTATGTTTACGCTGGTGATTATTTATGCAGGAGTGCGGAACGGAATTGAACGTGTATCCAAGTTGATGATGCCGGTACTGATTGTATTATCGGTAATTATCGCCATTTATTCCGTGACAAGACCGGGAGCAATGGCAGGAGTGAAGTATTTCCTGATACCGAATTTTAAGAATTTCTCATGGATGTCAGTTGTTGCAGCTATGGGACAGATGTTCTATTCCCTGTCAATTGCGATGGGTATTTTGGTTACATTTGGTTCTTATATGAAGAAAGAAACATCAATCGAAGACTCTACAAGAAATGTTGAGATTTTTGATACAGCAATCGCAATGATGGCGGGACTTATGATCATTCCGGCAGTCTTTGCATTTTCCGGCGGGGATCCGAATACGCTTCAGGCAGGACCGTCGCTGATGTTTATTACCATTCCAAAGGTTTTCCAGAATATGGGATTTGGAACAGCTATCGGTATCCTGTTCTTTTTACTGGTGCTTTTTGCTGCTGTTACAAGTTCGATTGCGCTGACGGAAAGTGCAGTGTCGACATTCGAGGATGAGATTGGATGGAGCAGACAGAAAGCAACAGTGGTTGCAGGTGTAATTATGCTCTTACTGGGTACTTTATCCTGTCTGGGATATGGACCGCTTGCGTTCGTAAAGATCATCGGTATGCAGTTCCTGGATTTCTTTGATTTTCTGACAAATTCAGTTATGATGCCGATTGCAGCGCTGATGACAAGTTTATTAGTTTCAAGAGTCGTTGGAATTGACCGGATTGAGGAAGAGATCAGACATGGGGAAAACAGTTTCCGCAGAAAGAAGATTTTTGTTGTGATGATCAAATACTTATGCCCGATTTTCACTATGATCATTCTGGCAAGTTCGGTTGCAAATGCATTTGGATGGATTTCCATGTAAAGGGGTGTAAGACGATATGCGATTTTTTCATTTGTCCGATCTTCATATCGGCAAACAGTTACATCATTACAGCCTAAAGGAAGATCAGGAACATATTCTTGGAGAGATTATTGAATATGCCGGGAAATTACATCCGGATGCGGTTGTGATCGCTGGAGATATCTACGATAAGCCGGTGCCGTCTGCAGAGGCAGTAACATTATTTGATGATTTTCTTACAAGATTAGCAAAGATACGTCCGCAGATTCCGGTTATGATCATCAGTGGAAATCATGATTCTGCGGATCGTCTGAGGTATGCAGCAGGTATTTTGAAAGAAGAGAAGATATACCTGGCTGGCAGTGTGCCGCAGAAGGAAGAAGAGCATATAGAAAAGGTTGCATTGAAGGATGAGTGGGGAGAAGTGAACTTCTTCCTGCTCCCTTTTTTAAAACCGGCATATGTGCGCAGATTATTTGAAGAGAATCCACCGGAGACATACAGTGATGCGGTGAACCGTCTGATCAAGAGGGAAAATATTAATTTTAAGGATGAGAGAAATGTGTTGATATCCCACCAGTTTTATATGGGAAGCTACCTGCCGGAAACCTGTGATTCGGAAACGATTTCGATTGGCGGGCTTGATCAGATAGACATAACAGGCGTGGAGCCGTTTGATTATGTTGCACTGGGACATTTGCATGGAAAGCAGAAAGTAAAAGATGAGCATATCCGTTATTGTGGAACACCTTTAAAATATTCGGTCAGTGAAGCCTCTCATACGAAAGCTTTGACAGTTGTAACGCTCGGAGAAAAAGGGAAATCTGTGAAAATAGAAGAGTATCCGCTGCATCCTCTCAGGGATGTCCGTAAGATCACAGGGAAACTTAAGGAGATTTTAAAAGAAGAACGCAGCCCGGAAGATTATGTCAGTATTACATTGACTGATGAGACAGATCCCTATCATCCGAAAGAACAGTTAGAAACCGTATTTTCCAAAATACTGGAAGTGAGGATTGATAATACAAGAACCCGAACGAAATGGATGGAAGCTGAAGAGCTGGTCCTGAAAACACCGGAAGAAAATTTTGCAGATTTCTTTGAAAAAATGCAGGGAAGAACGATGGATCCGGAAGAAGAAACATTGATCCTGCAGATATTAGAAGAAGCAAGGGAGGATGAGTAAGATGCGTCCGATTACAATAGAAATGTCAGCGTTTGGCTCCTATGCAGGTAAGACAGTGGTTGATTTTACAGGTGTAAGACAAGGTTTATTTTTGATCACAGGAGATACAGGAGCAGGAAAGACGACGGTGTTTGATGCTATTGTGTATGCGCTTTACGGCCAGACCAGCGGTGGCAACAGGGAAGGAAATATGATGCGCAGCCAGTATGCATCCGAAGACGTGGAAACTTATGTCAAACTGGTGTTTGATTATCATGGAGAGAGGTATGAAGTGCGCCGGAATCCGGAGTATATGCGTGCAGGAAAGAGAAAGGCGTCGGACGGTTCTGTACGTCTTGTAAAAGAGAGCGCAAAAGTAGAACTTACAATGCCGGATGGCAGTGTATTCCCGGGAAGAAAGCGTGAGACAGAGCAGAAGATCACAGAAATCATGGGGATGGATGCCGGACAGTTTACGCAGATGGCGATGATCGCGCAGGGCGATTTCCTGAAGTTACTG
>OLPT01001653.1_pt1 | contig 13069 bp, 18 predicted proteins | sample 1673051 | NCBI WGS metagenome assembly OLPT01 (sample SAMEA3136750, study PRJEB25190) | human gut metagenome | biome: human gut; feature: human-associated habitat; material: faeces | place: Austria | collected 2013
TATGATATTGCTCGTCCTGTTTGGAAGTACGCTTTCAAGTATCATTAGCTTTCCACTGACAACCCAGGGACAGCTTTCGGCTGTGGGTACCATTGTCAGTGCAGGATATGGTTTTATATGTGGTGCTTATATGCCAATTTCAAATTTTGGATCAGGTCTTCAGAAGGTGCTGTCTTATCTTCCGAGTACATATGCCACTTCATTGATCAAGAATCATATGCTTCACGGAGTGTTCAGAGAGATGGAGAGAAAACATTATCCGGATGAAATGGTTGAAGCGATAAGAGACACTCTTGATTGCAATCCGGTATTTCATGGAAATGTGGTAAGTGTCAATCAGATGATCGGTGTTATGATAGGAAGTATAGCTGTATTTGGAATTATTTATTATTTTGTTACATTGCTGCCGGAAGGTGAAGGCAGACGATAGATACGGTACTTACAAATTTTCCTTTGTTTTGTCCGAAGTGTAAAGAAGAAAGCCTGATTGATGCAAAAAAATTTATAGTAAAGGATGCCAGACGCTAGAATGCGTGCCAAAATGGTCGGACTGCTTGAATGGCTGGAAGAAAAAGATAATCAACTTAGAGAACCATACAGTAAAATGCTTGATGATGGAATATTTGAAATCCGGTGTACTGTTGGAAATAATATAACCAGGGTGGTGTATTTCTTTTATTATGAAAGAAAGATAATACTTACAAATGGTTTTATAAAGAAGACGCAGAAGACACCATCAGGACAAATCAAACTGGCGAAAAGGCGAAGAGCAGATTTTCAGGAAAGGATGGGAAGATCATGAAGACATTAAAAGAGTATAAAGCTGAACAGATGAGAGATACAGAATTTGTGAAAGAATATGAAAGTATTCAGCCAGAGACGGATGTTATCAGGGCGATTGTAGAAGCAAGAACCTCTCAGAACCTTACACAAAAGGAACTTGCCGAACGTACGGGCATCAATCAGGCTGATATCAGCAAACTGGAAAATGGAACCAGAAATCCTTCCGTGAATTTGCTGAAAAGACTAGCGGATGGTATGGGAATGGTACTCAAAATAGAGTTTGTGCCGGAACAAAAGGTATGATTACAGAGGAGAAAAGTATGATTACGACAATTTTATGGGATGTAGATGCCACGTTGCTGGATTTCCTGGCGGCGGAAAAGGCGGCGATAAAGAAACTGTTTCAGGAGTTTGCTCTGGGAGAGTGTACGGATGAGATGATCAGGCGGTATTCGAAGATCAACCGGTCGTACTGGGAGCGACTGGAATGTGGAGAACTTACCAAACCGGAGGTGCTGGTCGGAAGATTCCGGGAGTTTTTTGAGACGGAGGGGATCCGCAGCGATGTGGCGGAGGCGTTTAATGACCGCTATCAGCTATGTCTGGGAGATACCATCGTGTTTCGGGACGACAGTTATGAAATCGTGAAGTCTCTGCGGGGAAAAGTGAAACAATATGTGGTTTCAAACGGCACGGTCGTTGCCCAGGAGAAAAAACTGCGTCTTTCCGGTCTGGGAGAATTGATGGACGGCATCTTTTTGTCCGAAGCCCTAGGCGTGGAAAAACCAAACGTAGAGTTTTTTGAAAGGATGTTTGAAACCATCGATCCGGTCGAAAAAGACCAGGTACTGATCGTGGGAGATTCCCTGACCAGCGATATCCGCGGCGGCAACAACGCCGGGATCCAGACCTGCTGGTACAACCCGGATCATAAAGAGCGGTATGCAGATGTCAAGATTGATTATGAAATTGCGGATTTGCATGAAGTATATGGGCTTCTGTCATGAAAAATGAATCAAAACGAAGAATGGAAAACTTGTTTCAAAAAATGAATCATGATAAGATAAGCAGTAACAAAACAGGAAAGCAGGTGTGTCAGATGGGAGTATATCTGAATCCGGGAAATGATAAATTTTATAAGGCTATCAATTCCGAAAATTATGTAGATAAAACAGGATTAATACAGTATACAAACCGCTTGCAGAATATGTTGGATTTACAGAATCAGAAGTGAAGAGTTTATGTGACCGTTATCACATGGATATGGAGGAAATTCGGGAATGGTATGATGGGTATCATTATTTCGTGATGAAAATGATGTGCTGACTTTATTGATTCATCTGGGCTATCTCTCCTGTGATTCAAAAGAACAAAGTGTCTGTATTCCCAATAATGAGATTCAGAATGAGTACGTCAATGCGGTATCGGTATCTGATTGGAGAGAAGTATCCAAAGCGTTGAAACATTCAGCAGATCTTTTATATGCGATATGGAAAGAAAATGAACAGGCAGTTGCAGAAGGGATGGAACGCGCGCATTTCGAGACATCACACCTGCAATATAATGATGGAAATAACATCACACATTCCAAACCGGATCCGGAAGTATTTGTGAAAACGGCAGAATTTCTGGGACTTCCGGCAGAAAAATGTATGGTTGTCAAGGATGCCGAAGCAGGAATCAATGCAGCCATCGCAGGTCACATGGACAGCGGGGCAATCGGTGATGCGACAGGATGCGGGAAAGCCACCTATAATCTGACATCCTTCCGGGATCTGTGGAAGGCAGTGGAAGAATAGAGTATAAGAAATGATCCGATAGACCCTTGCCTAGAGCGTGTCTGAAAAATCATTTCCGCAATCTGCAAGCTCCACTTTGCGGTATATTTTACCCTCATTCGGTTGCCGTAGCCCGCTACGCCGCCCTCATTCGGATAAAATCTCCCACAAACTGGGACTCGCAGCTCACGAAAAGCCTTTTTCAAACACGCTCTAGGTCTGGAAACCAGCTATGAAAGTGGCGGGTTTCTTTTTTGTGTAAAAAGCAGGGAAACAATGATAAAGCGTGAAAGATTTGTGTGGTAATACTTTTTATGGTAAAATGGGAAAATATGATCAGGATACAATGGAAACAAATGATAAAAGAGACAGGAGAATATATAATGGAAACAAATACATTATTACAACGGATCAGACAGCATCACGCAGCTGCATTTACCCACAGCGGAAAGTTCCATGCAGATGATGTGTTTTCCGCAGCTCTGCTGATATATCTGAACCCGGAGATCAGAATTACAAGGGGAAATAAAGTACCGGAAGACTTTGCGGGAATTGTTTTTGATATCGGAAGAGGGCAGTATGATCATCACCAAAAAGACAGCCGGATCCGCGAAAATGGAGTTCCGTATGCGGCTTTCGGACTTCTGTGGGAAGCGCTTGGAGCGGAGATTCTGGGCGAGGAACTGGCGCAGAAATTTGATGAAGCGTTTGTACAGCCATTGGATAACAACGATAATACCGGCGAAAAGAATGAACTGGCGGCGCTGATCGGCAACTTCAATCCGACCTGGGATGCCAGCGGAAACAATGACGAAGCATTTTTCCAGGCAGTCAGCGTGGCAGGGATGATCCTGGAAAATAAATTTGAACGGTATCTGGGAAATGAGCGTGCGGACAGACGGGTGGAAGAGATTCTCGAAGTACATGAGAGAGCCTTACAGTCCGGGAAAAAGCCAGAAGATGAGGCGAAGATACTGATTTTACCGGAGTTTGTACCGTGCCAGAAAAGACTGTCCGAGACGGAGATCGCTTTTGTGATTTTTCCGTCCAACCGGGGTGGATACTGTGTACAGCCGCAGAAGAAGGAATATTCGCTGAATTACAAATGCAGTTTTCCAGCCGGCTGGCTGGGACTGGAAAATGAAGAATTGCAGGCGGAAACAGGACTTGGCAGTGCAGGGTTTTGTCACAAAGGTGGATTTCTGCTGACAACAGGGACGCTCGAAGATGCAGTGAAAGCATGCGAGATCAGCCTTGCGGAGTACAGGGAAGAACCGGTACTTGTGAATTTTGGCGGGGATGAAACTGCGGACGAACTGCTTGGGCAGCTGCCGAATCTACAGGCGGCACGGATCGTTCACATGGATTTTCCGGAACTTCCGGAGCTGGAACTACAGGGAATCTACGGGGAAGTTGCGATGGAAAAACAGGAATGGAAGGCAGCAGTGAAAGCCCAGGTAAAACAGATCCTGAAATATAAACCGGAGGCGGTTTATGTGGCAGATCATATGTTTGCAGGATATCCGGCTGTGCATGTGCTGAGAAAAAAACATATTCCGGTATTGACGATGGTGGAAAAGGATGGGAAGAAACTGTTGGTGAGAATTCCATCCGGATCATAAAATATATAAAAGATGTTGGAATCCTGGTTTTGGAAATCCTCGCGCAGGCAGTCCTGCATCAGATTTCGAAAATTTTGACCATGGTATTACATAAAATAAAAAGCCAGATGCTGAGAGAAAACAAACATTTTCAGCATTTGGCTTTTTATAATATCAGGAAGAACAAACCATTTTTCTCCGTCCCCACCGGCTATGTATAGAGGATTCTTTGCGAGGCACATTTTTCTGATACAGATAGAAGATACCTCCAAAGAATCCGAAAATCAGACCTGTGTAACCCGCAGAACAAAAGAGGACAATTGTTTTGGTAGAAAGGGAAATGCTACCAACCAGGCAGACAACAGAGCCGGCAAGCAGTCCGATCAGAGTCCATCCGGTCAGCAACGCTGCGAGAAACATTGCTGAAACATGTGAGCTTTTTACATGATGGTTCATAAAATTCCATACGGTTTTATACATAACGATCCCTCATTTCTGTGTTTGATCTTATTCATATTGTTTTCTTTTACTGTCATGATTATAAAAAAACTGTGTAAAATACGCATGCGCAGTAATGAAAAATTTATGTAAAACTTGCATGGAAAGCGTTGCAGAAAATTATGAGAATGCACAGTGTGGAGGGAGCTTCTACAGGATCTCCCCGTGAAATCCTGCAGCTTGGTTATAAAGTTGGATTTATTAACGATGCGGAAGTATGGCTGCTTATGTTAAAAAGGCGTAATACATCTGTCCATATATGGAATGAAGATGAAGTGAATGAAATGATCATACTGATACGTGACAGCTTTATTTCTGCTTTCAAGATTCTTAACGAGACATTATTGGAGAAACTGGACGAAGCAGAAAGTGACTGGAGGTAGGATGGGCATGTGTGTATTTCAACTGTACAGGTATTGCCGTACAACTTCGAGTCCCGGGACAGGGGCACAAAACTGCGTGTTACGGTTTCGACAGTTCTGGTATGTTTCTTCCAGATCAAACCACCGCACCGATTCCACCTCCTCTTTTTGCAGGACGAGTGTCTCGATATCGACAGGCTGTTGATAGACATAGACAAAGGCAATTTCGTTGTCCCGGAAGATTTTTCCGTGGAATTCTTCTGCAAAACTTCCGTGGATGCATCCGGTAAATGCAAGATCCTCCGGTTTGGCGTGGATGCCCAGCTCTTCCGCAAGCTCCCGCAGGCCGGATGCAAGTGGTTCATCGCCTGCCTGAATATGACCGGCGGAAGACGTATCGTATTTTCCGGGAAAAGAATCTTTGCTCATTGCGCGTTTTTGCATCAGAACCTGAAAATGTTCGTTTTTCCTGCGAACGATCCAGATATGAGCTGTTCGATGGCGGATTCCTTTCGTGTGTGCAAGGGTGCGGGAAATGATTTCCCCGGTCGGTTGTCCCTGTTCATCTACGATATCCAGATACTCCATGTGTGTCCCTCCTGTGCGAGATTTTGTCATCGGTAACTATATGTCTTTCTGTATTATGATGTAAATACGCCATTTTATGGAAGTTCGAGGTGTTCAAGGGTTGCGGGAATTGCGTAGCAATGGAGCAATCCGATTACATCAATGAATGGCAAAATTTACTTTTGCCACTCACATCGTATTATAGTATACGGGGCAGGAAGTTACAAGAAGCAATTGATTATCGCGTGTGTTACCGTTCGCTGGTAATATCCCGCGAGGCGTTTTTCGTGTGACTGCACAGGAGAAAGACCGTGCTTGCATCTTGTACAAAAAGCGGGTATACTCGTAAGTAACTGTGGTTGCCGCAGATGTGTGACAATCGATGACAGAATATAGAAATGACTGGAGAAGGTAGTATGAACGAGAACAAATTAAGAGAATACGCGAAACTGATCGTAAAGATCGGAGCTAATGTACAGAAAGGACAGCGTGTTCGTCTGCAGGCAGGTGTCGATCAGATCCCGTTGGTAACGATGGTGACGGAGGAGTGCTATAAAGCAGGAGCAAGTTATGTTGAGATGTTCTGGGAGTGTGGAGAAATCAACAAACTGCATTATCAGTATGCGTCAGCAGAGGTACTCGGCGAAGTACCGGTATGGGAAGAGGAACGTGCAAAACAGATGACCGTGGATCTGCCGGTTCGTATCTTTATCGATTCTTCCGATCCAGATGAACTGGCAGGAATCCCAGCAGATCTGATTTCTACCGTCAGCCAGATGCGCCAGAAAGTCATGAAAAAATACCGTGACCAGATCGATGGCAAACATCAGTGGCTGATCGTGGCAGCGGCTTCTAAAAAATGGGCGAAAAAAGTATTTCCGGATGATACGGAGGATGTGGCACTGGAGAAACTGTGGGATGCAATTTTTGACTGTGTGTATCTGAAAGACGGAGAGGATGCGGAAAAGATCTGGCAGGCACATAACGAACGGATGACACAGAAAGCGAACTGGTTAAATGAGCAGAACTTTAAGACACTGCATTATACCAGCAGCAACGGCACGGATTTCCGTGTGGATCTGATCCCGGGTGCAAAATGGGGAAGTGCAGGAGATGTCAATCATCTGAATCAGGCATTTTTTGTTCCGAACATGCCGACAGAGGAAGTCTTCACAAGCCCGATGAGAGGAGAATGTGAAGGGCGTCTGGTTTCTACCAAACCGTTAAGCCGTTCCGGACAGGTGATCGATCATTTTACGGTTGATTTTAAGGACGGAAGAGTGGTAGACTGCCACGCAGAAGTAGGGGAAGAAGTTCTGAAGAAAATGTTTGCGATGGATGAAGGTGCTTCTATGCTTGGTGAAGTGGCACTGGTTCCGAAAGAGTCTCCGATCAACCAGTCTGGGTTAATGTTTTATAATACTTTGTTTGATGAAAATGCTTGCTGCCATGTGGCTGCCGGACGTGGATTTTCTGAAGTTATTGACGGGTTCATGGATATGACGGATGAGGAGATTTATGCAAAGGGAATTAATGATTCTATGATCCATATGGATTTTATGGTTGGATCGGATGATTTGCATATTGTGGGAATCCGGGAGGATGGTAGTGAGACGGATATTTTTTTGGATGGGACTTGGGCTGAGTAAGCTGGGGGAACATGCCATATAGAAAGGGTGTTTAAGACGGACGCCCGAAAACAGACCGCGCTGTTTGCTGCAACGTGGGCAGGGGAACTTGAAAAAATATATGGTAAGGTTTTGGAATGGAGAAGTTCCGAAAGGAGAGCTGCTGGAAAGTACATCATACTATATTGCATAAATAAAATATAGCATTGCATAGATAAAACCGAGGTGAGAAGAGAAATCTCAGCCTCGGTTTTGTTGTATATTATATATCAAAAATTGGTTCAATGGATCAATTTTGAGTGGTGTAGTTGGAATGTGCAGGAGGGTAATTTAGTGTACCTGCACTGCTTGAATCAGGCGGAAGACCTGTTCGGTGGTGGTGGTTAGGTTTTGGCGGGTGGTTTCGGGGTGCATGGCTTCTTCCAGGGTGGTTATGGTGTGGAGGATGGGGAAGAAGGCGTCGATGCCGTGCTGGTTGCAGAGGGTGGCTTCTTTGGTGGTGCAGCCGGAGAAGGCGAGGACGGTTTTGTTGTATTTTTTGGCGATGGCGGCGACGCCGATGGGGGCTTTGCCCATGATGGTCTGGCCATCGAGGCAACCTTCACCGGTGATGACGATGCCGGCGTCTTGGATGTAGGATTCCAGCCGGGTTTCTTCGAGGATGATCTGGATGCCAGACTGGAGGGTGGCGTTTGTGTAAGAGAGAAAGGCAAAGCCAAGTCCTCCGGCGGCTCCGGTGCCGGGGTGGCTGGGGTCAGCGTTCGGGTATGTTTCCCGGGTGATGCTGGCGTAGAAGGCAAGCCATTGATCCATCTGGCAAATCATGTCCGGGGTTGCGCCTTTTTGCGGACCGAAGATGGCACTGCATCCCTGTGGACCGCAGAGTGGGTTCGTTACATCGCAGGCAATCTTAAAGTGACAATCTTTAAGTTCCGGGAGAACGTGTGTGTCATGGATCGTTGCAATCTGTGACAGACCGCTGGCTCCGAAGGGAACCGGCTGTCTGTTTTTGTCCAGAATATCGTATCCGAGTGCCTGAAGCATACCGATGCCGCCGTCGTTTGTGGCACTTCCTCCGATGCCGACGATGAAGTGCCGGCATCCGTTGGTGACGGCGTCGCGGATCAGTTCACCTACACCGTAGGTGGTGGTATATAATGGATTCCGATTCGATTCGTCCACCAGTGTGATACCGGCGGCAGCGGACATTTCGATAATGGCAGTTTTGGAAGCATCAAGAATCCCGTAAGAAGCTTCTACGGGTGTTCCGAGCGGACCGGTAACGGTCACTGTGCGGATCCGGCCGTTCATGCCGCGTGCGAGAGCCTCCACAGTTCCCTCCCCACCGTCAGCCAGAGGGCGGACAAGCACTTCTGCCTCTGGGAATACCCGGTGGATTCCTTCGCGGATGGCAGCTCCGGCGTCCAGAGAACTGATACTTCCTTTAAATGAATCGATGGCGATTACGACTTTCATATCTGAGATTCCTCCTTTAAGGCAATGGCGATTCCGTCCTCGTTGTTTGTGATCGTGACGGTATCTGCCGCTTCTTTTACCGCATCTTCTGCATTTCCCATAGCAACACCCCATCCGGCAGCTTTTAACATCGGAATATCATTTTCTGAGTCACCGAATGCAGCGGAGGCAGAGAGCGGGATTTCCAGACGGTCACAGATATCGGAGAGACCTTTTCCTTTGTTAATAGAGATGGGAATGATCTCCAGATAGAAAGGTGCGGTACGGACAACGGTAAGATCAGGAGCCAGATGTAAAGCGATGGTTTTCTGCACTTCAAAAAGTAAAGAGGGATCCACCGAAAGCAACAGTTTTACCGGTGCAAAATTCAGAAAATCCGCCAGGTTGTCCACCTGCGTACAGGACATCCGGTTACAGTGACATTCGTATTCCACCTTATAGCCGGAAGGATCAGTCACATAGAATTGTGTGCCGTCATCGAGAATCACAGTTACCGGAAGGGTTTCCAGAAAACGAAGGAGTTTTCGGGTCACTTCTATAGACATATGTGTCTCGGAGAGGATTGCTTCACTTGCAGCATCTATGATTTTTCCGCCGTTATATGCCATCAGGATTCCGTGATATTTCTTTAACTGTAACAGTTCAGCAAATTCCAGAAGTCCATGGAGCGGTCGCGCGGAAGCAAGTACCAGCCGTGTTCCGTTTTCCTGAACGGAAAGAAGGGCATCCTGGGTAGCAGGAGTGATCTGTTTCTGATCGTTGGTAAGAGTTCCATCAATATCGAGTGCAATTAATTGTATATTCATAAGTACGTCCTTTCTGCTTTCTTTGTCTTTTAGTATACCAGAAGAAAGAATCCCTGTGTGAGGATTTTTCGGAGTAATCGTTGTAAATACACATATTTTTTCGGAAATCATGCATATACAGACAAAATGTCTATACGATAGCAGGACGGTTGTGTTAAAATATAGAAAAACTGCGTTGGAAAGGTCACAACAAAATCTGATTTTTCCCACAGTGACGATGTGCGTAAATTTGTGCCGCAGCTTCAGGAAGAGAATCCTGGAACAGCAGGGCAGCAGCATGGCAAACTGGAACCGGAAATAAAATATATGAAAATAATTTGCGGAAGGAACGAAAAGGATGTGTGTAAAGAGTAAACAGGCGAGAACAGAAAAGCAGGAGGGGATGCGTATGGATAGATTCAGAACCGTAATATCAGTAATTGGCATGGTGCTGGCCGGTGTGATCGGATATTATTTCGGAGCAGCACTGGGAGAATCGATGGGGTGTGCTATTCTATTTTCTGTCATTACGGGATTTGCCGGTGTGATTTATGTGCTGGATAATCCGAGAAAACAGTGATGACATACAGGAGGTTGGCACAATGAAGTATGTTTCGTATCGGATAAGAAAATTACGTCAGGAGGAAATAAAGATCTTAGACGATTTTCTATATGAAGCAATTTTTATCCCCGAAGGAACCAAAGCACCGCCGAAAGAGATCATCAAAGAGCCGGAGTTGCAGGTGTATGTTGCGGATTTTGGGAAAAAGAAAGATGATAGCTGTTATGTTGCGGAAACGTCTGGGAAAATAGCAGGAGTGGTCTGGTGCCGGATCATGGATGATTATGGGCATGTAGATAATGATACGCCTTCACTTGCAATATCGCTTCTTGAGGAATTCCGGCATTGCGGAATCGGAACCGCATTGATGCAGCACATGCTTACCGCATTAAAACAACAGGGCTATCCACAGGTATCTCTGTCAGTGCAGAAAGCGAATTATGCCGCACGGATGTATAAAAAGCTCGGGTTTGAAACTGTGGAGGATAAAGAGGAAGAATACATTATGGTTCGCAGACTGTGAACACAGAGATGAAGTCTGGTTTTACAACCTAGAACGAGTTGTACGCAGAGATGGGAGAAACAAAATGTATCGGTTATTTCCAGACAAAGATATTATTTGCCGAAACATATGGTGTTTTACCGCTGGAGTATCGACGTCTGCCGGAAATAAGGAGCGCCAGAAGGAAGAAAAACGGATCCTGAGGAAATACTTGACACCGGGTACACCTGCTGTGGTATTCTTATCTAAAAAGAATTTACAGGAGGAATAAACTATGGAGAAATCAACCGTTTATTTTACGGATTTCCGATGTCCGGTAGGAACCAGTCAGCTGGATAAGCTGAAAAAACTCTGTGTCGCAGCAGGCATTAAAGATATCGATATGGATGGAAAATTTGTTGCGATCAAGATGCATTTTGGAGAGATGGGAAACATGGCTTTCCTGCGCCCGAATTATGCAAAAGTGGTTGCAGATCTGTGTAAGGAACAGGGCGGGATGCCATTTCTGACAGACTGTAATACCCTGTATCCGGGAAGCAGAAAGAATGCACTGGAGCATCTGGACTGCGCGAATCTGAATGGATTTAACACGATCACAACCGGATGTCAGATCATCATCGGTGATGGACTGCGCGGAACGGATGAGGTGGAAGTTCCGGTCGTCAATGGAGAGTACTGTCAGACTGCACTGATCGGACATGCGATCATGGATGCGGATATTTTCATCAGCCTGAGTCATTTCAAAGGACATGAATCAACCGGATTTGGCGGGGCGATTAAAAATATCGGTATGGGATGCGGAAGCCGTGCAGGAAAAATGCAGCAGCATGCAAGCGGAAAACCGGCAGTCAATGAAGAGGTCTGTCGTGGCTGCCGCCGCTGTGCAAAGGAGTGCGGTAGTGACGCGATCACCTATGTAAATAAAAAAGCAGTGATCGACTATGACAAATGCAAAGGCTGTGGACGTTGCATCGGAGCCTGCAGTTTTGATGCGGTATACAATCCAAACAGCAGTGCCAACGAACTGCTTGACCGGAAAATGGCTGAGTATGCACAGGCTGTCTGTCATGGCCGTCCACATTTCCATATTGCACTGGTACAGGATATCAGCCCAAACTGTGACTGCCATGGAGAAAACGACGCACCGATTCTTCCGGATATCGGAATGTTTGCAAGTTTCGACCCGGTAGCGCTGGATCAGGCGTGTGCAGATGCCTGTCTGCAGGCAACACCGATTGCAAACAGCCAGCTCGGAGAACATCTGGCAGAAGAAGGATGGCACTGCCACCACGACCATTTCAAAGATTCCAACCCAAACATCGAGTGGAAAGCAACGCTGGATCAGGCGGAGAAGATCGGTCTTGGAACGAGAGAATATGAATTGAAAAGAATAAAATAGGAACTGACGGCCAGACAAGAGAAAAAGATTGACATTTCCGACGGGACATTTCATAATGACGATGATAGTTTGTTAAAACTAACAGGAGAAAGAATATGAGGCACTGGCAGAAACATATGTCAGTGACAAAACCAATGTTACAGAGGGAAAAGAGAGAAAAAGAAGGACTGGTGGCTTACCGAGGTAACGGTGGAGTTTGAGAAACTGCGAAAAGAAAATGCGGATATTGTGGCATGGATCCGTTTTGATGATCCGGACGAGATGGGCATTGATGATCCGGTGCTGTATTCCGGGGATAATAAGAGATATCTGCGAAAAAATCTGCATGGAAAGATACATATTATAGGCAGTATTTTTCTGGAAGGACGGAATCAGCCGGGAGAAGAATATCAGGAATTGATCGATCATATGGTAAATCATTCTGCAATCCAGACCGGAATAACTCCGCAGTCTTCCGACAAAATCCTGACATTGTCGACCTGTACGGGACAGGGCTATGAAAAATGGTTTGCGATACATGCGGTATGTGTGAATACACAGAGTGCAGATGTGAAATGAATGAGAAAATAAAATATGTATACAAAAAGGAGCTGTCGCACGAAAATCAGTGCGTCAGCTCCTTCTTGTATGTCAGGAATTAAAATATTTATTTTCCTTCGGTAGCAAAATACTCCTTCACCAGTTTCACAACGGTTCCCGACAACAGGAACACCGCGATCAGGTTCGGGATCGCCATCAACCCATTAAAGGTCTCTGCGATACTCCACAGAAGTCCAAGTTCCACGGTAGCACCAAGAATCGCTACCAGAGAATACACAACCATAAACGGCTTTACGACCTTCTCACTGGAAAACAGAAACTCGATACATCTTGCTCCATACAGTCCCCATCCGATGATTGTAGAAAAAGCGAAACAACACATCGCAACGGCTGTAAAAACAGAAATCCAACTGCCATATACAGAAGTAAATCCTGATATCGTGAGTTCTGCACCGGCAGCATGTCCATAAGTGACCGGGGTGCCGCTGCACAGAATAACCAGAGCAGTCAGGGTGCAGATGACAATGGTATCGGCAAATACTTCAAAGATACCGAACAGACCCTGTTTCACCGGTTTTCTGGTATCCG
>OLPT01001662.1_pt1 | contig 13011 bp, 9 predicted proteins | sample 1673051 | NCBI WGS metagenome assembly OLPT01 (sample SAMEA3136750, study PRJEB25190) | human gut metagenome | biome: human gut; feature: human-associated habitat; material: faeces | place: Austria | collected 2013
CGCCGAACAGAGCACCTGCGATCAGGCCGATGATGGGCATCTTGGCACCGCAGGGAATGAAGCAGGTGGTCATGATCGTCATACGGCGGTCACGCTCGTTCTCGATGGTACGGGAAGCCATAACACCGGGAACGCCGCAGCCGGTACCAACCAGAATGGGGATGAAGCTCTTGCCGGACAGACCGAAGCGGCGGAAGATACGGTCCATGATGAAGGCGACACGGGCCATGTAGCCGACGTCCTCGAGGATGGACAGCAGGAAGAACAGAACGAGCATCTGGGGAACGAAGCCCAGGACCGCGCCGACACCGGCGACGATGCCGTCCATGATCAGACCGTACAGCCAGCCAGCAACACCGATGCCCTCCAGGAAGCCGCCCAGGGCGTTGGGGACGATCTCGCCAAACAGGACATCGTTGGTCCAGTCGGTAGCGAAGGTGCCGATACCGATGCCGCCGTCAGCAACAGAGGTACCCATGGCGATGGCGTACATCAGCCACATGATGGCTGCGAAGATGGGCAGGGCCAGGATACGGTTGGTAACGAGCTGGTCGATCTTATCGGAAACGGTCAGGTGCTCGACGCGGGCCTTCTTCTTGACGGCCTTGTCGACAACACCGTTGATGTAAGCGTAACGCTGGTTGGTGATGATGCTCTCGGCATCGTCATCCATCTCGTTCTCGCAGTCGGTGACATGCTGGCCGATGTGATCCAGCAGGTCTTTGCCGAGGTTCAGCTCAGCCTCGACCTTGTCGTCGCGCTCGAACAGCTTAACGGCGTACCAACGCAGGAAGCGGTCATCGACCTTGCCCTGGATGGATTCCTCGATGTGAGCGATGGCATGCTCAACGCTGCCGGTAAAGACATGGGGCAGCTCAACACCCTTGGCCTCTTTGGCGGCGGCGATGGCAGCCTCGGCAGCCTGCTGGCAGCCCTCGCCCTTCAGGGCGGAGATCTCAACAGCCTTGCAGCCCAGTTCCTTGGAGAGCTTGTTCAGGTCGATCTTGTCGCCGTTCTTGCGAACCAGGTCGATCATGTTGACTGCCATGACAACGGGGATGCCCAGCTCGATCAGCTGGGTGGTCAGGTAGAGGTTACGCTCGATGTTGGTACCATCGATGATGTTCAGGATGGCATCGGGCTTCTCGTTGACGAGGTAGCCGCGGGCGACAACTTCCTCCAGCGTGTAGGGAGACAGAGAGTAGATACCGGGCAGGTCCTGGATCACGACGTCATCGTGGCCCTTGAGTTTGCCCTCTTTCTTTTCCACCGTAACGCCGGGCCAGTTGCCGACGTACTGGTTAGAGCCGGTCAGGTTATTGAACAGGGTGGTCTTACCGCAGTTCGGGTTGCCGGCCAATGCAATTTTAATTGCCATTCATATACCCCTTTCTATGTTTTCCCGCTTTTGGGCGGGGAAAGCAGCCATTTTACTCGACCTCGACCATCTCGGCGTCAGCCTTACGAACGCTCAGCTCGTAGTTGCGGACGGTCAGCTCCATGGGGTCGCCCAGAGGTGCGACCTTGCGGACGTAGACCTGGACACCCTTGGTCAGGCCCATGTCCATGATGCGGCGCTTGACGGGGCCTTCGCCGTGCAGGCGCTTGACCGTAGCAGTCTCGCCGACCTTAACGTCTTTAAGAGTTTTCATATACGATTCCTCCTCAATACTGTAAATCTAGCCCCCCGTTTGTGCGGGGACGGATTTCCGAATTTTAGGCGACCATGATGCGCATGGCCATGGTCTTATCCAGCGCGATGCGGGCTTCCTTGACCTGGAGGATCAGGTTGCCGCTGATCTCGTTGACGACCGTAATGGTCTCGCCAACAACAAAGCCCAGCTCTGCCAGGTGCAGACGAACTTCATCCTTACCGGTGATCTTCTGGATGGTGACGGTCTCACCTGCTTTTGCCATTGTCAAAGGCATAGCACAAACACCCCTTTATATGCTGTTTGGCCCGCCCATTAGCATGTGCTAACAGGTCAAGCAAAAGTGGGCGGTTAGAACGCTCTAACCGCTTGCGATAGCAGTTTAGCATAGCTAACACCTAAAAGTCAAGCAGTTAGATGAAATTAACTTATTTTCGTGCAGGGCGCCAGTTTTATACAACTAACCTTGTGCAATTTTATAAAAGTTTACAACATGTTCATAAGAATGGCCGGATTTGACAAACCAGGACAAATTTGAGGATGCGTATATAGAATAAGGTTAAAGAGGCAGCTCCCCTTACGGGGAGCCTTTAAAGTAGTACTTGCCAAATTGGTCGTTGTCCTGTATAATTAAAAAGTTATCGTTTATAGAGAGCAACACTACAACGAGGTTTATTATGCTGACTAAATATCTGACTGTATTTTTCGTCTCGATGGTGCCGCTGATCGAGCTGCGCGGCGCGATCCCCATCGGCGTGGGGCTGGGCCTGCCGCTGTGGCAGGTGTACATCATCTCCATCATCGGCAACATGATCCCGGTGCCGTTCATCTTCTTTCTGGCCCGCAGGGTGCTGGAGTGGGGCGCGGATAAGCCGGTCATCGGCAAGTTCTTCACCTTCTGCCTGGAGAAGGGCCACAAGGGCGGCGAGAAGCTGAAGGCCAAGGCCGGCCGCGGCCTTCCCTGGGCGCTGCTGCTGTTCGTGGGTATCCCCCTGCCGGGCACCGGTGCCTGGACCGGCACACTGGCCGCCAGCCTGCTGGACATGGATTTCAAATCCAGCGTGCGTGCCTGCATGGGCGGTGTGCTGCTGGCCGGGTGCATCATGGGTGTGGTCAGTTTGCTGGGCTTCTCGGCCTTTGGTGCGATTGCCGGGTAATTTTTAACAATTCAACAATAATAAAAGGATGCAAGGAGTAAGTTCCTTGCATCCTTTTTTATCGTTATTGCGGGCCCCTAAAGCCTCCCTTGTGTAAAGGGTGACTCCCCACAGTGTGGGGAGATGTCGCGAAGCGACAGAGGGGCCCGACGCGTAAGCGGGTGGCACGGCGGCAGCCGTGACGGAGGGATCGTGATTTTACGGGGGTAGGTCGATGTATGGGTAAGGTCACAATCCCCCACCGCTTCGCGGAGCCCCCTTTACACAAGGGGACCTTTTAAGGGGTACTTATTCTAATCCCATCACTTCATCTACCGGCAGGGCGGCTGTTACACCGTGGGCGGGGGTGTTCAGGCCGCAGGCGGCGGTGACTGCCTGCATGACGGCGGATTTCTGCTCCTGCGGGACGACGATCATAACAAAATCCTGCTCCTCCCGAATGGAAATGCCCAAAAAGCTGCTGGCCTCCTCGGTACTGCAGCGGCTGCCTTTCAGCACTGTGCCGCCGCGGGCCCCTGCTTTGCGGGCAGCGTCCACAGCTTCGTCGCCGTGGCCCGCCTTGACGGAAACCCACAGCAGGGCGTAGGGATGGTCCTTCATGGTGTGTTCCTCCTTTTCAGCAGTGGGTCCGGCACAGTCCGCCGGGGCGGTCAACTGCAAAATGCTGTTCTGTACGCCGGTCAGCGGCAGGGTGACGGCGATGCCTGCGCCGCGCTTGTGATAAGAAAGCGCCTTGTTGATGGCCCCGAACACCACCGGGACGTTGGCGCGGGGCAGCAGGCCCGCCGTCAGCACGCGGGTGGTGCCGCCCAGGCCGATAGCATCCAGCAGCTCAGACGGGGCTGTGCCCTTGGCGCGGGCTTCAAAACAAAGGGGGATGCCGTTTTTTTGCAGCACTTCCACCACGCGGTGCTCATCCTCGGCCTGCGTGACCGAAAGGAGCAGCCGCAGGCAGGGGGTGCGTTTTTGCGTTGCAGCCATATCAGTATTCCTCCAGTTCCACCACGGTGTCGTCCAAAATGTTGGGGGCGGTCTGCGCCTGGGTGCGGCGGGCATACAGCAGGCCCATGATCTGGATGGCGATGAGCGGAGCCAGGGCGACCAGCGCCACGATACCGAAGGCATCGGTGACAACGTTGCCGCCCACCGCGCTGCATGCGCCCATGGCCAGCGGCAGCAGGAAAGTGGATGTCATCGGGCCGCTGGCGACGCCGCCGGAGTCAAACGCGATGCCCACAAACACCGGCGGGACAAAGCGGCTCATGATAAGCGCCGCCGCGTAGCCGGGGATGAGCACCCAATAGATGCTAAGTCCGGTCAGCACGCGCAGCATGGCCAGCGCCACCGCCACGGCCACACCGGCCTGCAGGGCGCGGTTCATGGCATGGCGGGAGATGGTGCCACCGGTGATCTCCTCGACCTGTTCGTTGAGCACCTGCACCGCTGGCTCGGCCTTGACGATATAGTAGCCGATGAGCATGCCGATAGGAAGCAGCGCCCAGCGCAGAGGGCCGCTGCCCAGGCCGCTGCCCAGCAGATTGCCTACGGGCGCGAACCCGACGTTGACACCGGTGAGGAACAAAATCAGCCCGATAATGGTATACACAAAACCCAGCACCATACGCACCAACTGGCGCGGCTGGAAGCTGCGGGTCAGTGCCTGGAACAGCACAAACACGCCCACGATGGGCAGCGTGCTTTGCAGCACCTCGGCCGTATAATGGGGCAGGTCCTGCAAAAAGGCCAGTGCCACATCCTGGGTAGTGATGACCGGGGCCAGCTGCACGGCGTCATAAATCGTCTCCGTGGGGTGGTAGAAGATGCCCAGCAGCATGACCATCAGGATGGGGCCAACACTGCACAGAGCGATGAGGCCGAAGCTGTCGTTGGCGCTGTCCTTATCGCTGCGGGCAGCTGAGAAGCCGATGCCCAGCGCCATGATAAAGGGCACCGTCATGGGGCCGGTGGTGACGCCGCCGGCATCAAAGGCGACGGCCAAAAATTCATTGGGGACAAAAAGGGACACCACGAACAGCAGCAAATACAGCCCCAGCAGCATTTTGGACAGCGGCACGCGGTACAAAATGCGCAGCACCGCCACGGCGGTGAACACGCCGACGCCCGCCGCCACCGTCCAGATAAGCACGGCGTTGGGGATGGCCGCCACCTGGTTGGCCAGCACCTGCAGATCGGGTTCTGAGATCGTGATGATAGCGCCCATGGCAAAGCAGATGACAACGGCCAGCCATGTTTTTTTCTGGCGCACGATGCTGCCGCCTATCCCCTGGCCCAGCGGGGTCATGGAGATCTCGGCCCCCAGCTGGAAGAAGCCCATGCCCACGATGAGCAGCACCGCCCCCGTTAAAAACAGGGCCAGCGTACCCACCTCCATGGGCACCAGCGTGACGCTGAGCACCAGCACGATGACCGTGATGGGCAGCACGCTGGTCAGGGCTTCGCGGGTCTTTTCTTTGAGTTTTTCGTTCATTCGGCCTCCTTTTGCATGTAAGGGGGTCAGGCGGGCATCAGCGGTTTTCCAGCGGCACGTAGTCCCGCGGGGTCATGATGCTCTGGTAGGCGGGGCGGATGATCTTATCCACGTTGACCAGCTCCTCCATGCGGTGGGCGGACCAGCCCACGATGCGCGCCACGGCGAAGATGGGGGTGTACAGCTCCACGGGGATACCCAGCATGTCATAGACGAAGCCGGAGTAGAAGTCGACGTTGGTAGACACACCTTTATAAATATGGCGTTTTTCTGCGATGACTTTGGGGGCCAGCCGCTCGATGGTGTTGTAATATTCAAAATCGCGGGCGCGGCCCTTGGCATCGGCCAGCTGGTGTACAAAGTTTTTGAACACCACGGCGCGGGGGTCGCTGAGGGAGTAGACCGCGTGGCCCATGCCGTAGATCAGGCCCTTCTGGTCGAAGGCCTGGCGGTCGACGATGCGGGACAGGTAATCGTGCATGGCGGCTTCGTCGGTGGGGTCGGTGACGTGGGCGCGGATGTCGTCCATCATCTGCATGACCTTGATGTTGGCACCGCCGTGCTTGGGGCCTTTCAGGCTGGAAAGCGCCGCCGCAATGACCGAGTAGGTATCCGACCCGGAGGAGCTGACCACGCGGGTGGTGAAGGTGGAGTTGTTGCCGCCGCCATGCTCCATATGCAGCAGCAGGGCGATGTCCAGCACGTGGGCTTCCAGCTCGGTGTATTTCTGGTCGGGGCGGAGCATCTGCAGCAGGTTTTCGGCGGTGGAAAGCTCCGGTTTGGGGCGGTGGATGTACATGCTGCCGCCGCACTCATAATAATGGTAGGCGTGGTAGCCGTAGACGGCCAGCATGGGGAAGACGCTAATGAGCTTGATGCACTGCTCCAGCTGGGTCTGCAGGTCGGTCTTGCCGATGTCGTCATCGTAGCTGGCGAGGGTGAGCACGCTGCGGGTCAGCGAGTTCATCAGGTCGTGGCTGGGGGCTTTCATGATGACGTCCCGCACAAAGTTGGTGGGCAGGTCGCGGCATTTGACCAGGCTGTCCTTGAAAGCATCCAGCTGGGCCTCGTTGGGCAGGTCACCGATAAGGAGCAGGTAGGCGGCTTCCTCAAAGGCATAGCGCTTGCCGCGCAGGCCCCGGATGAGGTCATACACGTTGTAGCCGCGGTACCAGAGTTTTCCGTCGCAGGGCACTTTTTTACCGTCCTTCTCCTCAAAAGCATCAATGCGGGAGATGTTGGTAATGCCTGCCAGCACGCCTTTGCCGTCCTGGTCGCGCAGGCCGCGCTTGATGTTGTATTGGCCAAAAAGGGATGGGTCGATTCGGTTGTTGGTGACACATTCCTCGGTAAAAACGGCAGCTTCTTTTGCAATAGCGGCGTAATCGCTCATGGGTATGACCTCCTTTTCTTCTGTTCCCCTGTTTCGTGGACGGTTCGGCATCTTGTGCGCGTTTCGTCCAGATTCTTTCCCGGATACGAACTATTTTTATACGTTACGTACATTTTAAATTATACAGTACGGCTGTATGGCCTGTCAAACAAAGTTTTTATGAACAAGCTGTATAAAACAGCAAAAATGTCCCACAATGCAAGATTTGCATTGCAGGACATTTTTGCAAGATTAGAAGATTATATGGAAAGAAAAAAGAAGGAGGAAATGTTTATAGAAAACGCGGGGTAGGGAGAGCCTCCCTTTGGGTTGCGGCACTTTTACTGCGCACTATTCCCCAAAGTGACGTTGAGGGTCAGGACCTTGCCTTCGCGCTCGACCTGCAGGGTGACGGTGTCGCCCACCTGCTTGTCGGCCAGGTAGCTCTTGACGGTGGAGGTGCTGCTGACAGCCGTGTCATCGATGGCGATGATGCGGTCGCCGCGTTGCACACCGGCAGCCTCGGCGCCGCCGCCCTTGGTGACATCAGCCACATAGACGCCCAAAGCGGACACACCGTACTGCTGTGCGGTGGAGGAATCCTGAACGTCCAGGATGCTGACGCCCAGCACCGGGCGGGCCACAGCGCCGTTTTCGATCAACTGCTGGGCAATGTCCATAGCGGTGTTGATGGGGATGGCAAAGCCGATGCCCTCGGCCTCGCTGTAACTGCTCTTGGCGTTGACCACGCCGATCAGCTCACCGTTTGCGTTGAACAGACCGCCGCCGGAGTTACCCGGGCTGATGGATGTATCGGTCTGGATCAAGGTCATATCGTTATCTTCCACGGTGACCTGACGGTTCAGGGCGCTGACGATGCCCTGGGTAACGGTGTTGGACAAGGTGCCCAGCGGGTTGCCCACAGCCACGGTGGTCTCACCGACAGCCAGCTTATCGCTGTCGCCGATGACTGCCGGGGTCAGGCCGGTGGCATCGATCTTCAGCACGGCAATATCGGAAGTAGAGTCGACGCCGACAACGGTGGCATCATAGCTCTGGTCGCTGCCGTTGAGCTGGACCTTCACGCTGGTAGCGCCGCTGACCACATGGGCGCAGGTGAGGATGTAGCCATCCTGGCTGATGATGATGCCGGAACCGGCACCGCTCTGCACATAGTAGCCGCCAAACCAGGTCTGGCTGCTGTTCATCTGCTCGGTGGTGATGGCCACCACACTGGGGGAGGCCACAGCAGCGATCTGCTGCATGGTCATAGAGGTGCCATCGGTGCTGCCGGTGTTAGAGGCATCGGTGCTGGTGTCGCGCTGGACTTCCTGCACGACCACCTGGTTGCCGGTCAGGCCGGCACGGCTGGCCACCACGGCACCGCCGATGCCGCCGCCGAAGCCCAGGGCCACCACGCCGACACCGGCGAGGACGCGCAGCAGGACCTTGTTATGCTTTTTTTCTTTCTTGGGGGGCTGCTGCGGGGCACTGGCGTAGCTGTAGCCATTGTAGCCGCCGTTGCTGCCGCCATTGCCGCCGCTGAAACTGCTGGTGTAGCCGTTGTTCTGGCCGTAGGCGTTGTTCGGCTGGTTGTAGGTATTGGCACCGGTGTTATTGGTGCTGCTGCCTGCCGAGTAATCGGTGCGGGCGGTGTTGGCGGTGTTCATGCCGCTGCTGCCCACGTTGGGGTAGCCGCCCTGCTCGGGCTGGCTGGGCTGATCGGGCTGGGTTGCAGAAGCCTGGTTGGCTTCGTTCTGGGGCTGGTTGTTGTTCTGGCCCTGATTGGGGTCGGGCGTATTGCCGCCCTGACCGTTATTGTAAAGACCGGAGTAATCGTATTCGTTGCTCATACTGGTCCATCCTTTCGCGTGAGATTTGGGAAGCGTCGGGGCAATGTCCCTGGGTCTTTCGTTCCCTTTTTGCTTTCTATGCCTATAGTATACCGGCCAATTGTGAAATAGGTTTCTCGGCCGGGTGAAAAGAATGTGAAAACGCTCCCATTTCGGCGCTTGACAGGCGGTGCTGAGGCCTGTATGCTGGATGTAGTTTGTAAAAGGAAGTGCCTGCTATGAAAATCACCCACGAAGCCGGGAAATACGTATTATACAAAGAAAAGACCGTCATCGGCACGGCTGCGCTGGAGGATGGGCGACTGTGGGTGGAGATCGACCCGGCCTGGCGGCAGCGGGGGTACGGCAGCTATCTGGTCAAGGAGATCTTGCAGCAAAACGGCGGGTATGACGTCAAACGCGAGACCCGCTTTACCGCTGGCCCTGCCGCTGACGAAGCCGCCGGGGCCTTATTGAAAAAGTTCGGCTTTCTGCCCCAGGGCGGCGAGATGGTCCGCCGCCGGGTGCCGGATCTTTCGGCGGTGCAGCTTTGTCATGAATTTTTGACAGCCCACCTCCAGCCGGGCGGACTGTATGTGGACGCCACCTGCGGCAACGGCCACGACACCGAGTTTTTGTGCCGCCTGGCAGGACCCACGGGCAGGGTGCTGGCGCTGGATATTCAGCCTGCCGCCGTGGAAAACACCAACACACGGCTGGGCGCCGCCGGGCTGGGGGCCATCGGGCAGGCATTGGTGTACGACCATGCACGTTTGGCCGAACTGGTCGCCCCCGGCACGGCGGATTGCGTGCTGTTCAATTTTGGCTGGCTGCCCGGTGCCGACCACGAGGTGCACTCCACTGCCGATGGCAGTCTGCCCGCCCTGCAGGCCGCGCTGGATGCCCTGAAGCCGCGCGGTGTGCTGGCGGCGGTGCTGTACAGCGGACAGGTCATCGGTGACAGTGAAAAGCAGGCCGCGCTGGGATTTTTCCGCGCCCTGCCGCTGACAAAATACACCGTGCTGGTCTGTGAGTTTGCCAACTGGGCCAGCACCGCTCCCCTGCCCTGCTTCGTGATAAAAAAGTAACGCTTGCCCCCACCGCGGCGGCATGGTATGCTTGTAGTATCGAACTTTTCCGCCTATGGGCGGGGCATAGAAAGAGGCTGCCTTTTGCAGAAAGAGACCTTTATCAAGCAATATGCGGCGGGACTGAACCCCCAACAGCTGGCCGCCGTGCAGGCCGTGCATGGGCCGGTGCTGCTGCTGGCCGTGCCGGGCAGCGGCAAAACCACCGTGCTGGTGACCCGTTTGGGCTACATGGTGCTGTGTTGCGATGTGCCCCCGGCGCAGATCTTAACGATGACCTACACGGTGGCCGCCACCCACGAGATGCGCGGCCGCTTTGCCGCCCGTTTTGGGGCGGAGCTGGCCGGGCAGATGACCTTCCGCACCATTAACGGGCTTTCGGCGGTGATTTTGCAGTATTACAGCCGGGTCTACGGCCGCCGCCAGCCTGAACTGCTGACCAACGAGGGCGACATCACCCGGATGCTGACCGACATTTGGCAGCAGGTGAACCGGGAGTTTCCCACCGAGAGCACGCTGAAAGAGCTGCGCACGGCCATCACCTACATTAAAAATATGGCGCTGGCCGATGAGGAAATTGAAGGGTTGGAAACGGATTTAGCCAACCTGCCGGAGCTGTACCGCCGCTACCAGGCTGCGCTGAAACGGGCCGGGCAGATGGACTACGACGACCAGATGGTGTTTGCGCTGCAAATTCTGCGGGCCGCGCCGCCGGTGCTGGCGTATTTCCAGCAGCGGTATAAATATTTTTGCGTGGATGAATCGCAGGATACCTCCAAGATACAGCACGAAATTATACGGCTGCTGGCCGGGCGCAGTCTGAACCTGTTTATGGTAGGCGACGAGGATCAGAGCATCTACGGCTTCCGCGCCGCCTACCCCCAGGCGCTGATGGACTTTGAGCAGGTCTACCCCGGCGCGCAGGTGCTGCTGATGGAGGAAAACTACCGCTCCAGTGAGGAGATCGTGGCCGCCGCCAACGCCTTTGTGGCCCGCAGCCGCTACCGCCGCCCCAAAACCCTGCGGGCGACCCAGGGGGCGCAGTGCCCCATTCAGATACGGCACATCACCCGGCGCGAGGAGCAGATCGACTGGCTGTTTGAGGAAGCCCGGCGCGGCGGCGGGGAGACGGCGGTGCTGTTCCGCAACAACGAGAGTGCGCTGCCGCTGGTGGACCTGTGCGAGCGGCGGGGTGTGCCCTACCGCTTTAAAAAGGCTGACCTGACGTTTTTCACCCACAAAATTGTGCTGGATGCCGTGGATTTTTTGCGCTTTGCCTACGAGCCGGCCAACGGTGAGCGGTTTTTGCGGCTGTACTACAAGTTTGGGCTGGCGCTCTCCCGCCAGAGGGCGCTGGCGGCCTGCGGGGCCAGTGCCCGCACCGGACGGCCGATTTTGGAGGAGTTGATCCGTGACCCCGAGACAAAGACTCGGATGCGGGAATCGCTGGGGGATATTTACGCGGCGTTTAAGCGCATCCCGCAGCTGAACGCCGCCGATGCGCTGGACGCCGTGCGCCACGGCTGCGGTTACGGCGCGTACCTGAACCAGAAGGGCATGGACACCGGCAAACTGGCTATTTTGGAAATGCTGGCCGAGCAGGAGCCCAACGCCCTGCGCCTGTTGGACCGGCTGGAAGAGCTGCGGATGCTGATTGCCGCGAAGGCCGATGTAAACAGCGATGTTCCGTTTGTTTTATCGACGATCCATTCCAGCAAGGGTCTGGAGTATGACCGGGTGGTGCTGCTGGATGCCTTTGACGGCGTGCTGCCCGCCAAGCCGGAGATCTGCTGCCGCACCCCCGAGGACACCCGCCAATACGAGGAGGACCGCCGCCTGTTTTACGTGGCAATGACCCGTGCGCGGCACAAGCTGGTGTTGTTCGATTGCAAGACGATGCCCTCGGTTTTTGTGCAGGAAGTAATTTTTAATTTGCCCGAGAGCCGTGCCGAACGGGAGCTGGCCAAGGCCGAAACCAACCGGGTGTTGGGGCGGAATAAGCCTGCGGCTGCCGGGCCTGCGTTGCCGCCGGTGGATGTAGCGGCTGTGACCCGCGTAGGGGCCGCCGTGCAGCATGCGGTGTTCGGGCGAGGGGTCGTAACCGAATTTGACGGACGGTTTGTTACTGTGGAGTTCTCGGGGATGCGGGTCAAGAAATTAGATGCTGCGTTGGTGGCGGAAAAGCATTTGTTGTGGGATTTGTGATTGCGGCTGATGGTTGTCACCCCATGCGGTGACAACCGTATATAACAGCATCCTGCTGTAAGGTTCTTCTTTTTTTGTGACCAAAAGGGAAGCGAAAAGGTCTCGCTGCTGCGAGGCAGCACGAAAGGTAAAAACACATATGAAAAAGATATTACTCCTCGCCACTGGCGGCACCATCGCCAGCAAACCCACCGCCTCCGGCGGCCTGGCGCCGGCCATTACCTCGGAAGAACTCCTTTCTTTCGTGCCGGAGCTGGCCAAACTCTGCGAGATCGACGCGGTGCAGCTGTTCAGTTTGGACTCTACCAACGTAGGCCCGGAACAATGGCAGCAGCTGGTCCATGCCATCCGCCAAAACTACGATGCCTATGATGGTTTCGTCATTGCCCACGGCACCGACACGATGGCCTACACCGCCGCCGCGCTGAGCTACATGATCCAGAACAGCGCCAAGCCGGTGGTGCTGACCGGCAGCCAAAAATCCATCTACAACCGCGATACGGACGCCCGCAACAACCTGTATCGCACCTTTTTGTATGCCAGCAGCGATTTTGCCTGGGGCGTGCAGCTGGTATTTGACAACAAGGTCATCCTGGGCACCCGCGCCCGCAAGACCCGCACCAAAAGCTTCAACGCCTTTTCCAGCATCGACTACCCCGAGACCGCCGTGTTCCGGGATATGCGGCTCATCCCCTTTCTGCGCCGCCCCGACCCGATGCCGCCCGTGCAGTTTTACGGGCAGCTGGACCCCGCCGTCTTCGTACTGCGGCTGGTGCCCGGCATGCGGGCGGACATCATCCCGCTGCTGGCACCTCACTACCGGGCACTGGTGGTGGAAAGCTTCGGCGTAGGCGGCCTGCCCGGCGGCGAGCACGGCGAAATGTACGCCCGCCTGCAGGATTGGTGCACCAGCGGCCGCCTGGCTGTGTTTACCACCCAGGTCCCCCACGAGGGGTGCGACCTGGCGGTGTATGAGGTGGGCCGCTCGGTGAAAGAGCTGCCCGGCGTGCTGGAAGCCAAGGACATGACCCCCGAGGCCGTGGCCGTAAAACTGATGTGGGCGCTGGGCCAGACCACCGACCGCGCCGAGGCCATGCGGCTGTTTACCACGCCGGTCGAGTGGGACATTGTATAAAACAACTAAGGCAACACTGCACAATTTCCGCCTGACGGCTTAAGCACCGCTCCGGCGGCTGCGGCACGGCATCTGCGTTGCC
>OLPT01001668.1_pt1 | contig 12957 bp, 7 predicted proteins | sample 1673051 | NCBI WGS metagenome assembly OLPT01 (sample SAMEA3136750, study PRJEB25190) | human gut metagenome | biome: human gut; feature: human-associated habitat; material: faeces | place: Austria | collected 2013
TAAGAGCGCATACGTGTGTATGAAAGTACGAGAACGAAGGAGATCGAAGTATGTCCGCTGGGCAGCAGGCTGTACCGGCAAACAACGCCAACAATGCAAGCAATGAAGGCGCTCAGAAGAAGCACATGTCTAAGGCGGCCGTCGCCATTATCGCCGTGGTGGTCGTGGCCATTATCGTCGTGGCCGGTGTGTTCGGCTTCCGCGCCTACTCCGATGCTCAGTACAACAATGCAGTCGCCGCTTGCGCCGCCGCTTCCGAAAATGTGCGCAACGCCACTAATGACTACAACAACTTGGTCAATGGCGATGCTTCCGAAGCTGCTGCGCTCACCAAGAAGGATGTAAAGGATGCCTCCACGCTGGACGCCCTCAACAAGGAACTGAGCGTGGAACTGCCGGTATACGAAGGCTGCGTAGCTGACGACACTGCCGGCTTCAAGTCCGCTACTGCGAAGCTCAACGAGCAGGCTGATTGGTACAAGGCTTATACTCAATCGCTGCAGAAGGCTGTGGATGCCGTGAACGCTTCCAAGAAGTAAGCGAGCACAGCCTCACCATTGTCGTCAAAGCCGTCTTGCGGTTGCGCAAGGCGGCTTTTGCTATTTTGCTCAATCGGCTTGCTGCTGTAATGCTGCTGCATTGATTGCGTCGAATGCAGGTAAATTCGTCTTACTTTTTTTGCGCAGTTTTTCCCTGCGCGTGTCGCGATGATGCGAATATAGATGTGAAGGTTAACAACGTAGTCGTTTATTGGGTTTTGTGATTTCACTCACGTTGTAATTCAATGTCAAATATGTGGCGATTCTCCGTATTTGCTGAGATTGCTATTAAGAATAGCTTCTTGTAAAGTGTCTTATCGTAATTGCGAATGCGTATTCTTCAATGAAGAAGGCATCTGCTTCACCTCGAAGAAGAGATTAAGGAAAATATAGTTAATGAAAAAGAAGAAGACTATATCGGCTGCGCTGGCAACAGCGTTAGCCTTAACCTGCATGGGCAGCGGGGGAGGTACTGCGTTCGCAGTGCCCCTGTCTGATGCTGACTTGCAGACTTTGGCAAGTCAGATTCAGCAAATCAACGATACTTCTGATTCTGCAACTGCTTCCGAGACTCCTTCCGCACAAGCCGATGCGGTTGAAGGCTGGACTATTGATTCCAACATCGCTCAGGGCGGCGAAATCCTGGAGATGGCAAACGGTTGGCTGCACCTCAAGTCCACTGCCTCTAACGGTAATGCGGCAGCGAACCCCAGCTCCAGCAACAACTGGCCGGCAGTAGCCGTATGGGGCACAGATTACGACTTCTCCAAGGCCGGCTCCTTCCACGCCACCATCAAATCCCCGCAGGAAGGCTCCGCCAACCGCTTCGGCTTCTACCTGGGCTACAACGACCCGGGCAGCGGCCTGTTCATCGGCTACGATTCGGACGGCTGGTTCTGGCAGACCTACACCGGTGGCGGTAGCGGCAGCTGGTACAGCGGTGCTCGTATCGCTGCTCCGAGCGCCAACGAAGAGCACGACATTCAGGTCTCCTGGACCGACGCCAAGGTCGCCACACTGACCGTGGATGGCCAGAAGGCATTCGATGTCGATTACTCCGCAATGACGAACCTCTCCAACAAGCTTGCCATCAAGGCCGGCTCCTGGAAGGGGCTGAACCAGGTCACCGACGTGTACATCAAGGACTTCCCGGAGGTTGTCGAAGCCGCCAAGCACGCGGTTTCCGGCAAGGTTGTGGACGCTGGAGGCGCTGCCATTGAAGGCGCAACAGTGCGTTTGGATAAGACCAAGGTGAAGACCGGTGCAGATGGCACCTTCTCCTTCGCCGACATTGAAGAAGGCGAACACACGCTTTCGATTGCCAAGGAAGGCTATGAGGACGTCTCCCAGCAGGTGACGGTCTCCGGCGCGGATCTTGCCATCGATCCCATCACCCTGAACAAAACCGTTCAGGTCGCCTCCGAAACGCTGAAGACCAAGAAGATGGAAGTTCAGATTAAGAAGAACTTCCCCTCTGTGCTGCAGTACACGATGACCGACGGCAAGGTGATGTACGGCCAGTCCAAGGATGTGCGCACCGTTGAAATCAACGGCACCAACATCGAACTGGGCGATGACGACGTGACCTTCAAGAAGGTTTCCGACACCGAGGCCACCTACACGCTGAAGGTCAAGGATGAGGCCAAGAAGATTGACGCGGTGATCACCGTTCAGATCACGGTCAAGGCCAACCAGCTGCACCTCAACGTCACCAAGATCAAGAACAACCTGTCCGAAGGCATTCCTGAGGGCAACGGTGTGGAGGAGAACGCCATCCAGACGCTGTCCTTCCCGAACCAGAGTCTCGTTTCCGTGCGTTCCAGCCAGGAAAATGCCCAATTCACTGGTGCTCGTATGTCTTCCAACACGCAGAAGCCTGGCGATACCAACTTCGCAGTGACCGAAGATACTAACGTCACCGATAGCGACTACACCTACGGCTTCATCTCCGGTGCTGGCCTGAGTGCCGGCCTGTGGAGCAACTCCGAGCACGATGGCACCTATGTGGCGGCTCCTGTGCGCGGCGGCAGCCAGAACACGCGTGTCTACGCCACCACCCAGCAGACTGGTGACGCCACCTCCCTGGGCCTGGCCAGCGCTCCGTGGTACTACCACCGCACGGTCACCGATTCCAAGGGCAAGAAGTACACCGTGGCCGAAACCGCTCTGCCGCAGATGGCCGTGGCCATCGCCGGCGACGAGAACGAAGACGGTGCCGTCAACTGGCAGGATGGCGCAATCGCCTACCGCGACATCATGAACAACCCGTACAAGTCCGAGGAAGTTCCCGAACTGGTGGCATGGCGTATCGCCATGAACTTCGGCTCCCAGGCGCAGAACCCGTTCCTCACCACGCTTGACAACGTCAAGAAGGTGGCCTTGAACACCGACGGCCTCGGCCAGTCCGTGCTGCTCAAGGGCTACGGCAATGAAGGCCACGACTCCGGCCACCCGGACTACGGCGATATCGGCCAGCGTCTCGGCGGCGCCGACGACATGAACACCATGATGGAAGAGGGCTCCAAGTATGGCGCTCGCTTCGGTGTGCACGTCAACGCCTCCGAAATGTATCCGGAAGCCAAGGCCTTCAGCGAGGACATGGTGCGCCGCAACTCTGCAGGCGGCCTGAGCTACGGCTGGAACTGGCTTGATCAGGGTGTCGGCATCGACGGCATCTACGATCTGGCATCCGGTTCTCGTGTAAGCCGTTTCGCTGACCTCAGCAAGGAAGTCGGCGACAACATGGACTTCATCTACCTCGATGTGTGGGGCAACCTGACTTCTTCCGGTTCGGAAGATTCTTGGGAAACCCGCAAGATGAGCAAGATGATCAACGACAACGGCTGGCGTATGACCACCGAATGGGGTTCCGGCAACGAGTACGACTCCACCTTCCAGCACTGGGCAGCTGATCTGACCTACGGCGGCTACACCTCCAAGGGCGAGAACTCCGAAGTGATGCGCTTCCTGCGCAACCACCAGAAGGACAGCTGGGTTGGCGACTACCCGCAATACGGCGGCGCTGCCAACGCCCCGCTGCTCGGCGGCTACAACATGAAGGACTTCGAAGGCTGGCAGGGCCGCAACGACTATGCCGCCTACATCAAGAACCTGTACACCCATGATGTGTCCACTAAGTTCATCCAGCACTTCAAGGTGACCCGCTGGGTCAACAACCCGCTGCTGACCGCCGACAATGGCAATGCCGCTGCCGTGTCCGACCCGAACACGAACAACGGCAACGAGCAGATTACCCTGAAGGATTCCAACGGCAACGTTGTAGTAGTCTCCCGTGGTTCCAACGACACCTCTAGCGCAGCCTACCGCCAGCGCACCATCACCTTCAACGGCGTGAAGGTCGCATCCGGTGTGGTCTCCGCAGGCGATGGCAGCGCCACTGGCGACGAGTCCTACCTGCTGCCGTGGATGTGGGATTCCTTCACCGGCAAGCTGGTCAAGGATTCCGAGCAGAAGCTCTACCACTGGAACACCAAGGGCGGCACCACCACCTGGACGCTGCCGGACAGCTGGAAGAACCTCTCCAGCGTAAAGGTGTACCAGCTCACCGATCAGGGCAAGACCAACGAGCAGACCGTTGCCGTCTCCGGCGGCAAGGTGACGCTTACCGCTGATGCCGAAACCCCGTACGTGGTGTACAAGGGCGAAGCCAAGCAGATCCAGGTCAACTGGAGCGAAGGCATGCATGTGGTAGACGCCGGCTTCAACGGCGGCTCCAACACCCTCACCGACAACTGGACCGTCGCCGGAACCGGCAAGGCCGAAGTTGAAGGCGACAACAACGCCATGCTGCGCCTGACCGGCAAGGTCGATGTCTCCCAGCGTCTGACCGATCTCAAGGCTGGCCAGAAGTACGCGCTGTATGTTGGCGTCGACAACCGCTCCACCGGCGATGCATCCGTCACCGTAACCAGCGGCGGCAAGGTGCTGGCCACCAACTCCACCGGCAAGTCCATCGCCAAGAACTACATCAAGGCATACGGCCACAACACGAACAGCAATACGGAAAATGGCTCCAGCTACTTCCAGAACATGTACGTGTTCTTCACCGCGCCTGAGAACGGCGATGCCACGGTAACCCTGTCTCACAAGAGCACCGACGGAGCACACACCTACTTCGACGATGTGCGCATCGTGGAGAACCAGTACTCCGGCATCACCTATGAGAAGGACGGCACGCTGAAGTCCCTCACCAACGGATTCGAAAACAACGCCCAGGGCATCTGGCCGTTCGTGGTCTCCGGTTCCGAAGGCGTTGAGGACAACCGCATCCACCTCTCCGAGCTGCATGCTCCGTTCACGCAGGCCGGTTGGGATGTCAAGAAGATGGACGATGTGCTCGATGGCACTTGGTCTGTGAAGGTTAACGGCCTGACCCAGAAGGGCACGCTGGTCTACCAGACGATCCCGCAGAACGTGAAGTTCGAGGCGGGTGCCAAGTACAAGGTGAGCTTCGACTACCAGTCCGGTTCCGATGACATCTACGCCATCGCTGTGGGCCAGGGTGAATACTCTGCCGGCAGCGTGAAGCTGACCAACCTGAAGAAGGCTCTGGGTGAGACCGGCAAGGCCGAGTTCGAGCTGACCGGTGGCGTCAACGGCGATTCCTGGTTCGGTATTTACTCGACCGCAACCGCACCTGATCTGCAGGGTTCCACCGGCAATGCACAGGACTTCGGCGGATACAAGGACTTCGTGCTCGACAACCTGAAGATCGAGCGCATCGAGTCCCAGACCCGCACCAAGGCCGAAGCGCAGGACAAGGTCAAGGAAATCCGCGGCAAGTACGATTCCAAGCGTGCTGAGCTCTCCGATGCCGCATGGCAGCAGTATCAGGACACCTTGGTCAAGGCTCGCGTGCTCATCAACAAGAATGGCGCAACCGCTGAGGACTTCACCAAGGCATACGACATTCTCGTGGCCCTCGACGAGTACATGAAGACCGCTCCCGGCAACGAGAGCAGCGACAAGTACGACGTGGCAGCTGACGGCTCCGATGAGCTGGGTGGCTACACCGTGGCCACGGGCAGCGAAGAGCCTACCGCAGGCCTGCCGAGCGAAGGCCCGGCCGATCTGGCACAGGATGGCAACGACAGCACCCACTGGCACACCAGCTGGAGCGAGAACGCAGTCGGCAACGGCACCGCATGGTATCAGTTCAACCTCAACGAACCGACCACCATCAACGGCCTGCGCTACCTGCCGCGCTCCGGAGGTATGAACGCCAACGGCAAGATCAAGGGCTACAAGATCACGCTCACTCTGGCGGATGGCACCACCAAGGATGTCGTCACCGATGCTGAGTTCTCCACCACCACCATGTGGCAGAAGGCCAGCTTCGACGCCGTCGAGAATGTGACCGCCGTACGCTTGACCGTCCTGTCTTCCGCAGGCCAGAGCGACTCCCAGGCCAACAAGTTCGCATCCGCTGCCGAACTGCGTTTGACCACGGACCGCGAGGTTGAGGAAGAGACTGTCGCTCCGGACAAGACCGACCTCAACGACACCATCGCCAAGGCTAACGGTCTTAAGGAATCCGACTACACGGCTGAAAGCTGGACTGCTCTGGTCAAGGCCCGCGAAGCTGCACAGGCCGTGGCGGATAACGATAAGGCCACCGCTTACGATGTGGCTCTGGCGCTGACGAACCTCGAATCCGCTATCGCTGGTCTCGAGAAGACCGGTGAGGAGCCTGGCCCAGGCCCGGTTGAGGTGAACAAGACCGACCTGCAGACTGCAGTGAACAAGGCAAGCAAGCTCGAGAAGGCCGATTACACGACCAACTCGTGGGAAGCTTTCGCCGAGGCACTGAAGGCTGCACAGCAGGTGCTCGACAACAAGAACGCCACCCAGCAGGATGTGGATACCGCACTGAGCGCTCTTCAGGACGCCATCTCCAAGCTGGAAGCTACCGCCGAGCCGAAGCCGAATCCGGAACCGGGCGTGGTGGACAAGGCTGCTCTGAACGCGACCATCAACAAGGCCGCCGCCATCAACCTGGGTCTCTACACCGACGACTCCGCCAACGCTCTGCGCGCCGCGCTGAAGAAGGCCCGTGAGGTCTCCGACAACAGCAACGCCACGCAGAAGCAGGTCGACGCAGCTCGCGAGGCTCTCGAGAAGGCAATTGCCGGCTTGGTGAAGCGTACCGCTGCCAAGGGTGATGGCAATGTCGTCTCCAACACGGGTGCCAATGTCGTCACGATTGCTGTGGCCGGATTGCTGCTGGCCGGTGCCGGCGCCGCAATCGCCTACCGCCGCAATCGCGAGCAGATGTGATCATGAAACCGTAAGGTTCGCGACCACATAAGGAGCACTCCTTATTATCTCGGCCGGTGCCGGTCAGCAATGCCCAGCGCCGGCCGTTTTTGTATGAATCAGTGTTTTCCGGTCACCCAGCGGGCATCGGAATGCACATGGGGGATCATCATCACAATGACCGCAATCAGACAGACGATCATCACCATCAAAATAACGTCCTCATGACCGCGCGTCTGCAGCGTGGCTCCAGTCAAAGCACCGAGCGCCAAAGCCAGCATTACAATCGCGCGCCGGCCAAGTTTGGACTGCTCATGACCATGCGCCGAAGTGTCAGCGATAATCCCAGTTAACGTCATCGTCAACACAGTCGTGGGCAAATCTGGCACCGAAAGCTTACGAGCAGTGGAATTCTGAATGCCCATAGCCGGTGCGAGCAGCACAATCAGCAGAATAATATGCAAATCAATATGCCGAGCAGTTGGGAAGTTCAGACTGGGCTGTGCCGTGCGGGCGATGGCTGAAGCATCAGTGCCACCCATCGACGGTTCAGGCGCAAACTGATTGAGCAGATAAATGCCGACGAGCGCAGCTGCCACAAAAGCCAGCTGGATTGACGTGGACACCAGCAGATGGCGCGCGCGGTTGGCGCCAAAGTAATGAATAATGCGTCCGCCGATGAACGCACCAATCATGAACGTGGCCAGCGTGAGCGCCGAAGTCCACCAGACGAAGCCCTGCGCGTGGGCGAATGCAAAACCAAGGAACACAATGTTGCCGGTCACATTGGCCACAAATACATGACCGAGTGCCAAGTAACTTAACGCATCCACCAGTCCGGCGACAAACGTGAGAATAACCAGAGCTGGGGAAAGCAGACCGTACCGATCATCCTTGCGGGGAATCAGTGTGCGTCCTGCTTCGGCAAGGTGTGAGGTCATGGTGGGAGAGGCTTTCCTTTGCTGTTTGGCGGTATTCAATAGCTGGCGCGCGGCCTTGCACATTATGAAGTGTGTGCCGGACGGTATATGTCAATGAGTCTGCGCTCGCATGCGGAGTGCGTGCAACAGTTCGCTATGAGTTCACCTGCGATTCGCTGAACGCGCATAGTTCGGTAACGCGATTTCGCTATATCTGGTCGTAATACCGATGAGGCTAGGAAAAGGAATGATTATGCAGTCAGATAACAGCCATCATGAAGCACATCAGAACGACCTGAACTACAGCAGTGAGTACCAGTACGATATGTATATGTATGCCGAGTACGGCATCGAGTGGTGATTGAGAGCCCCGAGTGAGAATTGGACTCACGACCTCTTCCTTACCAAGGAAGTGCTCTACCACTGAGCTATCGGGGCGATAATGTGCGCACGGCTTAGGGCCGTTGAACGGCTTGCACAACAATACACGCAATCGCGTATTACGCAAATCGACGGGTGTACGAGGAAGTATTCGGGTGCTCTAAGTTGTACACATGAGCGCAATATTGGCTATTTTGCGCTCATGTGGCATTCGGATGTGCCACGTAATCGCATTTTCGTGTTTTTATGCGCTGTTGTGGCACGAAAATTGTGGGAATTCGGTCGTCTCGGAATATGTGCCATGCCACGCCACTGCAAAAACAGTGAATGTGCACGATTGTGCACATATTTGGACCGCTGCGTATATGCATGTGGGTGCGGATAACAAAAGGGTTTTGACAAAAGCCAAAACCCTGATGGCGGAGGATACGAGATTCGAACTCGTGAGGCTGTTACACCAACACGCTTTCCAAGCGTGCGCCATAGACCACTAGGCGAATCCTCCATGCACTGCAGTGCTTGCTAGAAGTAAGCTCCGTAGGCAACTCGAATAAGCTACCACAGCTTTCGGATAAATGCACATTCAGTGCCGGCTGCGGCGTGTCGCTTTGTGGACAAGGACCACCAATGAGTGCCTGCGCTGATGTGCAGGTCGTTCGTACGGCGTGTGCAACAGGTGATCTCACCGGGGGATGAACCAGTGCAAATAAAAGCGACTCAAGGCAAGTCAGCAAACCCGAGGCAAACCAGAATGAATATGCGCATGCCATCGCGTGAATTATTGCCAGCCTCTTGCCGTGATGCAACATAGTGATTTTAGGCTATGAACCTTGGTGAAACAGTTGGTCATGCAATATGAGGGATGGGGAGTGGCCAGTCGCGGGGAGTTCATAATTCGGGAAGTCTCCCATCTGTGAGCGGGACAATATCGAATATTGAGACAATCTGCGGTAATAATTGATCGAAAAACAGTGCCTAATACCTCTTAAATCCTAAAAAATCAAGACTGTTCCTCAAAAAAGTTTTTCTTTATATTGAGTAGTTGGTTTTTGATTACTTAGCCGCGCAGAGAGAGGGATAGGCATGGTTCGTCGCGCCCAGGCTGCTCTTCGGTCCGTTGAACACACCAGCGTGAGGCAGCTGCGAGTTCTGGCTGCGATTGTATTTCTGTTCGCCATGGTCATCGCCACTGTGGCTCCTGCAGTCACGGCTCCGATGGCCTTCGCCGACAGCAGCACCAGCTCGTCCAGTTCATCAAGCTCGTCCAGCGTTGACTACGCCACCTGGGCCGAAGTCTCCAAGGCGATGGACAAGCAGCTGAACAGCGGTCTTAAGACGTACAAGGATGGCAACACCGCTGGCGCCACCTCCGATTTCATGGGCGCGTACAACAAGATTTACGTGGCCTCCAACTTCACCGCGGTCGTGCGCGACACCATTGGCGCGGACAAGCAGCTCGCCCAACAGCAGGCATTCCAAAGCGTTCAGAATCTTTCCTACACGCCTAGCAACGACGATCAACTGGCTCAGCAGATTGATGCGTTGACCGCCGATCTTGACGCCACGGCCCAGCAGCTCGACACCAACGCCGATCTCGCCAAGCCGAAGGCGTACGCCGAAGCGCTGCAGGCGCAGCTGGCCAAAGAGCGCAAGGAGCTCGACGCCAAGAAAAAGAAGAACCCGGGCAAGGGCAATCGTTCATGGACCGACGTGGCCAACGAAATGACCCCGATTCTCGACAATGCATACAAAGCTTACGAAAAGGGTGATGGTGCCAAGGGCGCCACGCTCGTGAACAACGCGTACTACCAGTATTACGAGAAGCTCGGCTTCGAAAAGAACGTGATGAACGCCATCAGCGGCAACCGCGTCTCGCAGGTGGAATACCAGTTCAAGATGTGCCGCAAGTCCATGAACGCCGGCGCATCCCTGAAAGACACCAAGAAGCTGATCGACGACCTCAAGGCCATGCTGATCAAGGACGCCGGCATTCTTGACGGTGGTGCCGCCGATAAGGAAGACGGTTTCACCAAGCTGGTCACCAGCTCCTCCGGCCAGGCGTTCCTCGTGCTTATCCGTGAGGGTCTTGAAGCTCTGCTGGTGGTTGCAGCCATCGTCGCCTACTTGGTCAAGTCCGATAACAAGCGCTTCGTCAAGTGGATTTACTTGGGTGTGCTCGTCGGTCTGCTCGGCGCCGGCTTGGTGGCTGTGATCTTCGTGTTCGCCTTCGGCGGCTCCGGCCCGATTCAGGAGATCATGGAAGGCACCTGCGCACTGATCGCCATGGGCATGCTGCTGTGGACGAGTAACTGGATGCTGAACAAGTCCAGCGTGGAAGCGTGGAACCGTTACATTCGCAAGAAGACCGAGGCTGCTGTGGCTGATGCCGAAGCCGCCGCAAGTGCCGACAACGTGACGTTGAAAACCGTGGTCTCGCTGGCTATGCTGAGCTTCCTCGCCGTGTTCCGTGAAGGCGCTGAAACCGTGATCTTCTACGAGTCCATCTACACGATGAGCCGCGATACTCGCGGTATGTGGATCGGTGGTCTGACCGCCGCGGTGGTGCTTGTCGGCATCTTCCTGCTCTTCCGCTTCACCTCCGTGAAGATTCCGATTGGTCCGTTCTTCCTGGTCACTTCGATTCTGATGTCTGTGCTGGTGGTGGTGTTCGCCGGCGGCGGCGTCCACTCGCTGATCGAGGGCGACTTGCTGCCCGCCTTCTACCTGAACGGTGTGCCGACGAACGATTGGCTTGGCCTCTACCCGTACGTCGAATGCCTAGTGGCGCAGGCCATCGCAGCCGTTGCGGTTATCGCGCTGTTCGTGGTCGGCTTCATCAAGCAGCGCAAGCTGAAGGCGCAGGCTACTGTCGAGGTCCCGGCCGTGAAGGCGTAGCCCGTCTAGCTCGTCCGTTTCCTCCCATAACTGCAGACAACTGACAGACTTGCGGCACGGCCTCGGATCGATGCCAATTCCTCCAGCCCACGCCGCACTTATCTCATAACTGAATAATTGCAATTATCTAAGCGTGAATCCTAATTCACCAGAGATAGAGAAAAGGAATAACAATGATGAAGAACAAGAAACTGGCCGCTCTGCTCGGCCTGCTGCTCGCCGGTTCCATGACCGTGTCCATGGCTGCCTGCGGTTCCACCAACTCCGCATCCGACACTAAGGCTGACTCCTCCTCCCAGTCTTCCGACTCCTCTTCCTCCGATTCTTCCTCCGATTCCGGCGCCGGTTTCGAAGAGGTTCCGGTTGGCCCGTCCGGTACTGCTGAAGAGCAGGATCAGGACGCCGGCCCGCTGACCGTGGGCGCTGTGTACTTCCAGCCGATCGATATGGAGCCGTCTTCCATGGGCCTGAAGGCTGCTGACGCTTCCTTCCACCTCGAGGCCGACATCCATGCCAACCAGAAGGGCACCGAGCTCGGCTACGGCAAGGGCGACTTCGTGCCGGATCTGACCGTGAACTACACCATCATCGATAAGTCCACCGGCAAGGAAGTCGAGGGCGGCACCGCCACCTCCGGTACCTTCATGCAGATGAACGCTTCCGATGGCCCGCACTACGGCGCCAACGTCAAGCTCGACAAGGCTGGCACCTACCAGCTGAAGCTCTCCATCGAATCCCCGGCCTCCAAGGGTTGGATGCTGCACGTTGACCCGGAGACCGGCGTCAAGGGCCACTTCTGGACCGAGCCGATCGAGGTCACCTTCGACAACTGGGATTACACTCCTCGCCAGTGGTGATTGACTAAGCAGAAAGCCCCCTCGTCAGAGGGGGCTTTACGCCGCTTTAGGGAGATAATTCTTAGGACGGTCTAAAACTCCCCTCAGTCCGCTTCGCGGACAGCTCCCCTCAGAGAGGGGAGCCTAAGGTGAACAGAGAAAGGACGCGAATGCTTGAACAATTCGTGGCAGTGATGCCGGGCACTTTGGCCCCCGCATTGCTGGTGATGAGCCTGAGCGTGATGCTCACGGTCGGCGAGGGGCGAGATAAGCCGATAAGCTCGCATTGGCGTCTCATCGGCCTGATCGTCGGTCTGATCGCCGCCATCGTATTCGCCGGCCTGCGCGCCTCGGCCGTGATCAATCAGCGCACGTTCGTCAACTACCCGGTGTTGTGGTGCGCGATCATTGCCGACATCCTGACCATCGTCGTGGTGGTGTTCGCACGCCGCATCACCACCAATTGGCAGCAGCACAAGGTGTTCATGCACATCGCTAACGCCGTGGCCGCCATCGACATCGCACTCACCCTGTTCTACGCGCTGCCGGACGTGATTCTGCAGCTCACCATCTGGGTGGAACCAGGGGAGACCGCATTCACTTCGGCCATGCTGCTGCGCGCTCTTGGTTTCCTGCTTGGCGTGGCCATGTCCATTATTGTGGCCGCCATCTTCCGCACGATGCGCACCACTGCCGTGCGCTGGGCGTTCACCGTGGCCGTCGCGGCCATGATGGTGATTCTGCTGATTCAACACTTCACTGGTCTTGCCCAGATTCTGCAGGCGCGAGGCTTCCCGATGAACCATACGATGTTCGTGGCGCTGGCTTGGTCCATCAACCAGAACTCCACGATGATTATGGCGCAGGCGCTGGTGTTCCTGATTCCCGCCGTGGCCTCCATCGTGGCCGGTTTCCGTATGAAAACCCATGATGTGTCGGGAGCCAACGAGGCCACGTTGCGCCGGCATAAGGCATTCCGCCACCACGCCATCGCCGCTGCCGTGTGGAGCCTTATCGCAGCCATCGGCGTCACCGCAACCCTGACCGTGGGCGTCGCCGCGACCCATCAGACCATCACCCTTTCGCCGCCGGAAGCCTACTCGCTCAAGG
>OLPT01001684.1_pt1 | contig 12878 bp, 16 predicted proteins | sample 1673051 | NCBI WGS metagenome assembly OLPT01 (sample SAMEA3136750, study PRJEB25190) | human gut metagenome | biome: human gut; feature: human-associated habitat; material: faeces | place: Austria | collected 2013
TTATTTCTAAACCAGGAATAAAAAGATAAATCGAGAGGACATGCCATGGGAATTACAGAAATGTTGGATGAATTAAAGAGCAAAGCCCGTCGTGATCCGGCACTTCGGGAGGAACTCCTGGAAACACGGAAAGATTCACAGCCTTTAAGTGCTTTTTGCAGGAAATGCAGGGAACTGGGGTATGAAATTTATGAAATGGATCTGATCACAGCAGGGGAAGAATTCTATGCTACCATGCGGAGGAGTACCAATGGTGGTGGCGAGAATTCACCTATGCTGGAGGGAGAAGATGATTTTTACGAACTCTTTTTTGCCGGACTGGAATAAGAGAACTATAGAAAAAATATCAATAAATACAGACAGTAAAAGCAGGAAACAGTATAGAGGAGATTTTTATGAATATATGTGTATATGGAGCATCCAGTTCGGAACTGGAGCAGATTTATTATGAAAGAACAGAAGCCCTTGGAAGAATGATGGCAAAGAGAGGACATGGACTGGTATTTGGCGGAGGTGCCACAGGAATGATGGGTGCAGCAGCCAGAGGTGTTGATGCCGAAAATGGCTATATCCTTGGAATCGCTCCCAGATTTTTTGAAAAGCCGGGAGTTCTTTATGAGCACTGCAGTGAATTTATTTTTACAGAAACCATGCGGGAACGGAAACAACTTCTGGAAGAGCGTTCAGATGCAACAATTGTTACACCGGGTGGTATCGGAACTTATGAGGAATTTTTTGAGATTCTTACCCTGAAGAGTCTCCACAGACTGGACCGTCCTATTGTCCTCTATAATATCAACGGTTATTATGATGGAATGAAAGCACTGCTTCAGCACACCGCAGATGAGAACTTTATGGATTCCTCCAATCTGAAACTCTGTGAATTTATGGATGTTCCGGAACAGATACTTGAATACATAGAAAAATATGAAATCGTTTAATTCTAAGAAAAGGTGATAATATATGATATGGGAAGATATGAAAGAAAGTCTAATTTTTCGTGATCTGCAGGTTTCTGACAATAAAGAAGCACTTGAAATTCTGGGAAATGCCATGCTTCAGGAAGGATATGTGATGGAAGATTTTCCAGTTGCTGTATGGCAAAGAGAACAGAATTTTCCCACAGGGCTTAATGTTGACGGAATCGGTGTTGCAATTCCCCATACAGAAGCGCACCACGTAAAAAAAGAGGGTATTGCACTGGCAATCCTTAAAGAAACGGTTGAATTTGGTTCGATGGGAGATGAAAACTGTCGGATTCCTGTTAAGATTATTATCATGTTTACGGTAGCAGGAAAAGAAAAGCATATTGACCGTCTGATGCAGATTGTACGGCTTCTTCAGGATAGAAAATTTTTGACAGGTATTCTTGTGGCAGAAGACAAGAAACAGATCATTGAGACTGTGCGCCAGAGAGAAAAAATATATTTGAATGACTAAAATACAAACGAGGAGAAAGATTATGCAGAAAATTGTTTTCAGTGATGTGGATGGAACTCTTCTGAATTCCCGACATGAGCTTACAACTTTGACAGAGCAGGCCATCAGAACCCTGAAAGAAAGGAAGATTCCATTTGTGATCGTATCTGCCAGAAGTCCTTCCGGGATCTATTCTATTCTGACAGAATATGATTTCCGGTGTCCTATTGTATCCTACAGCGGAGCTGTGATCATGGATATCGATGGTCAGGTCCTTTATCACAAAGGGATGCCGAAAGCAGAAGCAGAAAAGGTGATCAGCTACATAGAAGACAGGCATCTGCCTGTTACCTGGAATGTTTTTTCCTATGATCAGTGGATCACTCCGGACAGAAGCCATCCGGCAGTCAGGCTGGAAGAAAGTATCGTAAAAACGGAAGCGGAGGAAGGAACTATGGAATCCATTACAGGGGACGAAGTTCACAAGATTTTTTGCATGTGCGAACCTGGAACTATCTGGTCTGTGGAAGAACAGCTGAAAAAAGCTTTTCCTCAGTATTCCATAGCCAAGTCTTCCGACGCACTTCTTGAGATCATGGAGGCTGGTGTGGTAAAGGCAGAGGCAGTAAAGATCCTCTGCGATCTCTGGAAAGTGAAAGTAGAGGATACAGTAGCTTTCGGGGATAATTATAATGATGTGGAAATGCTGGAAGCAGCCGGAAGAGGTTTTCTGATGGCCAATGCACCGGAAGAACTGCTGAAACGAATCCCGGAACATACCCTCAGTAATGACGAGGATGGAATTTATCATGCTCTTAAAAAAATAAAATACATCTAAACTGTCCCCTTATTTTTTTTACTAATTGCCTCTTTATTCATGTACAGTTCTGTTGTAAATTATATCCAATCCAAAACATATGAAAAAGAGAGGTTTTGTATTTAAAAAAATCATACCTCTCGGGAAAGGAACTAATATTATGGCAAACACAAGTACAGCAACAACTGAGAGAGAGTTTAATTCTTCTGTTCAGTTTCTTACAGTAACTGCTATTTTTGTAGCACTGACTTACATCTTTACTGCATTTATCAATGTACGTCTTCCTATTGCAGCAAACGGTGGACTGATTCATCTGGGTAATGTTCCGCTGTTTATCGGTGCCATCCTCTTTGGCAAAAAAACAGGAGCTATTGCAGGTGGCGTTGGAATGGGTCTTTTTGATCTGCTTTCCGGATGGACTTTATGGGCACCATTTACATTTGTAATTGTTGGTCTTATGGGATTTGTAGTAGGTAAACTTACAGAAGATGAAAAACATCAGAACTTCAAATGGTACGTGATCGCCATTGCAGCAGCATGTGTCATCAAAGTGGTTGGTTATTATATTGCAGAAATCGTAATCTACGGAAACTTTTTTTCACCGGTCGCTTCCATTCCGGGAAACCTGGTACAGATCGGTGTAGCTGCTGTGATCGTTCTTATTGTGATCGCCCCATTAAATGTAGCAGCAAAGAAAACAGGATTAAAAAGATAAAACAAAAAGGATCTGATTTTTATGTATAAGATTATGACACCGGGACCTACGCAGGTTGCCGAAAACGTCCGTCTGGCACGCAGTATGGAATGCACCAATCCGGATCTGGATGTGGATTTTGTAGAATTTTATAAAGAAACCTGTGAAGAGATCAGTCGTCTTCTTCACACAAAAAACGAAACACTGATTCTGGGAGGAGAGGGAATCCTTGGCCTGGAAGCTGCCTGTGCTTCTATGACAGAACCGGGAGATAAGATTCTGGTTCTGGATAATGGTATCTATGGTAGAGGATTTGCGGATTTTGTTTCCATGTATGGGGGCAAACCGGAGCTTTATTCCAGAGATTACCGGGAAACACTGGATGTTTCAGAACTGGAAGAGTATCTGAAGGAACATCATGATTACAAATATGCTACCGTTGTACATGGTGATACCCCAAGCGGTATGCTGAATGACGTGTCTGCCATCTGTCCGCTTCTTAAGAAATATGGGATCATGACCGTTGTAGACTCTGTGTCTGCTTCTTTTGGAGAACCCTTAAGCATTGATGACTGCCAGATCGACATTATGTGTGGAGGCTCCCAGAAAGTGGTCTCCGCACCGCCTGGATTGACTTTTGTTGTGATCAGCGATGATGCAAAAAAAGCCATGAAAGAACGTAAGACACCCATCGCTTCTTTCTATGCCAACCTGACCACTTTTGCTCATTACTATGAAGAAAAATGGTTTCCATACACTATGCCCATCAGTGATATTTACGGACTTCGTGCAGCTATGGACAACATTGCAGCAGACCCTGATATCCTTACCAGACATCAGCAGATCGCAGAGGCATCCAGAAAAGCAGTTACCAGTGCAGGTCTGAATTTATATCTGAAAAGCGGATTTTCCAGCACAGTTACTGTTTTTGAAGTACCGGAAGGTACCACCGCAGATGCGATTCTGGAAACTGTCAAAAAAGATTACAACATCATGCTGGCAGGATCTTTTGATGTTCTGGCAGGCAAAGTGATCCGTATCGGTCATATGGGAAACAATGCAGAATTCTATAAGATACGTGAAGTTTTTGCAGCCCTTGACGGAACCATGAAGAAATTGGGGATTCCGCTGAAAGCCAGCATGGAAGAAGTCTTCTGTGCAGAGATGAACAGATGATTCCTTCAAATGATTTTCATTACAGAAACATTATTGCAGAAACATATCAAATAATACAAAAGAAAAGAGAAATTTATCATGAATAACAATAGTCTGAAACGTCTGGTTCTTGCCGCTTTATTTGCAGCACTTGCCTGTGTAGCAACCATGTCTATCCGTATTCCTACTCCGGGGACCAACGGTTACATCCATCCTGGTGATGCCATCGTAATTCTTTCCGGTGTGATCCTTGGACCTGTATGGGGATTTCTTGCCGGTGGAATCGGTTCTGCACTGTCTGACCTGATCGGAGGATATTTTATGTATGTTCCGGTTACTTTTGTAATCAAAGGACTGATTGCTCTTGTGGCAGGTCTTATTTATGAAAAAATCGGCAAAACACAGAAAAGCCGTTACATTGCAGTGATCCTTGGAGGGATTGCTGATATCATTCTGGTAGCAGGTGGCTATTTCCTCTGCGAATCCACATTTTTAGGTTATGGACCTGGAGCAATCGCCAGTGTTCCGGCTAACGTCATCCAGGGAATCGGCGGACTTATTATTTCCTGCATTCTTTACCCGATTATTATTTCTATTCCCAATATTCGTCTGGTAAGTCCTGCCACCAAATAAGCTCTCATACTTTTATACTTTTATTTCCTTAAAAAAGCAGATGCCAGTAATAAAGCATCTGCTTTTTTTCTGTGATGTGCTTTGTGGAGCACACTAATGGATGAAAGTAGTAATAGTATTTTTGAAAAATGTGTGAAGAGTATTGACAGTTGCTTAAATACAAACTACAATTAACCTATCATAAAAGTATGTTAAACTGTTGCAGTAAGAATTATAGTCTACTGTAACAGTTTTTTACGTTACGGGAAATTGTCTTACTTGTATGGAACTCAGAAGAATGTACGTTATTGTTCATGATCTTCACAGTAACGAAAGTACGACAGTGCAGAGAAATAATTTACGAAAGGGACTGAAAATGGAGTATAAAAAATTGTATATCAGGGGCATGACCTGTATCAACTGTCAGAGAAAAATAGAAAAAATACTCATGAGAAATCCGTCTGTTAAAAATGTTTCTGTGAGTTATGAAAAGGAAACAGCAGAGTTTGAATATGATCCCCGGCAGATATCGCTGACTCAGATTATAAAAACAATCAAAGATCAGGGATATGATGTACTGGATGAAAAAAACTTCAATAAAAAGAAGATGATTCAGGCATTCAGAGAATGTGTGATAATTCTGGCTCTTTTTGGAGGATTACAGTATACAGGAATTCTGAATCATCTGGTACCTGGATCTCTGGCAGAAGAAAGAATGGGATATGGGATGCTTTTTGCGACAGGGATGATCACGTCTGTCCACTGTATTGCCATGTGTGGAGGAATTAATCTGTCTCAGACACTGACAAAAGAAGAAAATGGCAGGATATCCCGGACTATGTTCAGAAATACGCTGGCGTATAATCTGGGAAGAGTTATGTCTTATACAACTATTGGTGCTGTTCTTGGGTTTATTGGAGGTCTGGCAGGGATTGGTACAGATATGCAGACATCTTCCCTGGTACAGGGGATGATAAAGCTGATTGCAGGGATTTTTATGGTAGTCATGGGAATCAACATGCTTGGAATCTTTCCGAGACTGAGAAAATTCAGAATACAAATTCCGGTGTTTCAGGGAATACCGGGAAAAAGCAGGACTCCATTTATCATTGGATTGTGCAATGGACTGATGCCATGCGGTCCTTTACAGGCCATGCAGATTGTAGCATTGGCTTCCGAAAGTGCAGTATCAGGTGCTTTCTCCATGTTTTGCTTCAGTCTGGGTACTGTACCATTGATGCTGGGATTTGGTTCATTTGTTTCAGCTCTGGGAAAGAGATTTACCCGGCAGGTTCTGAAAGTGGGAGCAGTTCTTGTAGTAGTTATGGGACTTTCCATGGTATCTCAGGGAATCACTTTGTCAGGGGTGAACGGAAGAAACGCAGTGGAAGTTACAGATAAAGGGGAAAACCAAAATACGGATACAGATGTAGAGGACAACGGAGTACAATATATTTCCAGCAGGCTGGAATCCGGATATTATCCGGATATCAAAGTCAAAGTCGGAATACCTGTAGAATGGAAAATCCAGGCAGACGGAAACAGCATCAATGGATGCAACTACAAGATCATTCAGAAAGATCTGGGAATCGAATATGCTTTTGAGGAAGGGGAAAACCAGATTCAGTTTATCCCTGAAAAAGAGGGCGTTTACACTTACAGTTGCTGGATGGGAATGATCACAGGAAAAATATATGTTGAGAAGTAAAAGAAGAGGAGTAGAGGATATGAAAAAAATACTGACAGCAATTTTGAGTATAGGAGTAGCAGTAACAGCAATTACAGGATGTGGAAAAAAAGAAGAAAAAGGTGACATTGAAATTTCGGTTTCAGATCTGTCTGAAAAAGCATCCTTTTATCCGGTAGATGTTGATGGAACAGAGATGGAAGTTATTGCAGTCAGAGATTCAGAAGGAAAGATCCGAACTGCATTTAATACCTGTCAGATCTGTCATGATTCAGGACAGGGATACTATAAACAGGAAGGGGATAAACTGGTGTGCCAGAACTGTGGAAATTCTTTTACAATGGATCAGGTAGGAGAAGTTTCAGGAGGCTGCAATCCATGGCCGATTCTGGAAGATGACAGAACAGTTACAGAAGACAAAATACAGATTTCCTATGAGTTTCTGCAAAAATCATCAGATATTTTTGCAAACTGGAAAAATAGATAATACTGGTTGTGATAAAGATGTCTCCATGGTATCATAAACAGTAAAGAAAAAGAAATCACGGAAGTATTCAGACATGGAGATTCCGAAAGACTATATTAAGATCAGGAGATTACTATGGAACAGGAAAATCAGACCCCACACAAACGACGTGTAAGATACAAAGGCAAATATCCCCGTAGATTCGAGGAGAAATATAAAGAACTGAATCCGGAAAAATATAAAGATACCATTGAACATGTGATCAGTAAGGGCAATACTCCAGCAGGAATGCACATTTCTATTATGGTAAAAGAAATCCTGGATTTTCTGAAGATCCAGCCGGGAGAGACCGGTTTTGATGCTACTCTTGGATATGGAGGACATACGAAGGCAATGATGGAATGCCTTCATGGAGAAGGACATATGTATGCCACTGATGTAGATCCGGAAGAATCTGCAAAAACCCGGAAACGCCTGGAAGACCAGGGATTTGGCGAAAATATCCTTACGATAAAATTACAGAACTTCTGTACCATTGATGAGATTGCCAGGGAAGCTGGAGGATTTGATTTTATCCTTGCAGACCTAGGTGTGTCTTCTATGCAGATTGACAATCCCAAACGAGGATTTTCTTTCCGGGCAGATGGACCTCTGGATCTCCGCCTGAATCAGGAAAAAGGTATCAGTGCAGCAGAAAGACTGGACAAAATTTCCAGAGATGAACTTGCAGGAATGCTTTATGAGAATTCCGATGAGCCATATTGCCAGGAGATTGCCAAAGCCATCACTGATGAGATACGAAGAGGAAACCGGGTGGATACTACCACAAAATTACGGGAGATCATCGAAAAAACGCTGGATTTTCTGCCGGAAAAAGAAAAGAAAGATACCGTACGCAAGACCTGTCAGAGAGTTTTTCAGGCACTTCGTATCGATGTAAATCAGGAGTTTGAAGTTCTCTATGAATTTATGGAAAAATTACCGGATGCCCTGAAACCAGGCGGACGTGTGGCAATTCTTACCTTCCATTCCGGGGAGGACAAACTGGTCAAAAAAGCCCTGAAAGCCGGATACAAAGCAGGTATTTATTCTGATTACTCCAAAGATGTGATTCGTCCTTCCGCGCAGGAATGTGCGCAGAACGGCAGAGCCCGATCCACCAAGATGCGCTGGGCTGTGAAGGCGGAGGAATGAGTTGTCAGGAATGAACAGTAACAAATTTGGAAATCCCTCGTCTGATGGCGGGGGATTTTTTGGTATAAAAAGCTTAAAGTGGTGTTACCAAATTTTGTTGTACAATCGGTTTGGTAAAGTTTATAATAAAAACCAGGCAGGTACTGTTTATACTGAGAGATTTGGAAAAAGGGGATATAGATTATGAATATAATTTCTTTCAACGATATTATCGAAATCAATGGAATACTGAAAGATATGGGGCTGAATTTTCGGATTCATCTACGGGATGCCTGCGGTGGTCAGTCTCTGTGGATCGAACCAATGGGAAACTGTGCATGCGAAGGGCATTATGAAGAACTTTATCAGAAACTGGAGAATTTTTTTGATAAAAAAGGGTTTATACTGAAATACTGGGACAACAAAATGCAGTTTACATTGGAGAAAAAAGCATGAAACAGTATGAAATAGAAATAAAACTTCCTGTGAAAAATTCCCAAGAGGTGCTGGATATATTGAAAGATATTGGATTTATGGTAAAGAAAGAAATCCAGGAAGAAGATACTTATTTTAACAGTGAATATCGCAATATAAAGGAACGTGATGAAGCACTGCGGATTCGAAAAAGCAGAGACTGTGACATCGGGGAGCAGAAAGTCCAGATCAACTTCAAGGGTCCGAAAATTGATGCAGTGTCTATGTCCAGAATGGAACTGGAAACGGAAGTGCAGGATGGAGAGACTATGGAGAAAATTCTGACCTATCTGGGCTTTTTGCCAGTAGCTTCTGTCTGCAAAGTAAGAAAATATCTGACACACAGAGAAATGACTGCCTGTGTGGATCGGGTAGAAGGTCTGGGAGAGTTCCTGGAACTGGAGGTAGTTGCAGAAACAGAAGAGAAACGGGAAATTTATCTGGAGCAGATGAAAGAAATTCTGAATGCGCTTGGCTACAGCATGGAAGATACAGTAAGAACTTCCTATCTGGGATTGCTTATGAAAAAGAAGATGCAGGAAGCATAGTGGCAGAATTGTGGGAAAGCATTGTATGAAACAGTTCACAGGTATCATAGTTAAAATTACGGAGGAAAAAATGGCAAAGATCAGAGTAATAAAGAAAAATGATGATTATTCTATGGATTATCAGGTGGGAGATATTCTGGAAGTGACAGGAACCTGGTATGGTGGAATCAATGTAAACAGTAAGACAGGGATTCCGCTCTGTCTGGACAAAGATGAATATGAAGAAATTCTAGAAAATAAGGATCTTTCCCATGAGAAATATACAGAAGCTGCCAGATACTGGGAAGAGAAAGACGCGCAGGCAGTAAAAATGGACGAGGAAATTCTAAGGAAGGCGATAACCCAGTACATTCAGGCAAACAATACCTGTGCACTGGCTACCGGTTCTGGCGACCATGTACGCTGTACACCAGTAGAGTATTCCTGGCATCATAATGCATTTTGGATTTTTTCAGAAGGGGGAGAGAAATTCTTAAGCCTGGAAAAAAATAAAAATGTATCCCTTGCCATTTATGATCCTTACGGTGGTTTTGGTAAGCTGAAAAGCATTCAGGTAACAGGAACTGCCGAAGTTGTGGCACCATTTTCAGAAGAATATACAGAGACTGCAACAATCCGCAAAATTCCTCTGGAAGCACTGAAAAAAATGCCCTATCCCATGAATCTTATCAAAGTCACACCGAAGAAGTTCCAATTTCTAAATGCAGATTTCAAAAAAGAGGGAGCAGATATACGCCAGACCTTTGTGGTGAGGTAATTTGCAGTGCAGAAAAGAAGTTCCTGGTTTTGCTATGACTTGGGTTTCAAAAAAGGTCGTATTTGTACGGCTTTTGACGTTTCGTAAACACCTAATGGAACAAAAACAGGAGAGAACGTTACCATAGACAGATATTACCTGAAGAAAGGGAACCTGTATATCAGAATCCGTAGAAGCAATGGACAGAAGGGATGGATAAAATGTTTGACATACAGCCACAGAGGACAGGGAAAGAGTCCATTATTTACGAATGCACATTATGTAAATTAGAGGGAGAATTTATAAAATCATGACAAAATACATCAAAAACATAAACTGGAAACTGATTCTGATCATGTGTATCGGCAATATCCTTACAGGGCTGGGAGTTGCAATTTTTAAATTATCCGGCCTGGGAAATGATCCGTTCAGTGGAATGAACATGGCGGTAGCAGCCAGAATCGGTATGGCATATGGGAACTTTCAGGTTCTCCTGAATCTGGTATTCCTGATTATAGAGATTGCATTTGGAAGACATTTTCTGGGACTTGGTACCATCGTAAATGCAGTATTTTTAGGATACATATGCACTTTTTTCTATAACATATTTACAGAAACTCTTGCATTAGAACCAACTTCCATGCTCCAGAGTCTGATCATTCTCTGTGTAGGAGTCATCATCTGCTGCCTGGGTCTGTCCATGTATCAGATGCCGGATCAGGGCGTGGCACCTTATGACAGCCTGTCACTGATCATGGCAGAAAGATGGCCGCGTATCCCGTATTTTTGGTGCAGAATCTCCAACGATGCCCTGTGTGCCCTGGTGTGTTATCTGGCAGGTGGAATTATCGGTATTGGAACACTGGTAACAGCATTCGGTCTGGGACCGGTAATTCATTTTTTTAATAAACATTTTACAGGACCGTTACTGAAAAAAATCTGATGATCATCATAGCATAGGAGAAAGTATAAAAAAGTCAAAATCCCGAATGGATGTAAGAAACACATCTGTCCGGGATTTTTTTCTTGACAAAAGAGAAAACACCTTTATAATTAACAAAGGTAATTAACTTAGATAATTAACAAAGACAATTATATACAATATCAGAAGGAGTTCAGCAATGACCAACGAAAAGATTAAAAGAATGCTTGATGCCTGTTATCTGGCAAAGCGGATCAGAGAGATGCTTCCTCCACTGCCGGAGGGGGTAATGCCATCTTATATCAAATACCTGGAAGTAGTACAGACTCTGGAAAAAAACAGTTCTCATGTAAGAGTATCGGATATCAGTGATGCCCTGGATCTTCCTCGCCCGGGAGTTACCAGAACTGTAAAGGAAATGGAACAGAAAGGGTATCTTCGTAAGCTTGCTTCATCGGATGACAGACGGGTTACGTATATTTCCATTACGGAAGAAGGCAGAGAGCTATCCCGGAAATACGATGAGAATTATTTTAGTGAACTGTCTGCATACTTAGATGACGTTTCAGAAGAAGAAGCAGACTGTATGATTCGGACCATCGGAAAATTTTATGAGATCATGTGTGAAAGGAGAAAACATTATGAATGATAAAGCAGATTTTACCCAGGGAAATATCCTGAAAAAACTTGTGCTTTTTATGATGCCTGTTCTGGGAGCACTGGTTCTTCAGGCGACATATGGAGCAGTTGACCTTCTGGTAGTAGGAAGATTTGGATCTACATCAGGACTTTCCGCAGTTTCCACAGGAAGCCAGGTGCTGAATCTGGTGACTTTTGTAGTGATTCAGTTTGCCATGGGTATCACTGTCCTTATTGCCCGGTATCTGGGTGAAAAAAGACCGGAGCAGATCGGTTCTGTTATTGGTGGCGGTGCAGTAGTATTTGCCATGATATCTCTGGGACTCTTTATAGTTATGGTGTGTTTTGCACATCCCATTTCAGTGATCATGCAGGCACCGGCAGAAGCAGTTGATCTTACTTCCAGTTACATACGGATCTGTGGAAGTGGTATCTTTTTTATTGTAGCGTATAATTTGTTATCTGCGGTTTTCCGGGGACTGGGAGACAGCAAATCACCGCTTCTGTTTGTACTGGTAGCATGTATTGTTAATATTATCGGTGATCTGGTGCTGGTAGCAGGTTTTCATATGGATGCTGCAGGCGCAGCTCTTGCTACAGTGGCAGCCCAGGCATTGAGTGTGGTATTTGCTGTGATTCTTCTGCTGAAAAAAAATCTGCCATTTACTATCCATAAAAAAGATTTCTATCTGAATTCTCAGTGCAGAAGATTCCTGAAGATCGGACTGCCTCTGGCATTACAAGAATTTTTAACACAGGTTTCTTTCCTGGCACTCTGTGCATTTGTCAACCGTCTGGGACTGGAAGCTTCTTCCGGTTACGGTGTGGCATGTAAGATCGTAAACTTTGCCATGCTGGTGCCAAGTGCACTGATGCAGTCCATGGCGTCTTTCGTTTCTCAGAATGTGGGAGCAGGAAAGACAAAACGTGCCAGAAAGTCTATGTTTACAGGCATTGGAGTGGGACTGGCAGTAGGCTGTGTTGTGTTTGGGCTGGTTATGTTCAAAGGAGATGTACTGTCAGGATTTTTCTCCACAGATCCTGCAGTTATCCAGAACGGATTCGCCTATCTGAAAGGTTTTGCACCAGAAACCCTTGTTACCGCAGTACTTTTCAGTATGGTCGGTTATTATAACGGGAATGATAAGACGGTCTGGGTTATGACTCAGGGACTGATACAGACCCTGCTGGTTCGACTCCCTTTTGCATATTTTATGAGTATCCAGCCGCATGCAAGCCTTACCAGAATTGGTCTGGCAGCACCGGTATCCACAGCTGTAGGTATTATCCTGAATGTTGGATTTTATATTTATCTTAGCAGAGCAGAACACAAAAAATATAACAATAAAAATTGATTTCTTATCTCTCCTGATTGTTTTATTTGTTTTCAGAAGAAAGCAGGTCAGATTTGCGTTGAAAAGTAAGAGCGTTTTGTGCTATATTATAATCATAATAGAAACCATGAATGCCGTTATTATTAATGTAAATGCAGGCAACGCTTTCTGCAATCCAGAATGCATAACAGTCATGTGAGAT
>OLPT01001696.1_pt1 | contig 12829 bp, 9 predicted proteins | sample 1673051 | NCBI WGS metagenome assembly OLPT01 (sample SAMEA3136750, study PRJEB25190) | human gut metagenome | biome: human gut; feature: human-associated habitat; material: faeces | place: Austria | collected 2013
TGCTTGGCGGGCATTGGGTATTAGTCGCTGATCTCTTCCGCCCCTCGTCGCGCGTTCCGCCTCGCGAACGCCATAAGGCTTCTGTTGCTTTCCCGCCGCACCTGGAAATTGCCGCGTGAGCATGTATTATGAATAGTCGCAAAATACAACGAAGAGAAGGATGCGTTCATGCAGATTTTCGTGACCAAAGACTATCAGGAAATGAGCGAAGCCGCCGCCGACATGATTGTCGACCTGGTCGAGGAAAAACCTGGCTGCGTGTTGGGCTTGGCCACCGGCTCCACGCCTGAGGGCCTCTACGCCGAAATCGCCAAGCGCCACGAAGCCGAGGACATCGACTTCTCGCGCGTTGCAACGTTCAACCTAGACGAATACCGCGGCCTGCCTGCCGACCACGAGCAGAGCTATCACTACTTCATGCAGAAGCACCTGTTCAGCAAGATCAACGTGCGCCCCGAGAACACGCATGTGCCCAATGGTGCCAACCCCGATGCTCAGGCCGCATGCGATGCCTACGAGGCTTCCATCCTGCTTGCCGGCGGCGTTGACCTGCAGCTTCTGGGCCTGGGCCACAACGGCCACATCGGCTTCAACGAGCCCGCGCCCGAATTCCCGAAGGAAACCCACTGCGTCGACCTTACGGAATCCACCATTAACGCGAACAGCCGCCTGTTCGATTCCGCCGACGAAGTGCCCCGCCAGGCATACACCATGGGCATTGGTACCATCATGGCCGCCAAGCAGGTGCTCATCGTGGTGAGCGGCGAAGACAAGGCGCAAATCGTGCGCGATGCTTTCTTTGGCCCCGTGACCCCCGAGGTTCCCGCGTCCATTCTGCAGTTCCATCCCAATGCGGTGGCCATTGTGGACGAAGCGGCGTTCTCGCTGTGCGGTGACCTTGCCGATGAAGGCTGCGGTTGCGGCGATCCCGATTGCGATTGCGATCACGACCACGAGCATGGCGAAGGCTGCGGCTGCCACGAATAGTAAAACCAAGGAAGCGGCCCCTGTGGCCGCTTCTTTTTTGGGCTAGGTGGCGACATTGGCCTTTGCGCAACGTTTCGTCAAAGCGTTGATGCTGCGCGCTCGTCGCGGTTTTGGCTTCGCAGTGTGCGTTTCAACTGGTCACGATTAAATTGAGGCAGGGCTTTTCTGCCTATAACGAAAGGAAGCGCGGCATGCTGAAAATTGCTGGTGCGAAAGTTTTCAAGAACGGCGAATTCGTCGAAGACGATATCTTCATCGAAGGCGACCGCATCGTTGCGAACGGCGACGAGACGGGCGAGGTCATCGATGCCAAGGGACTGCTCGCCATTCCTGGCTTGGTCGACGTGCATTCCCATGGTGCGGTGGGGCACGATTTCTGCGACGGCACGCATGAGTCAATCGACGCCATCACGCGCTATGAGGTCAGTCGTGGCGTAACTGCATGGTGCGGCACGACCATGACGTTCCCCGAGGAAAAGCTCGCGGGCATTATGGAATGCGCCGCCGAGCATGTTGATGCCCCCGATGCTGCCGCGCTGGTGGGTATCAATATGGAAGGCCCGTTCATCAGCCCTGAAAAGGTGGGCGCACAAAACCCCGCCTACGTGCAGCAGTGCAATGCGGCAATGTTTTGTCGCTTGCAGAATGCGTCGGGCGGCAAAATCAAGCTTGTCGATATTGCCCCCGAGGAGCCCGGCGCGCTCGAATTCATCGATGAAATGCACGATGACGTGCGCATTTCCGTTGCCCATACGTGCGCGAATTACGATCAGGCGGCCGAGGCCTTCCGCCGCGGCGCCAAGCATGTGACGCATTTGTACAACGCCATGCCGGGGCTGCATCACCGCAAGCCGGGCGTGATTCCTGCGGCACTCGAGGCAGGCGCGACCCCCGAGATCATCGCCGATGGCGTGCATATTCCCCCCGCCATGGTGCGCCTTGCGTTCTCGATGTTTGGTGCCGAGCGCATGATTCTGATCAGCGATTCCATGGAAGCCACCGGCATGCCCGATGGCGAATATAGCCTGGGCGGTCAGGCCGTGACGAAGAACGGCTCGCATGCCACGCTGCACGACGGTACGCTGGCTGGAAGCGCGACCGACCTGATGGGCTGCATGAAGGTTGCCGCTACTGAAATGGGCTTGCCGCTCGAGGTGGCTGTGCGCGCTGCGACGGAAAACCCCGCACGCGCGATTGGCGTGTTCGACGAGCGCGGCAGTCTCGACGCGGGCAAGGTTGCCGACGTGGTGTTGCTCAATGCCGACCTGAACGTCGCGGGCGTCATTTTGCGCGGCAAACGCATTCGCTAACTTGTTCAAAAATAGCTTCGAATGTGGCAACGATCCATGCTCGCTTGCGCGTCGATCGTGGTGCGATGCGTTGCGACCTGGGCTTTTCTAATTGCAAGTCGCTCAACTCAGGTCTATGCTCGGTCAAAATGCCACATTCGGGCATCTTTTTGCGCATATTTCTGGCACGCTGCTCTCGCGGTGCGCCCTCAAGCAAACTTGCGCCCCGCGCTCCGCTTTCGCGCGTCCGCACCGCACGTGCTCCTTCGTGCATGGTTTTGGCTTGCCGTTTTCCACACGCGTACGTGTTCGCGCTATACTCGCTGATAGATGGCACTTTAGAAAGAGGCACTCATGAAATACGAAGAGCTCAAAGACGAAATCAAAGCCGCGATGAAGGCGCACGACAATGTGCGTCGCGACATTCTGCGCCAGGTGCACGGCGAGATCAAGAATATCGAGGTCAACGAGCGTCGCGAGGTGACCGATGCCGACGTCGATGCTATGCTCAAGCGCGTCATTAAGCAGACGAGCGAAACGCTTGAGGGCTCTATCAAAGCCGCGAACAACGACGAGCGCACGGCCATGCTGAAGGAGCAGGTCGAGATTCTTGAGGGCTACCTGCCCAAGCAGCTCGCGGGCGATGAGCTTGTGGCGCTTGTCGAGAAAACCATTGCCGATCTTGGCGCCACCACCAAGCGCGAAATGGGCAAGGTTATGGGCGCGCTTACCGCTGCCACCGGCGGAAACTTCGACAAGGCTCAGGCCGCCAAGGAAGTTGGCAGCCGCCTGTCGTAGCTGGCGCTCAACACCATCGAACAGAGTTTTAAGCATAAAGAAGCGCGGTTTTCGAATCGCGCTTCTTTGATAACGAAGCAATGCGCAAGAACCTTGCCCCAGGGCCGTTCGTGCACTCTTTTTTGAGGTGCGACGGAAGTGCCCAATGCGGCGTATAATCGCACAAGCTTTCTGCAAACCGTCTTTTGAAGGAACTGCATTTATGGCAACCGAAAAACCCGATTTCATTCCCGTTCTCATCGGCGGCGATATGAATTGCTACAGCGTCGCGCGCGCCATCCATGAGGAGTATGGCGTGAAGAGCTACGCGTTTGGTCGCTTCCCCGCGGGCGACACCATGCATAGCCGCATCGTGGAGTGCTTCTATGACGAGCATATAGACAAGCCCGAAGTGGTGTTGGCGAAGGTGAAGGAATTTGCCGCGCAGCACCCCGACAAAACGCATCTAGTGTGGGGCTGTGCTGACGTATATGCGCAGGTCATTTCTGAAATCCAGAACGATTTGCCCGAAAACTGCGTCACGCTCTACATTCAGCCCGACCTGCGCGACAAGCTCGAAAGCAAGCTGAGCTTTTACGAGATGTGCGACAAGTATGGCATTCCGTACCCCAAAACGTTTGTGGTGTGCCCTAGCGAGTGGGAACAGGGCGTGGCCGAGGCCGACCTTACCGAGGAGAAAATCGGTTTCAAATACCCCATCATCGTGAAGCCGTCTATGAGTTCCACGTATTGGGAGCACCCGTTTGACCACATGAAGAAGGTGTACACCGCGCAAAACCCCGCCGAGGCGGCGCATATTTTGGGCCTCATTTTCGGTGCGGGCTATCCCGATGAAGTGCTGCTGCAAGACATGGTTGTCGGCGAAGATTGCAACATGAACGTGCTCACCGCGTACTGCGACCGCAACTGCAAAGTGAAACTCATCTGTTTCGGCCGCGAGGGCCTCGAGGAGCACACGCCCACCGCGCTTGGCAACCCGTGTGCCATTATCACGCAGCCCAACCCTGAGCTGCAGCAGCTCATTAAGAACTTCCTTGAGGAAATTCATTTCACGGGCTTCGCGAACTTCGACATTAAGCGCGACGATCGCGACGGGTCGTATAAGGTGTTCGAGGTAAACCTGCGCCAAGGCCGCACGAACTACCATGTGACCGCCGCTGGCCACAACCTCGCAAGGTTTGTCGTGGAAGACCGCGTGTATAAGCGTGATTTGGGTGAATGCGTCGAAAACACCAACGAGGTGTTCTGGCATTCCGTGCCGCGCAAGGTCGTTTACGATTACGTGAAAGACCCGGAGTTCGTCGAACGCGCGAAGAAGCTCGTGGCTGCCGGCAAGGAATCGATGACGTTTGATTACCCGTATGATCTGCGCTTCAACCCCATGCGTTGGGCTTGGGTGAAGATTCACGTGTTCCGTTACTTCGACAAGTTCAAAAACCCCGAGAACTATCGCTAAGTGAAAGTTGAAAGGCCAGCCCGTGCTGGCCTTTTGTATGCGTGGACGTGCGAGATGCGGTGCGGCGCCGAGGCGCACGGGCGGCGTCGTATGCGGCGCATGGTGCACGGGCGTTGTGTGCAGACGCTACGCCCCGGCACCCCGGCGCGGGTCAGGTCGCGCCGCCCGTGGCTTTCTGTGTGTTTGCTTTAGCTTGAGCCCTCGTGGCTTTGGCGGTTGCCGACCCTGGTTGCTTCCGCGATCGCGCCGGAGCCAGTTGCTTCTGTGGTTGCCAATGCGGTCGTTTCCGCGATCACGCAGCGTCGGTCTCTTCCGTATGCGCGCAAACAGCGGCGGCATTAGGCGTTTTGACGAAGATTCGCGCGAAGGTGCGCAAGCGCGGTAAAATTCAGATTTCAGCGATTTATCGGCTTTAATGCTGTGCCATACAAACGAAAGGTGCCCTATGTGCGGATTCGTCGGATTTACCGGTGATGTCGAAAACAAGGAGCAAGTGCTCACGAGCATGATGGACCGCATCGTCCACCGCGGTCCCGACATGGGCGATACGTTCTTCGCGCCGGGCGTGGCGTTGGGCTTCCGCCGCTTGTCGATTCTCGACCTTACGCCGGCGGGCTCCCAGCCCATGAGCAACGAAGACGGCAGCGTCGTCATCGTGTTTAACGGCGAAATCTACAACTTCATGGAGCTTCGCGGCGAGCTCGAGGCGAAGGGCTATACCTTCCACTGCGGCGCCGACACCGAGTCGCTTCTGCATGGCTACGAGGAGTGGGGCGAGGAAATCGTCGACAAGCTTCGTGGCATGTATGCGTTCGTTATCTGGGATAAGAAGAAGAACCGCCTGTTCGGCGCTCGCGATATTTTCGGCATCAAGCCGTTTTATTACTCTGAGGCCGAAGATGGCAGCGGCCTGATGTTCGGCAGCGAGATCAAGAGCTTCCTCGCGCACCCGAAGTTCCACAAGGCCGTGAACCACAATGCGCTGCGTCCGTATCTCACGCTGCAGTTCTCCGCGACCGACGAAACGTTCTTCGAGGGCGTGTACAAGCTGCCGGCCGCGCATTGCTTCACTTACGACCTGGCCACCCATACGATGGATGTGCGTCGCTATTGGGATTGCGATTTCTCGGAAATCGACAAGCCGTTCGAGGAATACGTCGACGAGCTCGATGAAGTGGTGCATGAAAGCGTGAGCGCACACCGCATCGCCGACGTGAAGGTGGGCAGTTTCCTTTCGGGCGGCGTCGATTCGAGCTACATCGCCGCATGCCTCATGCCCGACAAAACGTTCTCGGTTGGTTTCGATTACAACAAGTTCAACGAAACCAATTACGCCAAGGAACTTTCCGACAAGCTGGGCATCGAGAACTACCGCAAGATGATTTCTGCGGACGAATTTTTCGAAGCCTTGCCCGAGATTCAGTACCACATGGACGAGCCGCAGTCGAATCTGTCGAGCGTGCCGCTGTGGTTCTTGGCGCAAATGGCTGCTGAGCAGGTTACGGTTGTGCTTTCGGGCGAAGGCGCCGACGAGATTTTCGGCGGCTACGCGTGGTACGAAGACAACCCGTCGGTTGCGAAATACAAGCGCATGGTGCCTTTCGGCGTGCGCCGCGCGCTGGGCAAGGCAGCGAAGCACATGCCGTATTTCAAGGGCCATAACTTCCTTATGAAGGGTGCCGAAATGGCCGAGGAATACTTTGTTGGCCAGGCGCTCGTGTGGCCTGAGCGCGAAGTCTCGAGCGTGCTGCGCCCCGAATACGACAAGGGTGAAGGCGCTTTCGAGCTAGCCGCGCCCATCTATGCACGCGTTTCCGATAAGAGCGAGCTCATTCGCAAGCAGTACCTCGACATGAACATGTGGCTGCCGGGCGATATTCTGCTCAAGGCCGACAAGATGTGCATGGCGCACTCGCTTGAATTGCGTGTTCCATTCCTTGATCGCCGTGTGATGGAATTTGCCGAGCATATTCCCGATCGCTATCGTGTGAATGAAAATGGCAACAAGCTCGTGCTGCGTCACGCCGCGAACAAGATCCTGCCCGATGAGTGGGCGACGCGTCCGAAAGTCGGCTTCCCCGTGCCTATGATTTATTGGCTGCGCGAAGAGAAGTGGTACAACTGGGTGAAGGAATACTTCACGGCGCCGTGGGCGAGCGAGTTCTTCGATTGCGACGTGCTTATGGGCTTGCTCGACGAGCACTACGAGGGCAAGGCGCAGAACCAGCGCAAGATTTATACGCCGCTTGTGTTCCTTATTTGGTACAAGCGCTACTTCATCGACGAATAGCGAACGAAAGAAAGCCGCCCCGGGGCGGCTTTCTTGTTTGGGGCGGGTTGCGTGCGACGTTAGGCGCCCAGAACCTCGTGGGCAATGGCTGAGTCGCTCTTGATAGGCTCGAAGTTGTCACCGCGATGCTGCAGCTCTTCTTCGCCTTTGGCGAGAAATGCGATAACCGTGGGTTTGCTGCTTTCGTGGGCGACTTCCACGGCGCGCTTGAAGGCTTCTTCGCGGTCGTAGATGATTTCGTGCGCAACGCCTTCGGGGGTGTTGTTGGCCATCTCGGCGCAAATGTCTTCTACGCGATCGTGCGCAGGATCCTCTTCGGTGTAAATGAGCAGGTCGGCATAGACGCCAGCGGTTTGCGGCAGCACCTCGCGGCGCTCGTACGCCTTGCCGCCCGGAGCGCCGAAAATGGCGATGATTTGCTGGCCCGGATATTCCTTCTTCAACGACTTGAACAGCGTTTCGAACGAAAGCTTGTTGTGCGCGTAGTCGACAATAGCGGTGATGGGCTCGTTCGGCGAAGCGATTATTTCCATGCGGCCAGGCACGCGTACGTGCGAAAGCCCCTGCTCAATCGCGTTCCAGCCGATGCCCAAAAGACGCGCGCACGCGATGGCGCACAGCGCATTTTCGGCATTGAACAGGCCTGCGATGCTCAGCTTTACCGTGTGAGTGCTGGCCTGGGCGTCGGGCTCGTCTGCCGCTGCGGCGAGTTTGGCGTTTTCTGCGATATCGAATTCGATGCCGCCTTTGACCGTGCGCACGTTGCTGGCAACCAAATCGGCGTTTTTGCAGTCGACGCCGACGGTGAACAGCTGCGGGGCAGCTTTCGCGGCTGCCATGACCTCGTCAACATGTTCGGTGCCAAGGTTTACGACAGCGCATTTGCACTGGTTGAAAATGCGGAGCTTGCTTTCGAAATAATCTTTGAACGTGGGGTGTTCGGCGGGCGAAATATGGTCGCGGCCGATATTGAGGAAGCAGGCGATGTTCAGAGTGAGCCCCAGCACGCGGTCGTATTTGAGCGCCTGACTGGAAACCTCCATGACCATATGGGCGCGGCCCGAAGTCACGGTATTGGAAAGGTGGCGCCACAAATCGGGCGATTCGGGCGTCGTGTTGCAGCTCTCGAACTCCTCGATGCCGTCGTCGGTTTCGATGGAGCCAAGAATCGAAGTGCTCACCTCGGCGGCGTCCATAATGGCGTGCAGCATGTACGAGGTTGTGGTTTTGCCTTTGGTGCCCGTGATGCCCACGATGTTCAGCGCGCCGCTCGGGTCGCCATAGGCGACCTTCGATGCCGTAGCCATGGCGCGGCGCACGTCGGCGGCCACGATTGCGGGGGGGCCTGCGGCGGCTAAGTCGGCGGGCGCGGTTAGTTTGCCCTGCTCGTTGAGCTCGCCCTGGCACAGATAGGCGGCGGCGCCGCTTGCGATGGCGCTTTCGAGAAACGCCGGCTTGAAGCCCGCGCCTTTGCAGATGAACAGGCATGTTGCGGCGGCCTTGCGCGAATCAATCGCGACGCCGCGAATTTCGGTGGACGCATCGCCCACGATTTCGCAGTCGGTGCCGTTGGCGCGAATCGCTTCGGCGATGGCTTGAAGTGAGACAAGGGGCGTGCCGCCAAAATCATTGGCCTGGGGCAGGGTGGTGCTCATGGTGACTCCTTGTTTTCGGTGGTGCAGCTGCGAGTGCGTTCTTGAAGCGCGCCGGCTGCGGTTTCCGGGCGCTCTTTCGGTCCCGGGTTCTCGTGTGATAAATATTCCAGCATTGTAGTCTTCTTTTGCAGGCGGGCTTGCGCCGCACTTCCGTATTCACGCCCAAGCCAGAATCACGACCTGCTAAATGCTCGTAGCGTTTAGCAGGTGTTGCCGGCTGCTCGCCTGCCGCCCCGCTAGCGCTCCAGAATCCGCTAGGCACCTGCGATTGTGCTAAACGCTACGAGCATTTAACAGGTTCTGGGGTTTACAATGGCCAGGTTTGAAGAATCGCCGATTCATTTTCGCGATACGGCATGCATAGAAAGATCCACTCATATGAACGCTTCCGAAAACACGTACGCCTACCCGAATGGCATTGCTGGCCCTGCTCCCGAGCCCGCTCCAGGTGACGATGCGGCCGACTCTCGCCTGCGCCGAATTATGGGCGATGATGGCATGGAACGCCTGGCCAACGCGACGGTTATGGTGTTGGGCTTGGGCGGCGTGGGCTCGAGCTGCGTTGAGGCGCTCGTGCGCGGCGGCGTGGGTCGCTTGGTGCTCATCGATCGCGATGTGGTGTCGCCGAGCAATGTGAATCGCCAAGTCATCGCGTTTCAGAGCACGATGGGTTGCCGGAAAATCGACGTGATGCGCGAAATGTGCCTGGATATTAACCCGAACGTGCACGTCGTTACCAAGCATTCGTTTGTGCTCGCCGAGACTTTCGACGAGCTGTATGCCGAGTGCCTCGAAGAGTGTGACGGCCGCATCGATTTCGTTCTTGACTGCATCGATACTATTTCGACGAAAATTTTCATTGCGGAATTCGCGCAAAAGCACGGCTTGCGCTTGATAAGTGCCATGGGTGCCGCCAATAAGCTGCAGCCTGAATATTTGCGCGCGTCTGATTTGTATGAAACCGTGAACGACCCCATTTCGCGCATCATGCGCAAGGAATGCCGCAAGCGCGGTATCAAGCATCTGCGCGTCGTGTATTCTTGCGAGCAGCCTGTGCCCGTGCCGGTGCGTGAGGGCGCTCCTCGCAGTGAGCGATCGAATTTGGGCACGGCATCGTATATGCCTCCCATGATGGGTCAAATGATCGCGGCCGAAACGCTTCGCGCCATCGCACACGTGGGGGAATTCGCCGACTAACTGGGAATATAGGCTCTATTCGAAAATCTTTCGCGCCGTTGCGTCTGGGCTGTTTGCGCCCTTTGTCCTTTGAGTGGTATAACCTTATTGGGAAAAACGTGGGGGCGCGTGCATAAAAAGAGGGGGACGCTAAGACGGTCTTTGATTTGTATGACATGCATTGTCACCTGGCTTTTTCTCCCGATACACGAGCATCGGCTATCGCGCTGCGCCAAGAGGGAATAGGCGGCATGTGCGCTACGGTGACCCCTGATGAATATCACCTTGCGTCATTGGCCTTGGCCGATGAGCTCAATCGAAATTCCAACTTCAAGCTCGGTGTAGGCCTGCATCCGTGGTGGCTTTCCGACGGTTCGTGCGGTGCCGATGCGGTTGATAAGCTCGTTGCCTACGCTGCCGAAACGCGCTTTATTGGCGAAATCGGTCTTGATTTTGCGCCTCGTCGTGCCGAAAGCGCCCAACTGCAGCGCATGGTGTTCGCGCGCATTGCCGCGGCGTCGAGGGGCAAAGTGCTCTCGGTGCATGCCGTGAAAAGCGTGGGCGTGGCGCTCGACCTTATGGAAAGCGTGGGGCTCGTGGCTCCTGGTGTGCCGCAGGGCCCTCAAAACCCGCAGGGTACAGCGGTGATTTTCCACTGGTTCTCTGGTTCGGGTGTCGAGCTTGCGCGCGCTATCGAATGCGGCTGCTATTTTTCCATCAATCCTCGCATGCTTTCCACCAAGCGCGGCCGCGCGTATGTGCAGCAAATCCCTGAAGAAAAATTGCTGCTTGAAAGCGACCTGCCGCCCGCCGCGGGCGCGGAATTCAACGCTCGAGAAGTGCGCGCGCTGCTGGAGGCGTCTCTCGAGCATATGGCAGAGCTGCGCAGGTGCCGCCTCGATTCACTGAAGGAGAAAGTGGCGGCTAACAGCCGCGCTCTTCTCGAGGGATAACCAAGCCTGTTGTAGGGCCGCTGGCATAAAATCGTCGCTGATTTCCGCGACGCTTTCAATATACTCAGTATGAGGGATTATTCAGGAAACCGCGCCGCGTAAGGGGTCGCTATGGCATTCGTCGAATTTAAAGATGTGCGTAAGATTTATACCATGGGCGAAGTGCAGGTGGCTGCCGTCGATGGCATGTCTTTCGAAATCGAGCAAGGCGAACTCGTGGTGGTTGTCGGCCCCTCTGGTTCAGGCAAAACGACCCTGCTTAACATGATGGGCGGCATGGATTCATGCACATCGGGTTCTATTACGCTCGATGGCGCCCGCGTCGATCAGTTTGATGAAAAGCAGCTCACTGATTACCGTCGTTACGATATCGGCTTTGTGTTCCAATTCTATAACTTGGTGCAAAATCTTACCGCGCTCGAAAATGTGGAGCTCGCGAGCCAAATTTGCCGCAATCCTCTTCCGCCTGCCGATGTGTTGACCCAGGTGGGTCTCGCACATCGCATGGATAACTTCCCCGCGCAACTCTCGGGCGGCGAACAGCAGCGTGTGGCCATTGCCCGTGCCATCGCGAAAAACCCGAAGCTCTTGCTGTGCGACGAGCCCACGGGCGCACTCGATTACAAAACGGGCAAGGCCATTTTGAAGCTGCTGCAAGACACGTGCCGCGAAACGGGCCGTACGGTGGTGCTCATTACGCACAATTCCGCGTTCTGCGCTATTGCCGACCGCGTGATTCATATCCGCGAGGGCAAGGTTGCCGCCGTGGAGCAAAACGCCAACCCCGCCTCCGCCAAAACGATTGAGTGGTAGCCGATGGCAGGGGCATTCCGCAAAGAAGTAGTCCGATCGATCACCCATTCGCTTGGGCGCTTCCTCGCTATTGCCATCATCGCGGCGCTCGGGTGCGGCTTCTATGCGGGCTTGCGCCTCACCGGCCCCGACATGCGTCTTGCGGGCGATACGTACTACGACGCGACCAACCTGTGCGATCTGCGCGTTGTCTCATCGCTCGGGTTCACCGACGATCAGATCGACAAGATTTCCCAGGTCGAAGGTGTAAGCGGCGTCATGCCCGCCTACGAGTCCGACGTCATCGCGCAGATTGACGGCGTGCAGTACACAACACGTATCCATTCCCTCAACGTTGATAAGGCTCGGGCGAGCGAATGTGACGATGGGCTGAATGTCGAATCCGAGGATTCGAACTATATCAACCGACCCATCCTGGTCGAAGGGTCGTGGCCCGAATCGAATGACGAGTGCCTTTTGTCCGCTGACACGGTGTGGTCGACCGAGGTGAGCGTCGGCGATAAGGTCCTGCTTGCGGAGGGGACCTCCGACCTCGACGATACCTTCGCCGTCCACGAGTACACGGTTTCGGGTTTCGTGCGCTCTTCGTATTACACGTGCTCGACCTCGGTGGGGTCAACGTCTCTCGGGTCGGGGCAGCTCGCAACCTTCGCTTATGTTCCCGAAGGCGCCTTCGCGGAGGATTTTCCCTATACCGAGGCGTTCGTCACCGTTGACGGTGCCCGAGAGGCGCGCTGGGCAACCGATGACTACCAATCGCTTGTCGATGCGACGGCTTCGCGCATTAACGGCATTTCGGATGATCTGCTCGCCTCGCGTCTCGACGGTATTCGGGCCGATGCGCAGGCGGAACTTGACGATGCGAAGGCAAAGCTTGACGACGCGGCCGCGAAGCTCGCGAGCTCGCAGGCGACCCTCGACTCGAGCGCTCGCGAGCTTGCGAGCGGACAATCACAGATTGATAGCGGGCGGGCGGAACTCGAAGCCCAGCGCGCTGCTGCCGAGGAGCAGTTTGCGGCTGCCGAGGCCCAGCTCGATGCCGCGCAGGCAAACTACGATGCGGCCATGTCACAGCGTGCTCAGCTCGTTGAGCAGCTCGCGCAGGCGCAGGCGGCGGGCGCGTACGATGTCGTGGCGCAGCTCGAAGCGGCCATCGCGCAAATCGACGCGCAGACTGCGGGCGTTCCCGAGCAGATTGCGCAGGGGCGTGCCCAGCTTGCTGAGCAGCGCTTTCAGGCGCAGGCGAGCATGGACGCCGCAGAGGGCGAGCTTGCAAGCTCGCAGGCGACCATCGACAGCGGTCGCGCCCAGCTGGAATCGGGACGTCGACAGCTTGCGTCGGGACGCTCCGAATACGAGGACGGCCTCGCGCAATACGAAGAGGGCGCAAACGAGCTGTCCGCCCAGCGTGC